>Ga0315288_10008080_pt1 | contig 13303 bp, 12 predicted proteins | sample YL17G11_20_MG_FD_203454 | JGI IMG/M metagenome (GOLD analysis project Ga0315288, IMG submission 203454) | Sediment microbial communities from Yellowstone Lake, YNP, Wyoming, USA - YL17G11_20 | ecosystem: Environmental > Aquatic > Freshwater > Lake > Sediment | place: USA: Wyoming | collected...
TGTTCAGCGTGGAGGATAATCTGGCCAGGTTGGACTACAGTAAGTACGAGCGAAACGAGCAGAGCGAGACGGCGATGAATAAGTGCCCGACCGGGGTGATTGTATATCGCGGGCCGACCGCCCCGGAACCCCGACAGCCCGGCGAAAAGCCCGCGCCGGCCGCAATGGCGTGACCGCAATCGTTTCATTCCCTGGGGCGGGTAAATGGGCGGAGAAGTAGGTCGCCGTGCCGGCGACCGCTAAACGCGGGGCGGTTCATAAATTTCTTGCATCCGTAAGTGGCTGATTTTACTGGACTTGCGCAGTTCTGGGGTTGTGAAATTGGGTAAAATTTGCACAAGTCCCATAAATTCTCCATTTTTCCCTTGACAATCCCCCCCCCCCGTAAAATAGGGATGTTCTTTTGATATTGGCAGGAGTGGTGTGAAAGCATCCGAGACTCATTGATCAGCTTTCCCCCACAAAAGGTGTTTGTTTTTTTGCTTGAACGATACGCAGGTCCGTTTTGGTGAAGAAGATCGTTTTTGTGAAGATGAAAAGGATGGTTTGAATTTTGGAGGAGAATGTAATGAAAAAATGCAATTTGGTGTTAATGACTTCTGGCTTGGTCCTCTTTATGTCAACTGTAGCCCGTGCGGATATGCCTTGGCAGATAGTCTATCAGACGAAATTCGCCACGAACCAGGGTTGGCAGACGAACAACGCAGAGAACTACTATTTGGATGCTCTTGAGAATCTTGGGCCGGATGACGGCACGGGCGCCTATTTCACAAACCAGTTGGAATGTTCAGACGAAGACGCTTATCATAAGCTTCCGCAAGTATACGGGGCGGGGACGCCCTTGCGTACGGAGTTCGATGTTCGGATGGATTCGTTTCAATACCCTGGACAGTTGAACATATCCCTTAACGAACCTGGTAAGACTACCGTCGGTTATCCACCGAAGGCGAGTATTACCCTGTCTTTATCCGATGCGTTCAAGCTTCAGTGGGCCGATGGTATTGGTCCCTACGAGTATCCAGAGGACAAAGGAGTGCATTGGGAAGTGTGGGATTCTTTTGGAGGCACACCTGTGTTGGGCAGAGAATACCACGCAATAGTCGAGTGGCTGCCTGACAAGCGGACCCTTTCTGCTTGGGTAACTTGGGATGGCGGCGCTTACCAGACGATCGACGAGGTTCCCACGCCTGGTGCTTTTGCGGGCATTGACAGAATCACTATGTCTGTCGTGGGTGACTGCAACCCAGAACCGGGCCACGGGACCGGCTACTTTGACAACATCCTTGTTCAGACTCCCGAGCCGGCGACGGTTTTACTGCTTGGGCTGGGCGGGCTGGTTTTGAGGAGACGGCGAAGATAGAACTTGCGGCAAAACCGCTCGATAAATAATGGGTTCCTGCCCCTGCTTTCGCAGGGGTGACAATCCTGCGCAGGAATGACAGAATAAAAGGGCCGAGGGTGTTAGACTCGCGGCCTTTTTTGTTTGCGTCTGAGAGCGAATTCTGGTAGAATTTATCCCAAGAGTACATCCGGACAACAGCAGCCGATGATGTCTATGACGTATCGAGCGCTTTTTCTACAGAACCGAAAGGGACCAAAAATGAAGAGATTCTTCACTCTTGAATATTGGCAGGACGCCGGATGGTTTGTCGGAAAGCTCAAGGAGATTCCGGGCGTCTTTAGCCAGGGCAAGACCCTGAAAGAACTGAAGGAAAACATAATTGACGCATATCGAATGATGCTGGAATCGAGCGGCGAAAAGGAGCATGCGGGGGCCAGGAGGACGGAGCTGGGGGTCGAGGTGTGAAGCGGAGCGCCTTGATAAGGGAGCTTGTTAAGAGCGGCTGTCATCTGAAAAGGCACGGCGCCAAGCACGATATCTACGCAAATCCCGCCAAGGGCAGGCAGGCGCCTGTTCCGCGACACCCGGAGATAAAAGAATCGCTGGTTCGGCTCATAAAGAAGCAACTGGATGTATGAGCTTTTGCCGCCAGAGGCGGCCTCGCGGCCCTTTTTCGTTCTTATGGAATTTGCTTGAACAGGATGGCGGTTTGGTTATATAATGTCTAAGTAGTCGTTATACAGGCTGCGACTCTTAAGAAAGAGAAGATCGATAATGGCCAAGCTGGAAAAGGTTTTGATAGTGGAGGAGGGCTACGAGGGGAAATACGTCGCTCTGCGCTCAACAGTTGATCGGACGGTAATAGCATCCGGCGATGACCCCAGAGTTGTAATGAAGGAAGCTCACCAGAAGGGCAGCGCTGAACCTCTAATATTGTATATTCCAGAGCATACCATAAGTCTGGTTTATTGGCATGCCTATTGAGAGCTTTCCATTCTTCCGAGCATATCCTGCGGACCCCAGGAAACGTCCGTGGTTATTTATTCGCCTCAGAAACCCCGATACAGGGCAGGCGTTTTCTACGGTGGGCCTGGTCGATAGCGGCGCAGATGAATGTTGTCTGCCGGCCTGTTATGCGGATTTCCTGGGCCACAATCTCGCAGCCGGCGCCGCGAAGAGAATAAACACCGGCAACGGCATGACAACGGCGTACTCTCACAGAAGCACAATTGATATACTGGATACCCACATGTTATTTCAAGGCAGGGAGAGAACCGTTTACACAATTGAAGATACGCTGGTAGATTTTATGCCCAACCTGCATTGTGCGCTTTTAGGCGTGGGGAACTTCTTGAGCCGGTTTATACTGACGATAGATTACCCGCGAGAAGTGTTTTCTATTCGCAAACCATAGAGCACAGCGGTTTTCAATCCGGCTATGATTCTGCTACTCCAGCGGGTGGAGGATATCGTTCAGGAATCTGCAGGCGTGGGGGCCGAGGACGAGCAGGGCAATCAGGGCGGAGCCGATGGCGGAGATCAGGACGGCGCCTGCGGCCACGTCTTTGGCCTTCCCGACGAGCGGATGAAACTCCGCCGATGCCACGTCGGCCAGAAACTCCAGGGCGGTGTTCAGCGCCTCTGCGGTCCAAACGGCCATTATGGCAAGCACCAGCCAGCACCACTCGGCGGGCGAAAGGCCGAACAAGCAGCCGGCAAAGACAACAAGGAAAGAGGCGATGGTGTGCAGCCAGGCGTTGTGTTGAGACCTGAGCATCAGGATAATGCCGCGGCCTGCATACCGAAAGCTCCTCGCCCGCCCGCGCAGCGAGAAGTGCTGTGTGTGGTCATGCGGCCCGTCTATTGTTAACTTCGCCACGGGCGGGTCCTGTTCTTTAGATTGCCTAAAATGTCATTGACGATCATTACATCCTCGGCGATCTCGAAATCGAACATTCCAGCGAGAGTATGGTCGGCGCCATTCTCGAAGACGTATTTGAAGGCATCCTTGGGCGGTATGGCGCCTGCGGCCATTACCTTGAAGGCGATCCAGGGTTTGGTGACCTTCTTCATTACCTCTATGGTCTCGGCCGGGTCCTTGCACCAATAGCCGGGAATCTCGGAGTACGGGGCCTTCAACTGGTCGGGCTTGGGGCCGCTGGCGTAGTTGTGGTGATGGAAGGTCTTGATGTAGAAGTCGTTGGGTATGCCGTTCTTTTCGCACTCGATTACGACTCGAAGGTCGTGTGCCCCGACGCCGGAGGGGACGCCGTGGTCCTTGGCGATCTGGACGGCCTGACGAATCAGGTCGATCTTGCCCTCGGCGATGAGACGGTCGGAGTGGACGCCCCAAAGGTAGATCGCTTCTGTGCCGTTATCGACAAGTTCCTTGACTTGTTCGGTATAGGCCTCCATTCCGGGCTCGACGGGGGCTATTGGGCAGACGATCCACTGTATCTTGCCGCCGTAACGATAGCGATACCTCTTGAGCAGGGGGATTATTCCGGGCGGGTTGTGGATAGAGAGCGTGTTGATGCCGTGCGCCTCCGCCAGGGCCATAGTCTGGTGTATCTTATCCTCGGTGTTGTAGTTGGCGGTGAGGTTATAGACATACTGGAGGTCTCGGCTGTGCGTGTAGTGTGTGAGGAGGTTGCCGCCGAGCAGTATTCGGCTGACATTAAGAGCGCCTATTTTGCCCTGGGGCACCGTCCCCTTCGAGCCGATCTCGACTTTGATTGCGGAAGTCTCTTTTTGACCGCCCTTGGCCGTGCCGAGCGCCATCGCGCCGCCCGCTGATGCAACAAGGGATTTCTTCATAAAATCGCGACGGTCCACATGTGAAGACATATCATTCTCCTTATTTTCAAGGCTTCTGCAAAATTGCAGGTTAGGCCGCACATCTAAAAGACCCTTATAAGTATCGTCCGGGTGCGGCCTTTATCTGAAGTTTTCTGCGCGCGATTGATGGCAACCGCCGCTGCACGTTGTGTGCATCATGATACCACAACCAACTGCCTGATTCCAGTGAATTGCAAAGACTTTTCACGAAGAACAGAGAAATAACATCAAGACACAACTTGGCTGGCATTCCTGCAAGACCTTTTAGTGCGTCAGGGGGTATATAATCAGGTCCGCTTCCCAATCTTCATATTGGGCCTTGAGGGAAGCGGTTAGTTTGCGCTGAACGTCGCCGTTCAGGCGGTTGTCGCGCCACCATCGCTTGTGCGCGGCCTCGCGCAAGGGGAAAAAGTCGTATCCGTTGGTCCCATAGTTGCGGAAACCGGTGTGCTTGCGCCACGCCAAAGAGAGCAGACAGTATCGAGTCAATTGATCGAGCAACTGGTCGTCGCTCCCCCCGTCGGCGCCAACCATATCGCAGAACTTCATAGCAGCGCCGTGGATTCTCAACTGGACGGCTAAGTCACGAGCGACCTGGCCCAGGTCGGCAAATAGCTTCACGCCAATCGGCCCGGCTCCGCCGAGCCGGCCGTTCTTCTCCAGGGCCTCTAACTCATCGGCCAGCGCCTCGGCGTATGGCGCCTTGGGGTGGCCCAGGCTCAGCCAGGCCTCGGCCAGCAGACCGGCCCTCTGGGGATAAATCAGCCGGGCCAGCTCATAGACCGCCCAATAGGGCGGCTGGTCGCGCCACTCCATGTTCCACAAGGCCCGCGTGAAGTAATAGATATTGGGAAGCTGGCAGATAGGGGTCTGGGCGTTGCCCATCGCCCCGCGAACCGCGCCCGCACGCTGGGGGACATCGAGAGCCTTCCGCAGGACGTCGGGCACGACCGTCGTGAAGGGCAGGCTTGGCTCAGGCTCGACCGCGCCGTAAGGGTAATACACCGCTCGCCCGGTTACGTTCAGGTCGTCGGCGACTTTCCAATGCCCTTGCGACGCCACGGTGAGCAGCCAGGGCTCGGGCGACCGCCGTAGAAGGTATTCGACCACATCCCGCCAGTTTTGGTCTTGCTGTTTGTTGCCCCAGCCGAACCACATCCAATAGACCAGCTTGGCCTGCGGGCCGAGCCGCGTGTGCTGATTGATGAGCCGGCGGTTCATCATCAGGATATCGACGAATTCCGAGGCGTCGCTGCCCTTCCAGCCGCCGGGGTCGCTGTCGATCACCCAATAGCCGTCGGCATTATTGCATACCTTATAGAACTCGGCGCGGGCGGCCTCAAGCTGGGCCACCTGGTTGGGGTCGCCCGGGTCTTTTAACGTCTCGACCTTGAAGTAGTCGCGCTGCGCGGGCGGGGGAAGGTCGCGCATTTCACACACGTTGTTGGCGCATTCGCCTATCCATACCTCCATACCGTGGTTCTGTTTGGCGTGGTCGATGACGGGAGGATACCGTCGCAGAAACGCCTCATCTTCCGGCGAAAAGGGCACGGGCAGGATGCCCGCCATCGACCATATCTGGAACAGGTTCACCCGCATCAGGGCCAGAATATCGACGTATCGCTTCCATTCTTCGACGGTCCACGTCCGCAGCGCGTACGGATGGGCGTAATCCCAGTGCTGATGAGCATACATCCCGCGCAGGGCAAAGGCCGGCTTCTCAACTAAGTTCAGGTCATTCTCTAATGTGGGCGGCAGCTCCCGGACGTCTAACTCGCGCATCAGGGCATAGACTGCGTGACGCGTTCCCGCATCCGTCGCGCCGGCGGCTACGGTTAGGTTGGAATCCGCCAACATTCGCAGCACGAAGCCTTCGTCTCCAAGCTCGTCCCAGCGGATGTCTTCGCAGGCCGAGGACGCATATCGCTGCGCCGGGCCGCGCCCGAGAAGCACGTTCAAACCGGAACTGGTTTTAGGGGCCGTGCTGACATTCACGGCGATTTGCGCCGACGCCCGGCAGAATTCTGACAACTGGTCTATCGCGTATTTTAGTGGTTGGCTCGGATTCTCTCCGGTTATCAGTGTCAGAGAAGGAACCTGTGTGCGTCCGGCGGAGGGGCGGGCGCCGATTACACCGTTCGGCCAGCGCTGGAGGGTGAGCGGGTCGTGGGCGGGCAGGACGATGTCGGCCAGCGAACGGATTCGCCCCATCGCTTCGCTGCAAATCGCCGGGTCGGGGCTGCGGGTCGGACGGTCTTTCTCTATGTTCTCATACTTATAGACAACGTCGCCGGCGATAAGCACAGGCCCCATCCAGGTTCGCACAAGAACGCCCTGGCTGCCCGGTGTGTGGCATCCAAGCTGGACGACCCGGACGCCGGGGACAATTTCCTGGTCTTCAACGAGCATCAGGGCATCGGGCCTGTCGTCGAGCGCCTTTCGGACATCGGGGGCGAGGCGGTCGCGGCCATCGGTCATGTCTTTGTATTCTTGCTTGTTGACGACCAAACGCGCATTAGGGAAGGCATCGAAGTAATCATAATGGTCGGCGTGCAGGTGCGTTGCTATTACATAGCTTACCTCGGCAGGGTCGATGCCGTGCCGCCTTAACGCTTCGATTGTGCGTTCTTCGGGCAGTTGCCTGACTCCGCCGGGGATGTACTTCTCGGTCGTTCTGCTGAATTCTTCGGGGTATTTTGGCCCGGTCTCGACCACTATGGGCTTAGGCCCGCCCTGTATGACCCAGATGTAAAGGTAGAATGTGCTGGTCTTCTCATTGTCGCTGTCCTGGAAGGTTATGTAGTCGCGGACTTCGCATTGGCCGACCTTGATCGCCCGGATAGTGTGCTTCATTGCGTCTTTGCCGGTTGGCGGCCAGCGCTCCAGCGTGCCGGGGTCGTGGCTGGGCAGCACAACGTCGGCCTTGGCGCGTATCTTTTTCATCGCCGCCATGCACTCGCCGTAGTCAGTGAATACGCCGGGCGGGATATTTTTCTCGATGTTGTCTAAGAGCGATACGGTATCGCCGGTCACGACCGCCTTACCGTAAGTGGTGTTGACACTATAGGCGGTCGAGCTGGGCGTGTGTCCGCCGACCCAGAACGATTCGATGCCCGCCACGACCTCCTGGTCATCGACCAACACCAATCGGCTTTTGCACGAGGGGTTGTTGCTGAACTCGTGGAGGATTTTTCCGTGCCCCCACGTTGGCGCCGCTGAGACTGCGCCTTCCCACTCCTTCCTGCCGACATATACTTTGGCGTTTTTGTATTCGAGCAGGTCATCGACGTGGTCGTAGTGCAGGTGCGTGATAAGGACGTGGCCGATGTCGTCGGGCGTCAGGCCGAACTTCAGCAGTTGGGCTCTGGTGCCTTCATCTTTGCCCTGGGTGATCGGCTCGCGCAGCACGTGGGCGGCCCCGCGGTTCATCTCCTCGATGTTGCTGATGCCGGCATCAACAAGTATGGGCTTATCGCCGCCGAGGATGAGCCAGATGTAAAGAGCGTAATCGTATGTCTCTTCCCTGTCGCCCTTGTGGAATGCGTGGTTTCCGGCGATTTTGCACACGCCGTTTCGCAGCGGATAGATGCGGTACGTGGGAATGGCTGCCGGCTTAGCCAATGCCATCGAACAAATCGTTAAGCAAATCACAACCAGCGCAAACGCCGGCAGTCTGGGCTTGCGTGTAACACTGCAAAAGAAACGCGATTGTCTTTTGGAACTCATATCGGCAACAACGTTGCTTTCAAAATAGTCCCGAAACAGCGCGGCTATATACTGAGTTATTGTCGCGAGGGAATCCTCTACACGTATTCCCAGTTTTTTAGCCACTGGTAGTTGGGCGGCAGATTGGCCCAGGCCTGGCCGGCGGCGTTCTCAAGCTCGGCCTTTTCCTCAGTATCGAGCTGCCTGCGTTCTGCCACAGCCTTGGCCACGTTGTCAATCTCGCCGACATTGTTCAGGCCCGGAATCGGGATCACGGTGTTGCTTTGCAGGATGTACCGGATGGCCAGGCGCGCACGCCGGAGATTCTCCGCTTGGTCGTCTCTGAACAGCGAACCGCCCGCAAAAGGCTTGATGCCGAAGGCGCCAACGTCACACTTCTTGAGGGCCGGGAAGAGACTGTCCGTGGACGCTGCCTTGCTCATCGTCGTAAAAGGGAACAGGACCACTTCAAGATCCGGGAAGTACTCGATCATGAACTTGAACCACCGGCGGTCGTGCGAGGAGATTCCGATGGACCGCGCCTTGCCCTGCTTCTTGGCGTTGACGAGGGCCTCGATCACCTCACAGGATGTGTCGAACGAATGTCTGCCGCCCGGCTCATAGACCGTGATCCGCCACAAATCCGTGTATTCGAGTTTCGCTCTTTGCAGGGCCTCGTCTAAGGTTTCGCCGAGCTTCTTGGCGGTGCGGAAATCGGGATTCCGCGGCTCCTGGCCCGTTTCGGAAAGCGCCAGATAGACCTTGTCCCGGCGGCTGCCGAGGGCCTTGATGTCCCTGAGCAGCTCGCCCGAACCGGTGCTGTCGATAAAATTGATGCCGATATCGAGACATCGGCTGACGACCTCGTTGCGTTCTTGCTGGTCGCTGCGTGAGTGTCCGCCGAGGCCGACGGCCGAGACCATAAAATTCGTTTTGCCCAGCCGGCGGTATTCCATCTCCGCTTTGTAGTTGAGTATCCTGGCCGCATCAGCCGTCGCGCCGTGGGCTACAGCGCCAAGCCCTGCCGCCACACCTGCCGCTGCCATTGCGCTATCGCGCATAAAACGCCGTCGTGTCAAGTTTTTGTCTTGCATTTCTCACATCCTTTCGCCATTATCCAAATCGATACACGGTCTATTATGTCAGATCAAAGACGTTCTTGCAAGTTGAAAGGCCGAGCCGCATACAGAGATTCCGGGGCTTGATTATGATATGAGTTCTGCAAAATTGCAGGTAATCAACAAACGATTTTTTCTTTTCTAAGTAGGCCTAACCTGCAATTTTGCAGAAGCCTTTGATTATGATACCAAGCAAGATTTCCAGACGTCGATTCCTAAGAAAGGCCGCCAGTGTGACTGCCGGGTCAATAGGCCTGCCGTACATAGTTGCAGCGTCGGCTCTGGGCGGCAGCGGCAGCATCCCGCCGAGCAGCCGGATTACTATGGCCTCCATCGGCGTGGGCGGAATGGGCACGAACGATATGCGGGCGTTTTTGGGGCAGCCGGACGTGCAGGTCGTCGCAGTCTGCGACGTCGTCAAAGCAAGCCACGAATACGGGCACTGGTACAAGAACGGCTGGCAGGGGCCGTGGTTCGGGCGCGACTCGGCCCGGAAAATCGTGGAGGATTACTACGCCCAGAAGAATCAATCCGGCCAATTCAGGGGCTGCGACGCATACATTGATTTTCGCAACATAATCGACAGAGACGATATCGACGCGGTTTGCGTAGCCACGCCGGACCACTGGCACGCAATACCGGTGATAATGGCCGCCAAGGCCGGCAAGAGCATTTACTGTGAGAAGCCGTTGAGCCTGACGGTGGCTGAGGGCCGGGCGATGGTTACGGCTGTGGAGCGCTATGGCGTTGTCTTTCAGACCGGGACGCAGCGGCGCTCAAGCGAGCTGTTCCGCTTTGTTTGCGAGCTGGTTCGCAACGGACGGATCGGCCGGCTCAAGAAAATCGCCACAGCCGTAGGACCCAACAACAAAGAGGCCCCGCCCAGCGACTGGAAGCCGATGCCCGTGCCGGAGTGGCTTGACTACGATATGTGGCTTGGCCCCGCCCCGTGGGTCCCCTACCACAAGGACCGCTGCCTTTACACTTTCCGGTTCGGGCTTGACTATTCCGGCGGCCAGACCACAAACCTCGGCGCGCACTATATCGACGTTGCGCAGTGGGCGAACGGCACGGACCGCACCGGACCGATCGAGTTCGAGGACTTGGGCGGCGAGTATCCTGCGGACGGCCTTTTCACGACGGTCACAAAGGTCGATTTCAGGGCGCGATATGCCAACGGCGTTGAATTGACCTGCAAGACCGACCCGGACGAGCCTATGCGTTTCGAGGGCACAGATGGGTGGATTGAGATTAGAGGGAGCAAACTGACGTGCCAGCCGGAGTCGCTGAAAACATCGGTGATTGGACCAGATGAGATCCACCTCTACAAGAGCGACGATCACCACGCCAACTTCATCGATTGCATCAAGACCCACAGGGAAACGGCTGCGCCGATTGAAGTGGGACATCGCTCCACGAGCGTATGTAACCTGGGCAACATCGCCATGACGCTCAAACGCAGGCTGGACTGGGACCCCGAGATAGAACGCTTCAAGAATGACGATGATGCCAACCGAATGCTCTGCCGCGCGATGCGCAGCCCCTGGCATCTCTAATTCGGGAAAGACAGAACTTCAAAAGCTAATATACGCCATAGACCTTCAGCCCGGCCGATTCGTGGTCTATCAGAATGCGAATGTGGACAATCCTCATCGGCCTGGGAAGAGCAATTCTGCAGACCCCGTCGTAATAGAGCTTGAGCCTACCGTCTATGTTGAACAACTCCTTCTTCATTCCCTCCGGCGTCAGATGCGTGACCTCAATATCGTTGATTCTGACATACGATGCCTCCCTGCCCGTTCTCCTCAACCGAATCTCTCTTATTGGCCGGTTGTACGGGCTGCTGCACAGGGTTTCGAGCCACGTGCTGTCGCCGGGGGGCGTAGTCCCAAGAAGGAATTCTCCGGGATAGAGGTCTTCCTCCGCAGCGGGATTCGCGGCGCTCGGAGCATACGGAACCCCGTACACCTCCAGGCCGGTCGATTCATGATTGATGTTAATCCGGATGCGTCTGACATTCATCGGCCTGGGCAAGGCAAGCGCGAACACCCCGCCCTGATAGAGCTTGACCCTTCCGTTCTGATTGAAGGTCTCCTTTGCAAGCCCCGCCGGCGTGCTGTAAGTGATCTCAATATCATTGATTCTCAGGTAGTCCGCTTTGCCTCCGGTCCGTCTGATGCGTATTTCCTTCAATGGGCCTTCATAACGAGTAGTGCAGAGGGTTTCGAGCCACGTGCTGTCGCCCGCGGGAGTCGTTCCCAGCAGAATCTCTCCCGGATAAGGACTCTGGGCAAAGACCATCGCCTCTTCACATTGCTTAATCAAGCCCTTCAGTTCGCTTAGAATCTCTTCAGCCTCGCGGAAGTCGTAGGTAGGGCCGTCTGTTGCATTTCTCAGTTGCTCTGCTCGCAAGACAATCTGCCCGGATAGGCCTTTCATCCTTCCTGAGTAGCCGTTTGCCATCGCGCCGATGGCAGCGGCAGAACCCGCAAGGATAAGCAGCAGAAAAATGGAATTTCTGATAAACAATCGTGACGCTCGGTTTGTCATGCCGTTCCACATACTCTTACACACCACCTTTCTACATAGTGGGGTTTAGCCAAAATTGAAAGTATCTAACTCTTTATTTACAAGGACTTAAGAAATAAACGCAACTCGTGCCAAAAAGGTCGAGTTGCATGAAATTCATTGAAACAAGTGAATAATGCCGATCGCTAATGTTAAAATGGCTAAAGTTCACTACATAATAAAGGCTTCGATTCGCAGGCAGGTAACAAGGAAACTCCATCGCAGAACAACCAAGCCGCCGCCGCTCAAAGACCGGCTGGAGGATTTGGGCCTGATAATCTTCTTCTCGAGCCTGTTCTGGGCGTGGACACACTGTTTATCGAGCCCGGCAGTCCGTGGGAGAATGGGTACGTAGGCGGTCTTATCATGCATACGCTTGTATTAGATTGCATAGAGTATCATTGCATGTTATACATGAATCACAACATGAACCTTGGTGTGGATAGTCCTGGAGGCAACAGACGATGACGGCGATAATCGTGGCCATAGTCCTGGGAGTCGCAGCGAGGAGCCCAGGTGGCCGGCAGGCGGTGATAGCGCCTCTGGCCACGCGGCCCTTGCGATTGACATTCACCGAGCAGAGCCCGTTGAGCAAGCCGGATGTCCTGCTCGCCCGAATAGATGCCAATGGCCCGACGGTAGTAGCCCCACCCGGCTCCGTAGAGTACGACGTGTCCCGAGAGTCGTTCGAGGTCTTCGTCCCCGCCAGTTACAGGCCGGACGTGCCGCATGGCCTGTTTGTCTGGACGGGCGTGGCACCCGTGCCGCCGGCATGGCGGGAGGTCTTCACCAGGCACAAGCTCATCTGCATCTCGGCGTATCCGAAGAGCCCCGCTGCTGCCTTTGCCCATGCGCGCACGCGCATGCCGCTCGACGCCGTGTACAATATGAAAAGGCTCTACACCGTGGATGAGGCACGCCTGTACGTCTCGGGCTTCTCTGCGGGTGGGGGCGTGGCGGCACTTCTGCTTCGTGCCTTCCCTGATGTCTTCAGCGGCGGTTATTTCTTGATGGGAGGGGCGTTCTACGCGGCGCATAAGGCCGAGAACGGACAGTGGGAGCCGACGCTGAATGCGTATCCGCCGACATGGAAGGGCGACCTCGACAAAATCAAGAAGACCAAAAGTCTGGTCCTGATGAGGGGCGGACGTGACCGAGTGTACTCGGCCCTGGAGGACAGGCTCCATTATAACGCCCTCGTTCTGGATGGTTTCGAGAGAGTAGAGTATATAGTGGTGCCGGGATGGGGGCATAGCCCGCCTGATGCCGTATGGTTCGAACAGGGCCTGGTCGCACTCGAATACTCCCCGCCGAAGACCCCGCCTATCACCTGCCCGACCCAGGAGCCGAACCCTATGCCCGGTCAGATAGCCCAGGCCCAGCGTATCCTTGCCACTGCACAAATGCACATGGATGCGGCTCTTGAGTCGACGAGAGAAAGGCTTAAGAGAAGGGATGTCTCATGGGCGGAGGTGGCAGAGAAGTACCCCCAAAAGAGTGTGAGGGTTCGTAAGTTCCTCAAGCAGGCAGCAGATGAATACCCAACGACGCCCGCAGCAGCCAAGGCCCGCCAACTGCTCGCCGATCTCGATTAGGTAAACTGGGACGTAAACTATGGACAGCCACGAATGGCGGTCCGTTAAGCAGCATGTTTGGCCCTCCATTGAGTTCTCGTCATCTTCAACGAAGGGTAATGTTTATGTTCTCGACAGACTGCGCGTGGTTCCAGCCG
>Ga0315288_10008082_pt1 | contig 13300 bp, 9 predicted proteins | sample YL17G11_20_MG_FD_203454 | JGI IMG/M metagenome (GOLD analysis project Ga0315288, IMG submission 203454) | Sediment microbial communities from Yellowstone Lake, YNP, Wyoming, USA - YL17G11_20 | ecosystem: Environmental > Aquatic > Freshwater > Lake > Sediment | place: USA: Wyoming | collected...
GTCCGACTGCAGCAGATCCCACCCCACGTACACCGAGCGCACGCCGCGGCGCTCGCCGGCGGCGATGAGCGCCCCCGCCTCCGAGTCCGCGAGCGCGCGGGCCCAGGGCCTGGGCGTGGCGGCGCGGGCCTGGGCGATGCGCACCGCGCTCAGGTCCACGTAGCGCGTGACGGGGTCGCTGCGCGCCCAGTCCACGATGGTGGGGGCGGCCACCACATTACCGACGGCGACCGGGACCGTCTCGCCGCTGGTGTTGATGAAGAGGTAGCCGCGCGCGCTGGGCAGGCGGGCGGCCGGCAACCCCTCGACCACCACCAGGTCGTAGGAGCGGGACGCGGCCGGCGGCGAGGCCGCCTTCACCACTTCGAGCGAGGGATCGAGGACCAGCGCCCGCTCCAGGAAAAGATCGCCCCTGGTGATGAGCAGCACCGAGGCGCGGCGCGGCGCGACCAGGAAACACGAGGCGCTGTTGTCGGCGGGAAGGTCATCGCTCAGGTCGAGTTTGGCGGTGACCAGGCCGGTGGTGGCGGCCGGGATCTTGAAGACCTCGGCGCCCTTGCGGCCGGCGGACAAGGTTTGCTCGCGCGCGTCGAGGAGCCGGCCCTCGCAGGACACTTCGACCGTGAAGGTCCTGGGGCTGGGAGAGAAGTTCTCCGTGGCGACGAAGACCTCGTAATCGCCGGAGCCGGAGAACGAGCGGCGGGCGCCCAGCGCGGTGATGGCGACATTGTTGGCGCGGCGGCCGAGGCGGGTGAACGTGACCCGGGCCTGCGACTGGATGGGGCTGGCGATGGGACGAAAGGCGCCGTCGCTGAGCACCACGATCTGGGCGCGCTTCTTGCGCGCGCAGAGGGAATCGGCCAGGCGAAGCGCATCCTCGAGGTGGGTCGTGGTGTCCGTGCATTCCAGGCCGTTGATCGCCGCGGCGAGGGCTCGCTTATCGGAGGTGAAGGCGGAGACGACGCGCGTCTTGCTGGAGGCGGCGATGAGCATCAGGGTGTCGCCGCGGCCCAGGTCATCCACGGCCTTGAGGGCGATGCGCTGGGCCTGGCCGAAGCGCGTGCCGGCGACGTCGCTGGCCTTCATGCTGCCCGAGGCGTCGAGCACGAGCACGATGCTCTGGCCCTCCAGGCCTTTCGCGCGGAAGAAGGGCCGGGCCAGCGCGGCGACGACGACGAGCAGGGTCAGGAGTTGCAGGTAGAGCAGGAGGTTGCGCCGCAGCCGCTGGAAGGGGGCGTTGGCCTGCAGGTCCGCGATGAGCCGGTTCCAGAGGAGCACCGAGGAGACGACGCGAGGCAGGCGCTTCAACTTGAGCAGGTAAAGGAAGATGATCGCCCCCGCCAGCGGCGCCAGGAGAAGCCAGTACCAGGGAGTGAGGAAGTTCATGGGCATCTCTCGCGGGTTAGAGAGGGGCGCCACGACAACAGATTCTTCGCTTCGCTCAGGATGACACAGGGGGCGGTCACTCGACCAGCCCCCGCTTGCGCAGATAGCGCAGGATCAGGTTCTCGAAGGGCTCGGCGGTGGAGACGCGCAGCAAGTGGATGCCGAGCGCGCGGCACGTCGCATCCAGGCCGCCGCAGAACTCGGCCAGGCTGCGCTGGTAGGCGCGCAGCAGTCCCTGGGTGACCGTGATCTCGCGCTCGGCGCCGGTCTCACTGTCCACCAACTTCAGGTCGCCCGCGAGCGCGGGGCGGAGTTCGTCAGCGTCGAGCAGGTGGAGCGCGGCCACCTCGAACTGGCGGCTGGCGAGCGCCTTCAACCCCTCGCGGTGGTCGGCGTCGAAAAAGTCGGAGATGACGATGGCCAGGCCGGGGCGCTTGGTGCGCAGCGCGAACTCGCGCAGGGCGGCGCCGCTGGCGGTGGCGCCATCGGCCTCCAGGCCGGCGAGCCAGCGCAGTCCGGCGAGCGCCCGGCCGCGGCCGCGCGTGGGGCCGAAGACGCCCCGCAGCCGCTCGCCGTACGACCAGAAGGTCACGCGGTCGAAGTTGCAGAGCGCGAGATAACCCAGCGCTCCGGCGGCGCGGCGCGCGTAGTCGAACTTGGGCGGGTCGCCGAAGGCCATCGAGCGGCTGGCGTCCACCAGCAGGTAAACGCTGAGATCCTCCTCCTCGACGAATAGTTTCAGGAAGAGACGGTCGAGGCGGGCGAAGGCGTTCCAGTCGAGGTGGCGCAGGTCGTCGCCGTGGGTGTAGTTGCGGAAGTCGGCGAACTCGACCGAGGCGCCTCGCTTCTTGGAGCGCCGCTCGCCCCAGGTTTTCCCCGCGAAGGCGCGGCGCGAGACCAGGCGGAGCCGCTCGAGTTTGCGCAGGAACTCGGGGGTGAGGAGGTCCTGGGGTTCGGTGCGCTCAGGGATGACAGTCATCGTGTTTCGGCCATCGTCCGCGGAGAAAAGTCCGGGATTCCTCGCTTCCGCTCGGAATGACAACCTCTGCGCAGGTTGCCAACCTGCGCCAGCAAGGAAAGCCCGCCCTACAGTCACACCTCCAGGGCAGGGCGCGTTTTGGCGGAGAGGGCGTCGAGAATGCTGGCAACGACCCGGTCGGTAGCGATGCCCTCGGCCTCGCCCTCGAAGTTGAGCAGGATGCGGTGGCGCAGGGCGGCGGGCGCGGCGCGGCGGATATCGTCGAAGGAGACGTTCCAGCGGCCGTCCAGCAGCGCCGCCACCTTGCCGGCCAGGATGAGCGCCTGCGCAGCGCGGGGGCTGGCCCCGTACCGCACGTAGCGGTTGGTCAGGTCGCCGGCGGCCGGCGAGCCCGGGTGGCTGGCCAGCACGATGCTCAGCGCGTACTCGCGCACATGGCGCGCGATCGGCACCTCGCGCACCAGGACGCGCATCTCCAGGGCGCGCGGGCCGTCGAGCACGGGCGCGACCTGGGGCAGCGCGGCGCCGGTGGTGCGGTCCATGATGGTTTCGAGTTGCTCCAGGGTGGGATAGCCCACCAGGAGTTTGAAGAAGAAGCGGTCGAGTTGCGCCTCCGGGAGCGGATAGGTGCCCTCCATCTCGATGGGGTTCTGGGTGGCGAGCACGAAGAAGGGCTCGGTGAGTTTGCGCATGGTGCCGGCGACGGTGACGGAGTGCTCCTGCATCGCCTCGAGCAGCGCCGACTGGGTCTTGGGGGTGGCGCGGTTGATCTCGTCGGCGAGGATGATGTTGCCGAAGATGGGGCCGGGCTGGAAGCGGAACTCGCGCCCGCCGCCCGGCGACTCGACGATGATGTTGGTGCCGACGATGTCGGCGGGCATGAGGTCGGGGGTGAACTGGATGCGCGAGAACTTCAGGTCCAGGCACTGGGCCAGGGTGCGCACCAGCAGGGTCTTGCCCAGGCCGGGAACGCCCTCCAGCAGGGTGTGGCCGTCGGCAAAGAGACAGGTCAGCACCCCCTCGACGACCTCCTCCATGCCCACCATCATCTTGGCGATCTCGGCTTTGAGGGTGGCGTAGTCGGACTTGAAGCGTTCGGCGCGTTCCACGGTGTCCATCGCGGGCCTCCCCTACTTGGATTCGGGCTTCAGGGATTCGAAGTAGGTCTTCACCCGGTCCTTGTAGGGGCCGGGGACCTCCTCGCGATCGAGCGCATGCTCGGCCGCCTTGGAGTAATCGGAATAGACCCGGTAGTAAGGCACCTGGCTCTTGCCCGACTTGTCGGGGGCGCCGAGCACCTGGATCGAATAGGACTCGCCCTGGTTGCCCGTCTGGCCGGGGATCTGCGTGTCATAGTGCTGGGTGGGGATGCGCGTCGCGGCTTCGCGGTTGACGCCGTGGACGTTCGCGTCCCAGCGGGCCATCCCATCGCCGGGACCGACTCCCTTTCGACTCGAACCGCCTTGAAGCGCCGCCAGGCTGAGACCGACGCCTTGAAGGCCTCGACCGAGGCCCATGAGGCCCAGTCACGTGCCGCCCGCTTTGTTCGCGCAGTTTTGGGCCAACTTCAGGTCGCCGCGCTCCAGGGCCTTGGCCAACTCGAGCATGTCCTTGGCGAGTTTGTCGAGGTCGGTGCCCTTGAGCGCCTCGGCGAGTTGCCGCAATTCCTCGGCGAGTTGTTTCAACTGCTCGGGGGTCAGTTTCTTGAGCGTTCCCGGGTCGCCCAGTTTGTCGGCGAGTTTCTTGAGGATCTTCAAGGCCTCCTGGGTGTCGCCCTTGGCCAGGAGTTCGGCGATCTTGGAGGCGAGGTCGGCGTCGAGATTGAGGAGTTGTTGCGCTTGCGAAGCCTTGAGCGATTGCGCCAGTTTCTCCAGCGCCTTGATCTGCTCCTCGGTCAACTGCTTGCCCGGAGGCCCCTGGCCGGCCTTGAGGCGCGCGGCCTTGACTTGATCGAGAATCTTGGCCTGCCTGGCCTGCCACGACTGCACAAGCGCTTGCTGCCCGGCCTTCATCTCCAGCGCCGCCTGGGCCAGCGACTTTGCCGGCTTGGCCGGGCCCATCTGAGACTGGGCGAGTCGCAACTGCTGGTCAATCTTGTTCAGCCGCACGAGCGCCTGCTTGCGGGTCACTCGCGCGGTCTTCATATCCTTGCCCAGCGCCTTCAGGTTGAGGGCGACCTGGCGCAGGATCTTCCTGGAGTCCTGGGGGAGCCGGCGCTTCTCCAGGTCGCTGGCGAGTTTGACCAGTTCCTCGCTCTGCCGCCGCAGGGCGGCGCGGTCGCGGCGGGTCGCCGGCGACTGGAAGGCGGGCAGTTCGGGGAGGATCACCGCGGCGGCGAGCACGATGATTAGCCCCAGGAAGGCCTGGCCGCGGCGATCGAAGCGGCGGGGAAAGAGCCGCGCCGGCTGCACGGGGCCGAGATGGCCCGCCGCATCTTCAACCAGCGCGGCGACCATCGGGTCCTCAGCGGAGCGCGATTCGAGGGCGACGGCGCTGGAGAGGCGCTCCTTGAGGCTCAAGCGATGTTCGGCGGCGCGGGCAACGTCGAAGTCGTCCAGGCGCCGCAGGAACCCGAAAGCGAAACCCGCGACGGCCGCGGCGGCCAGGAGCGCGACCAGGTCGTACCACTCCAGGCGGAGGAGGCGAAACTTGTCGAGCGCCACCCACACCAGGCCCAGGGCCGCGGCGCCGGCGCCCCACGTCAGCGAGCACTGCTCGGCGACGAGCAGGCGCACCCGGCGGCGCAGCGCGGCCAGGCGGCGTTCCAAGAGCGGTTCGGTTGCCATCTCATCCTCCTTGCAGGCGGGCTGCATCGCGACGGCGCCGCAGTTGATACGCCATCTCGGCGACAGCAAACCCCGCCACGGCCAGGATGAAGTAAAGGATAGCCGTTCCCATCCAGAGCGGGGGCGCGGCGGGCGGAGCGAGATTGCTGGGAAGGTGGTTGCCCAGGTCGGGGTAGCCGACGGCGGTGAGCGCCGCGTAGGGGGCCAGGTAGAGCGAGTAGAGCGCGGCAGAGGGCTCGGTGCCGTTGGCCCAGGAGCCGTAGTCTATCCAGAGGATCCCCGGCACCAGGTGGGTGGCCACAAACACGACCACGATGAAGGCGATGCCCAGCCGCCGCGAGTTGAGCGCCGCGCCCAACGCCCCCAGGGCGCTGTAGCAGAGGAGCACCGCAGCGAGAACCGCGAAAACTTTGGCGGCCTCGGCGGCGCTGAGCAACTGCCAGACAGAAGCCTGGTGTTTCGCCCTCGCGATGCTCAACGCAGGAAGGAGGCCTGCCGCCAACGCGTTGCCCAGGAGCAAGGTGATCACGAAAAGGGCCGCGAGCACGAGCAGAAAGGCCCAGCCACCGCGCAGTTCGCTGGAGAAGAGGCGACGCGGGCCGCCGAGGAGCCACGCGACCAGGGAGCCCGGCCGCGACGCGGGCCGGTCGCCGGTGGCGAAGAAGACGGTGGCCACCAGGAGCGCGGCAACGCCGGTGAAGATGATCGCGAACGAGGTGGCCCCGCCGCCGCCGCGGGATTGGGAGAGCAGGGCGAGCAACGTGAGCAGCACGAAGAGCGTGGCCAGAAGGCCGCGCTGCAGGGGCGCGCGCTCGCTCACGAAATGGGGCGCGCGGGCGATCGCCCAGGTGGCGAAGAAGAGCGCGGCCAGGGGCAGGGTGATGAGCCCGGGAAGCCAGGCCGGAATCGAGGTCGAGGATCCCAGCCAGCTCAGGGACAACGGCTCGGTGCTGCCGGTGAGAAAGACAAACGGGTTGAACACGTGCACGGTGCCGGAGCGGGTGGGATCCTCGGCGATGACCGTGGCGATGAGGTAGAACATGACGCTCCCGTACGCGAGCAGGACGGCGGCGATGGTGCGGCTGAAGAGCGAGGACCAGAGCATGCCGATGCTGCCGAAGAGCAGCGCGAAGAGACAGAGCATGATGTAGGACCAGAAGATCTCACCCCCCGAAATGCCGCCCAGCATCAGGCAGAGCGCGGCCATGGGAAGCGAGCAGGTGAGGAGCATCACCACGAAGAGCCAGCCGGAGAGGAGTTTGCCCGCGACGATGGTGCGGGGCGCCAGGCGGGTGCAGGCGAGGAGTTCATAAGTGCGCTGCTCGTGCTCCAGGGTGATGGTGCCGGCGGTGAGGGCGGGGGTGATGAGCGCCACCAGCGCGGCCTGGGTCTCGAAGAGCATGTAGTAGAGGCCGCGCCCGAGGTCGGAGGAGATGGTCATGGGCGTCGCGCCCGCGGCGTGGGACAGCCGCCACACCAGGTAGTAGATGCCCATCATCACGGCGAGCATCCCCACGTAGGCGCCCTGCACGATGAAGGCCTTGGCGCCGCGCATGCGGGTGCGCAGGTCCTTGGAGAGGACCGGGTTTTCGAATCGGATACGGCCCAGGAGCCCGAGCGTCATGAGGCGCCCTCTCTAGCGGCGTGTCGTTCGGCGGCGAGGCGAGCCAGAACCTCCTCGGCGTCGGGCTGGGGGGCGCGGGCGGCGGAGAAGAGTGAGATCGCAGCCAGCAGCGAGAGCGCGCCTCCCGCGATGGAGAGGCCTCCAGCGCGCACCGCGGGCCAAGCCACCGGGCCTAACCAGCCCGTGGGATGGCCCGCCGGGTACCCGCGCGTTGTTAGACCGGCGATGATCGAGAAGGGATCCATGCCCTTGAGCGTGCCCGCGAAGTAGTTCTCGGTGAGGGCGTAGAGCCACGGCGTGTTGAGGAGCGACGCCACCGCGCAGAACGTGAACCCGAAGATGGCGATATGGGTCGCGCGCGCCGCGCGCGCGCCTCCGCGGAAGAGCGGCACCAGCCAGTACGCGGCCACGGTGGCGAAACCCGACAGCGTGAGCCCGCCGAATAGGAACAGGAACACCGCCCCTTGGCCCGACGCGGCCAGCCCGGCGATCCAGAAGCCGGTGAGGCCGTAGGCGAGGACGGTCGCGAGGTAGGTGCGGTGGGCGACGGATGAGGCGAGCATCCCCTGGGCCCCGAAGAAGAGCCCGGCGGCCGCGGTGACCAGGTAGACGAGGACGATCTCCAGGGGCGACACGCCGCCGAGCATGAGCGTGAAGGCGAAGATGGGCACCGAACAGAGCAGCAGCAGTCCCACATAGCAGAGCGAGGCGAAGAACTTGCCCAACACGACGCTGCGCGAGCGGATGAGCGTGAGGCCGAGGAGTTCCAGCGTGCGCTGCTCGCGCTCGGCGGTGATACTGCCGCAGGTGAGGGCCGGGGCGAAGAGCAGTACCAGCGAGAGTTGAACCACGGCCAGGATCACGAAGAGTTGGTGCCCGAGCAAACTCCAGAAGTCGGGCGTCGGCGGCATACGTCCTGGCGACCAGATGGAGGTGGACGGGGCGATCCGGGCCAGCAGGTAGCCCAGGGCGAAGAGGCTCAGTATGACGACGTAGGCGAGCATGACGAGGAAGCCCCGCGCGCCGCGCATGCGCACGCGGAGTTCCTTGGTGAGCACGGGTGAGTCCAGGGTCCGCAGACGGGCCCGCGCGCGCCGCAGGAGCCCAAGCCGTCTGCGGCCGGCCATGGTTATCGCCGACATGTAAGTCATCTCGCGCGCCCCGGGTTCACCGGCCGCGCCACCCCCTCACTGGCGCCCCGGCCTTCCCAATTCATAATTCATAACTCATCATTCATCATTGCAGTCGCCTCACGAGACGATGCCTCGCGTCACTTTCATGAAGATGTCCTCGAGATCCACCTGGGTCTCGGTGAAGGACTGCACCCGCAGCCCGCTCTCGACCAGGGTGCGCAGGATGCGGGCGGTGTCCACGTCGTCGGTGGAGAACTCGACGCGGATCGTGCGTTCGTTCTGCTTGATGCCCTTGATGTCGGGGAGCGCGGAGAGGAGCGCGACGGCCTTGTCGCAGTCGTCGAGGAGCGTGATCTCGAGCGCCTTGCCGCCCTGGATTTTGCGCATGATCTCGCCGACGTCGCCGCAGATCACCATCTCGCCCTGCTCGATGATGCCGATCTTGTTGCAGAAGTCGGCGAGTTCGGGGAGGATGTGGGAGGACACCAGGATGGTCTTCCCCATGGCCCTGAGTTCCTTGAGGAGTTCCTTGATCTCGATGCGGGCGCGCGGGTCGAGGCCGGAGGCGGGCTCGTCCAGGAGCAGCACCTTGGGGTCGTGGAGCAGGGTCTTGGCGAGGCAGAGGCGCTGCTTCATGCCGCGGGAGAGTTCCTCGACATAGGCCTCGCGCTTGGTGCCCAGGTCGGTGAGTTCGAGGACGTCGGCGATGACGCCGGGGCGGCGCTCGCGCGGGATCTTGTAGGCGGCGGCGAAGAAGTCGAGGTACTCCCAGACCATGATGTCGTCATAGACGCCGAAGAAGTCGGGCATGTAGCCGATGATGCCCCTCACCTCCTCGGTGTGCTTGGTGACGTCGAGGCCGTCCACGTACACGGCGCCTTCAGTGGGCTGGAGCAGGGTGGCGCAGACCTTGATGGTGGTGGTCTTGCCCGCGCCGTTGGGCCCGATGAAGCCGAAGACGTCGCTCTTTTCGAGGTGGAAGGAGAGGTCCTTCACCGCGGTGACGTTCTTGTAGTCCTTGCGCAGATGCTCGATCGTCAGCATCGTTTCCTCCTTGTCGCCGGGGCGCACCGCCGTGCGCCCGTACAGGAATCAGCCGCCGCGGACCCGCGCATCGAGCCGCGAAAAGCGGCGCAGCAGAATCGGCAGGCAAACCGCCGGAACGATGATGCCCCAGAGCAGCGGCGGCACGGTCGCGAGTCCCATCGCCCAGATCATCAGATGGGGGGGCATGGTCGGCGGAGTATGCGAACCCGGGTTCATGGACATCATCTGGCTCATCATCGGGGAGAACAGCAGGGCCGCGGAGATCCCGCCGATGATCATGGTGACGACGAAATACGCGCCGACGGCTACGCCGTAGGCCGCTAGCAGCGCCGCCCGCGTGCTGGAAGATCGGAACGAGATGTAGAGCGCCATCACGCCGTTCGCAAAGGCCACCATCAGGCCAACCACCCAGCCCGCCAGGGTGAAAGGCCACGTCCGGAGGCTGACCGACCCGAATGAACGCATGGCGAACGCGTGGCTCAGGTCGCCGCCGCTTCGAACCAGCAAAGCGGTGGCGAGCGGGATGAAAGCCATCGTGATCCACAGGAGCGGCATGAGGCGAGAGAACAACTTGCCCCAGATGATCTCGGACGAGGTGAGGCGCGTGAGCACGAGCAGGTCCCACGATCGGCGTTCGCGCTCGCCGGCGATGGCGCCGGCGGCGAGCGCGGGAGCAAGCACGGGCGCGAGGAACGTGGGCCAGTACGACACCGGCCCAAGGAGCGCTGCCGCCAGGCTCCCGCCGGCGGCCGAGCCGATCGGGCCCCAGTAGTAGAGCACGAGCAGCGTGGGCAGCGATGCGGCGACGAGGTAGCCGGTCACGATCGCGTGGCGCTGCAGCGCCGACGCCCGCCGCCAGAAGCGGGGGAAGCCCTCGCGCCGCACTATCGGGTTATCGAACACCATGTGAAATCCAATGATGAGTTATGAGTTGTGAATTATGAATGCCCGGTCAACCCATACGAACTATGCGTGATGAATGATGAATGATGCCGAATCGCCAAGCGTTCATTTCATATCGCCTTTGAGCGAGACATCCAGGCGGGTGAGGAGCAGGCTGCCGTAGGACGACGGCGCCGAGCGCGGCCCCTGGACCTTCACCCGCACCAGCCCCTGGGGCATCTTCAGGTGCGCCGCAGGATTCGGCACCACCACGGCGCCGCGGCTGGCGGGCAGGGCGTCCCATGCGCCGGTCTGCCAGTTGTAGACAGACAGGGAGGCCGTGGTCCCTCCATAGGACGTGAAATCCGCGTACACCTCGAGCCGCCTGGCCGTGAGCGACGCCCCCTCGACGGGCAGGCGGAACTCGTTGACGATGTAGCCGCTGCCCACCCGCACCCCGGGCGTGCCGTAGTCGCCGCGCCAGGGGTCGGTGCCCTGCTCCTCGATCACGGCCCTCTCGGCGATCCCGTAGGGAATGGTCACGGCGCGCTGGCGAGCCGCGCTGAGGGGCAAGTGGACGATCACAAAGGTGAGATGGGTAGGCCTGAAGGCGCGGCCCTGCACGGTCAGGCCGGCGAAGCGCTTGTCGCACCAGCCGCTGAGCAGCGGGCCGCCGCCGGTCGGCGCCTGGCCCGATCCGAAGAAGGCGTCCTGCACCGCGGCGCGCATCTGGCCGGCGGTGCCCCCGCCCACGGGCGCCGGGCGCGGCCCGCCGCCATAATAGCCGTAGTAGCCCGATGGACGGCGGACGCCGGCGATGGAGGCGGGCTGGCCCGCGCCGATGTTGAGGCTCACCCGGGCGGTGGCGCCGTTGGCGAGATCGCCCAGCGACTGGACGGCGCCCCCCGAGCGCACCTCACAGTTGGTGAGCGCGAAGCCGGCGCGGTTGGTGACCTGGCCCTCGATGCGGCCATTGGCCAGCACCAGGCGAGCGTCCACGCCCGAGCCCAGGTCAGCCACGCTCTCCAGTTTGAAGACTCGCATGGACCACATGTCCATGGGCACCTGGGAGAGGGACATCGTCTCGGTCTCAGAGATGGTGAGGTCCTTGCTCGCGCGCCCCGAGGGGTCGGTGTGGACCTCGGAGAGGGCGGCCTCGGGGTCGTCGCTCTGCATCTGGTAGGAGGTCTTGGCGGGAGAGAAGATCCCCGCCAGCGAGGTAAGGCCGGCCGACCTGGCGCCGGCCCGGGTCTCGATGAAGGACAACTGGTTCACGAGCAGCCGGCCTCCCTTCATGCTGTAGCCGATGAAGTAGGCCAGGAAGGCGAAGAGCACCACGATCGCCGGCGTGGTGAGCCAGGCCAATTCGCGGCGGCGGCGCCATTTCAGGACGAAGTAGTTGACCGGCACCAGGAGCACCACGTAGCCGCCCAGGAACAGCGCCACGCCCCAGAAGGGAGGGGTCTGCATGGCGGGGATATTGAGGACCGCTCCCGGAAGCCCGCCGCCGTAGCGGTTGCCGGGGTCCTCGAGGGCGGCGTGCAGGAGCGGCGCGGCGCCCTGGGCGCGGCCGAGGCACTCATTCCAGAGGGCGGTCTGGCCCGCCCAGCCGCGAAGCGGTGGCCGGGCGGCGTCGAAGGCGAAGAAAACCACCCGGCCTGATCCCACGGGCCCATCAACGATGAGTGGGAGTCCGCCCTGCTTGAGCCGCACCGAGGCGCCGGGCCTGGGCGCGGCGCGGCTGACGACGGCCGGGCCGGAGAGCGGCGCGCCGTAGGCCAGGCCGAGCGCGTCGAGCCCTTGCACATCGGCTGCCCCGGTTACCTGAACGGGCAGGAGGCCGGCGAAGAACGGGTCGTTGAGGCGCGCCCAGTCGGGGCCGCCCGTGATCACCAGCGTTCCGCCCGAGAGCACCCAGCGCCGCAGCGCCTCCTTGGCCTCGGGCCGCAGCCGGCGCGCCGAGATGTCGCCGATGACCACGAGGTCCACGGGGGCGTAGCCGTGGGCGAGGTCGGGGAGGAGATCAGGGTCCACGTCGGCGACGCGGATCAGCGCCTGGGTGGGCCCGCTGATCATGCGGCTGATCATGCCGCGGGGGCCCGGCCTGCGCACCGTCGCCAGTCCGCGGCGCGCGCCTGACAGGAACGAGAGCGTCCCGCGGTCGGGGGCCACGGTCACGATCAAGGTGTCCCCGGCCGAAAGTTGCGTGAGGGTGGCGCTGGCCTCGGCGTCCGGGCCCTTGCGGGCGCGCAGCCTCACCACGACCTCGCCGGGGAGGCTCTCCGGGTGCACGTAGAGCATGAGCCGCTGGCGCGCCTGGGAGCCCAGGACCACGGGGCGGAGGTAGGTGGTCGTCGTGGTGTCGCCGGGGTTGGGTACCGTCACCACCAGCGAGCCGATGATTTCCTGGCCGCGGTTCTCCAGGTCCACGGCCACGGGCATCCAGTCGGACTCCTTGTAGAATCCGTCGAAGCCGGCCCGCACCGACATGTGAAGGCCCTGGGCCGAGGCGGGCAGGGCCAGGGCGCAGATGAAGGCGAGAAGGAGAGCCGGCTTCGCGGCTCGGGGCGCGGGTGGTGAGGCGCTGGGAACGGGGCGTCGGGCACCGGCGCACGATGCCCTTTGGGTGGCGCTGCTGGAGCATTCCGCCATGGTGGTCCCCCTGGGCGTGGGATGAAGCACGAAAGGGAACGAGTCCGCGCCAGCCGATTATAGCCCAAGCGAACCCAAATGTGAAGCGCGGCCTCCTTTCGCCCGCTCCCGGCCGGGGAGCGGACCTGGGTTCATTGTTCTAGTACGCACGAGAGCGCCGGATAGTCACATTCTGGCGTTCGTCCCATCTCCCCTACCGGGAGGTGCAGGCGGCGGGAGGTAGGGGTGCACGGCCGTGCACCCCTACGCAGGGCAGGGGCGAGCCGCCTGAGATGATTGCAGCACCTGTCCTCCACGGCGATCTCTCGCAGGTTGGAAACCTGCGCCACCAAGTCGGGCGAGCATCACGGTTGGCAGCATAGCGGGCAAGGATGGACGGGGCTTGAACTGGGTGTGAATTCTTTGGGGAGGTGTCGGAGGAGCGGGCCGAGGCCCGCGAGGAAGAGGCCTGGAGTGGGGGTGAATCGCTCGCCGAGATTCTTCGCCTTCCCCTCGGGATCCTGAAGGACCCTCGGGGTCCTGAAGGGCGGCTCAGAATGACCATCGCCTGTCGGAGCAAGCGAGCGCCTGGAGAGGGGCCAAGGTGCAGAATGCACCTGCGGGCGCACCGAACCTGCACCAAGACCCCCACTTCCCCCTGGCAAAGAGTGCGACTGGGGCGGGGGGTTGGTGCATGCACTGGGCATGAATGGCGCGCGCGATGCGGTGGGGTGCTGTGATTGTGCCTCCGAGGTGGGGGGGTTCCCTAGTGCTTGGCATGCATCCGTGCCGCGATCGAGTGCACATCCCGTGGTGGGGCGAGAGTGGGTCG
>Ga0315288_10008083_pt1 | contig 13299 bp, 11 predicted proteins | sample YL17G11_20_MG_FD_203454 | JGI IMG/M metagenome (GOLD analysis project Ga0315288, IMG submission 203454) | Sediment microbial communities from Yellowstone Lake, YNP, Wyoming, USA - YL17G11_20 | ecosystem: Environmental > Aquatic > Freshwater > Lake > Sediment | place: USA: Wyoming | collected...
GGCTAAGACCTCGCCCGTTCTGGCCTGGATGTCCGGGAGCGAAGCCGTGAGAAGAAAGCGCGGGTCGAGGTTCGCCCGCAGCAGGACCGCCCGGTCACTCTTGGAAGGAAACCCTTTGGTCGGGTTTCCTTCCAACGGTCCGGCGGGGAAGCCCCGCCGTCCCTGCCTTCCTTCCAAGGAGCTTTGGTCCACGAATTGATCCGGAACGTTCTTGAGGCGATCGACGAACAACGATAGGTCGGCGCGGAAATCACAGAGGATGTTGTTCGTTCCGGTCTCTAGGATCGCCTCCAGGATACCGGCCGTGTCGCCGCCTATGATATAGGGGACGAGCGGAAGGCCCAGGATTTCGCGGAAGTGGCGGATGACGGCGGCCGTTTGAGGCAGGATGAGACTTCGATAAAGCGAGGGAGAGACCAGGGGCGGGGCGGCATGGGAGTCAAAGAGGATGATCCCCAGCCCCCGTTCGACGAACGCCCGGCCGTATGTCACGGCGATCCTGGCCGTGAAATTGAGGAGCCTCGACACCCAGCCGGGATCGTCCACCATCGCCATCAGGACCTGTTCGGCGCCGGCGAGCTCGCAGGCGATCGAGAACGGCGCGCTGAGCGCGCCGCGGATGATCATCTCGCGGCCGAGGCGTTCCTGGATCCTCCCTCCGGCCTCGAGGCAGACCGGCATCCGGCCGTCCTTTTCGGGGTCGGGGAGGCGCAGGCGGGAAAGGTCATCGCCGACCTTGACCGTCCGCTCCGCGATCGAAGGGACGTCGTTGGATCCATAGAACCTGACCTCGCAGCCGGCCGCCTCGGCCTCGACATTATAAACGTCGCAGCCGACAACGAGCATGTCCGGCCGGTAAAGTTCGGCCTCCCGGATGAGCGCCCGTTCGAAAAGCCCGGCGTCACGGCTCAAGTCCGAGGGGGTCGCCTCGATCAGGGCGGCCTTGTGCTCATAGACCGCCGGGCAGAACGGGACGCGGTCGGCGGGGCGTCCAGCGAGGAGGCTCTCGATCCGCTGACGCGAGGTCATGGCCCCGACATTATAAACGCGAGCTGAGGGTCGCGTCTACACTTTACGCTTTTCTCGTTCACCCCCGTGGACGACCGGCTTTTTTTGGAAAAAGTGGAAAGTGGTGACGCGACCCTAACTTGCGGGTCGGGCAAGTTGACCAAGCCTCCTCCGCTGTGATAAAAACACGGGGAGAAATCGCGAGGTGAGCATGAGCGGCAACATCCCGACCCTTTTCGTGACCGGAACGACCCTCCCCGAAGCCTGGGAAAAGGCGGTGCTCGAATGCTGGCGCAAGGGCGTCGCGATCAAGACCGAATACGACAAGCCGGGCGACCCTCCGTCTCGCGACTGCACCATCCTGTGGACCGTAGAAGACCCGTTCGCCGAACCGCGCATCCACCGCGCCTTTCCCGGCGGCCTCGAGGATCTCGAGACCTACCGCCAGGAGGTAGTCGACGGCATCCACGATCACTGGATCGCTCCCGAGGAAGGAAAATGGACCTATACCTATCACAAACGGCTGTTCTCCTTCGAGATCGAAGGGGAGTCGATCGACCAGATCGACTATATCGTCGACAAGCTCGCCCGGTCCGGCCACTCGCGCCGGGCTCAAGCCATTACCTGGAACCCGAAGCTGGACATCCCGACCTACGATCCACCCTGCCTGCAAAGGATCTGGTGCCGGCTGCTCGATGACGGGAGCGGCGGATTCTCGCTCAACATGAACACCCACTGGCGGTCCCGGGACGCCTATAAAGCGGCCTATATGAACGTCTTCGCCTTGACCGACCTGCAGCGCGTCATCGCCGCGCGGATCAGCGCCAGGATCGGTAAACCCGTCCGCGTCGGCCGTTATGCCGACCTCGTGGACAGCTTCCACATCTACGGTTCCTACTTTAACGATTTCGAGGGTTTTTTGAAGATGGTCGAGAAACGATCGTTCGAAGAGCGGACCTGGAACAGCGCCTATGCCGAGCCGATGTTCGCCGAAGCCAGAGAGCGTCTCAAAAGGGAAAAACCGGGAATTTGATCAGCCTGACCTCGGTCCTCTCGGTCTTAGCCCTCGGCTCGGCCGTGACGGCCATCGTCACCGATCGCCGGGAGCGCCGCGACCTCGTCTATGTCGTCAGGCCGCTGACCATGATCCTCATCCTGATCATCGCCGGACGGGCCGCTCCCGTTTTCTCTCCCCCCTACAAGGCCATGGTCCTGGCCGGCCTAGGGTGTTCGCTCCTCGGGGACGTCTTCATGATGCTCCGCAAGAAGCGCTTTCTAGAAGGATTGCTCGCGTTCCTGGCCGCCCAGCTTTTTTACATCGCGGCCTTCCGGTCGGGGGCCGCTTTGTCCCTCTCCTCTCTGCCGACGATCTCCTTCGTCGTCTTCGGCCTGATCATGATCCGGCTGCTCCTCCCCTATCTCGGGTCCATGAAGATCCCTGTGACCATTTATGTTTTTGTCATCGCCACGATGGCCGCCCTGGCCGCCGAACGGTTCATCCAGGTCGGGGGGACAAAGACCCTGGCGGCGTTCATCGGCGCCGTGCTTTTCGTGGTATCGGATTCGGCCCTGGCGGTGGACCGCTTCGCGAAAAAGATCAAGAACGCGCAGGCGATCATCCTGGGGACCTACTTCGCCGCCCAGTGGCTCATCGCCATGTCGGTCTGAAAAGTTCGGGCTATTTCTTTTTAGCCAGGGTGAGCCCGGCCGCCAGCTCGTCCAGCAGTTTCGGCGCGGCCTTCCCTTCAGTCAACAGAACCCAAACCTCGGGCTTATCGATGATGATCATGGCCGCCTTTTCCGGAGCCGCCGCGGAGAACATGGGCCGGCCGTTCCATTGGCCGATCTCCATCCGGGCGCCGATGTTCAACCGGCGGATGAGCTCGCTCGCCGTCGAGTCATATTGCTTCCAGGGCAAAAGAGAGGATTGGAGAAGCTCGCCTTTCGCCCCGTCCGGGCCGATGAGGGCGATGAGGACCGGATCCGGCCAGACGGCATCGAGCTTGGTGAAAGTGAAAGCCGATGGCTTCCTGAACGTTAGGCCCAGCCAGGGATTCTCATAGAGATCTCCCGCAATCCGGTAGGGTACCGCTCCTTCGGGCACGCTGATCTTTGTCCCGTCCGCGCCCCCGTACTCGAGGATCCTGATATCGATCTGACCGAAGAGCTGCTGGCCGGCCCCTCCGCTGAGCGAACCGGCCCCCTCATGCATCGAGACGGCGTTGAAGGCGATCCGGGCCGCGTCGGCCTGGGCCGGGGCGACGATCGCCGCGTCCATGGGAATCCAAGCGTCCCCGATCAGGATTTCCGTCCAGGCGTGCCCGCCGAACATGCCCAGGGCGTAGACATAGCCCAGGACGACGCGCGACGGGATCCCGGCCGCCCGGGCCATGGCGGCCAGGAGCGTGGCGTAGCCCACGCATGTGCCCCGCCGGTTCTGAAAGATCTCCGAGGACGGGGCAAGGGCGATGCCGAGGTCGAAGGTCATGTTGTCCGAGACCCAGCGCTCGAGCTTGAGGGCCGCCTGGAAGAGGTCCTTTTCGCCGGCGACAAGGCCACGGACAAGATCCCGGAGCCCGGCTTCGTCCGACTGGATATAGACGTTTGGCTCCAAGTACTCACGGTTCTTTTCGGACAGGGGTATGGGGAATGAGGCCGGTTTCGGGAGGGGGGGCCTTTTGATCTCGAGAACGAGCGTCTCGCGGTCCTTGGATACAAGGGCTTGGCCGGGGCTTTTGAGCTCGGGCCAGCCGAGGTCGGGATTCCTGTGGATCAATTTGACCTTGAGGTATGGCAGCGTCCGGGCCATGGGCAGACGGATGTTCGAGCGGATGATCGACCGTTCGAACATTTCGGCCGGCAGTTCCGATCCTGAAGCGGCGGCGAGGGCCGTGGTTCGGTCCGAGAGGACAAATTCGCTGAGGCCGAACGGTGTGGCCATCTCCTGTTTGACCACCTCGTAATCGGCGTTGAGCCAGGCCGTGCTCTTGACCGCGGCCGCTTCGATGAACTCCTCGACCTTGAGCGTCCGCACGTCCCTTCCTCCCAAGGGGAGGGTCTCCTCGCCGAGGACTTTCCGGCTGCCCTTGCTCACGGCTTCGAGCTCCGGCATAAAAGTCTGGAACTCGACCGAATCGCCGGCCGTTTTGAGCGCTTTCAGGGAGGCCAAGCGGATCCCTTCCTGCCCGAGGAGCGTTCCGAGGTAAGGGATCGTCCGGGTGTAGCTTTTGCCTCCGGATTCCGAGCGGAATTCGATGACCTTGTCCTTGACCACGGCCTCGGTCGTCGTGGCCATGGCCGAGGCGAGCATTTCGTAATTGATCTTCGTCAGGAGGCCGGCGACGGTCTCTTCGAATCCCGTGACGAAGCGGAGCTCGACCTTGGTCCCCAGACGGTTGAGGGCCATTTTCATCTCGGACCTATAGACCAGGACCTCTCCCCCGGCCCGGTTGTCGCGCGACGAGATGTCATGGATATATCCGACCGGCTGGCCGCCGATGGTGACGAGGAACCACTTGTCCGACGGCGGAGGGAACGCGGGAAAAGCGGATCGACCGAGAACAGCCGGCAGAAGCAGGTTTCCGTCTGGGGAGATGGCCGGATGGCGGGCTCCGATCAGAGGCTTTTCAGCCCCGACTCCGCCGGCGAGAAAAACGGAAAAAATCAAGGCAGGGAAAAGAAAAAAAGAGGAGAAGCGTCTCATTGTCTCGTCCTCCTATGGATAATTATAGTGAAACGTCCGTCAGGGTTAAAGAATATTTATATTTTATATGTCCAATAAATTAACAATTAGCCCAATGTCGATATATCTTCATTCATATCTATTGCTTATGGTGTATCGCGTTTTATGGTGTCCATAATCAACACACTTATACCAATATTTTATTATCGATAAAATGTATATAAATATAACATTATAATACAATTATATAACATTAACGGTCGTTGGCACCTTTATTGCTTGTATTATATTCGCAATGAGCAGAAAAGAATCCAACATGAGAAAGAAAATCGCCGGCTTAGTCATTTTGCTTGCCTTGGCCTTGACGGCCTCTTTTATGCACGCAAAAGAAGCCGGTCCCGGGCTTTATTCCTTGCTCGGCTTAACCGCTCTCGCCCCTTTGAATCCATCTTCCCTGGCCAATCTTGATCTCAGGCCTCTTCCTGTCGCCGCCGATAAGAGCAAATCATTTGGATCCGCTGATCCTATTTTCGATGCGCGAAGCGCTGAACCTGGATCCGAGCCTTTTCTCGGTGAGACCGGCTTGGCGCCTCTCAATCCATCACCTCTGGCCAATCTCGACCTGCTGCCTCTGCCGGTCCCGGCCAGCGAGGCCGGATCGGTCAGCTTTGCCGATCTGAATCTCAATCCTCGAAGCGTCGTCGCCAACTATAGCCCGGCCTATCTGCGCCGGGACATCAGCTTCCGCAGCGTCGGGGACAGGCTCTTCGATGTTTCGCTCTATTCCTTGATCGCTTTGAACATCGCCGATTATTTTTCCACTCGGGAAGCGCTCAGGTACCCCGGCCTTCAAGAAGGCAATCCTTTGATGAAATCCATCGTCAAGAGCCCCGTCGCCTTCGCCGCCGTCAAGATCGGCATCAGCGCCGTTTCCTATTGGAGCATGAAAAGCCTCTACAAGAAGAACAAAGCCCTGGCTTGGGTGGTTTCCACGGCCTCGAATTTCGCCATGTCGTATGTCGTTTCCAACAATATGCGCTTGATCAACCAAGCCAGCGGAAGATAGTGTCCTTATTTGGGACGCTGTCCTACAAATAGACACTTCAGAGATATTTTATTTTCCCATTATTCTTCAGGATCTCTAGGACTTCTTTGACCTTTTGATCCAGATCCATACGACAAACCAGCAGGGCATCCTTGGTGTTGACGATAATAAGGTCCTGAAGGCCGACCAACGCCGTGAGCTTGCCGGGGTTATAACAGAGAACGTTCCGCGAATCCAGCACGACGGAATCGCCCTTGACGGCGTTGCCGGCTCCGTCCCTTGGCCATAATTCGATCAGCGAGGACCAGGCGCCGACGTCCGACCAGCCGAAACTCCCTTCGCCGACCAGAACTCCCCCGGCCTTTTCCATCAAGGCATAATCGATGGACAGGGCCGGGACATCCTCGAAAACGGCGGCCAACCTGGCCCGCGATCCCTTCTTGAGCGCTTCCAGCATGCGCCGCCAGAACGGAAAGAAGTCCGGGGCGAACGTTTCCATCTTCCGGGCGAAAACGCTTGCTCGCCAGATGAACATCCCGGAATTCCAGAAATAATCGCCCGCCCGGAGAAAACCCTCGGCGATCTCATGGGACGGTTTTTCCTTGAACGCCTTGACCTCGAAAAAAGGTTCGCCCGCGTGCTTCCGGGCGCCTTCTTTCCGGAAATGGATGTAGCCATATCCCGTCGAAGGGAAGGTCGGCGGGATGCCGAACGTGATCAGGGAGTCCTCGCTGCCGGCAGCGGCCGCGGCGGCCGCGATCTTCTTTAAAAAAGCCGCCTTGTCCGTGATCAGGTGGTCGGAGGGCAGGACCACCACGATCCCCTCGCGATTCTTCAGGTAAATCCGGGCTGTGGCCAGGATGAGGGACGGGGCCGTGTTCTTGCCCATCGGTTCGACCAGAAGATTCCGCGCCGGAACGCCGGGCAGGAGCCGGCGGAGGATTCTTGTCTGGGCGCCGTTGGCGACGGTGTAGATCCTCCCGTTCGGGACGAGAGGTCGGATCCTGCGGGCGGTCTCTTCGACCATCGTCCTGTCGCTGACGATCGGTAGGAACTGTTTCGGCGTCTTCCGCCGGCTGAGCGGCCAGAACCGCGTCCCGCTGCCGCCGGCCATGATGACCGCGTGGATGTCGGGCTTCGTCGTCATGCGTGTTCCAGCTTCTTGATCGCCTTTTCCACGGCTCCTTTCATTTCTCTCTGAATGGCCTCGAGGTCCGCCTCGGTCTCCGCCTCAAAACGCAGGACCAGGACAGCCTGCGTGTTCGAGGCCCGGACAAGGCCCCAGCCCTTCGGATAAATGGCCCGCACGCCGTCGATGTCGATGACCGGATACTTTTTAGACAGCTCGTTCCTGACCTCGGCGACGATCTTGAACTTAACCTCCTCCGAGGCGTAGATGCGGATCTCCGGCGTGCTAAAGGTCTTCGGCAGGCCGGCCCGCATCTCCGAGAGTTTCCGGTCCGATCGGGACATGAGCTCGACGAGACGCGCGGACGCATAGATGGCATCGTCGAAACCGAAGAAGCGGTCGGCAAAGAACATGTGCCCGCTCATCTCGCCGGCGAGCACGGCCTTTTCCTCTTTGATCTTCTTCTTGATGAGCGAATGGCCCGTCTTCCACATGATGGGCTTCCCTCCGAGCCTGGCGATCTCATCGTAGAGAACCTTCGTCGCCTTGACCTCGGAGATGATCGCCGCGCCGGGATTCGTCTTCAGGATGTCGCGTGAAAAAAAGATGAGGAGCTGGTCGCCCCAAATCAGGTGGCCCTCGTCGTCGGCGACACCGATCCGGTCGGCGTCCCCATCGTAGGCGATGCCGAAATCGGCCTTCGTGTCGCTCACCGTTTTGATCAGGTCGCGCATGGCCTCGGGCAGCGTCGGGTCGGGATGGTGGTTCGGGAAACGGCCGTCCATTTCACAGTAGAGCTCGACGACGTCGCAGCCCAGCCTCTTGAAAATGGGCACGGCCACCGCGCCGCCCGTCCCGTTGCCGGCGTCGATCACGACCTTGAGCTTCCTCTGGGGCTTGATGTTGGCGACGACGTAATCCATGTATTCCGGGACGAGGTCATACGCGCTCTGCGCTCCCTCCCTGGCGGGGATGATCTCGCCCGCTTTGATGATGCGGTAGACCTCCTGGATCGTATCCCCGTAAAGGGTCTCCTGCCCCGACATCAGCTTGAACCCGTTGTATTCGGGCGGATTGTGTGAACCCGTGATCATCACGCCGGCTTCCATGGTCTTATAAAAGATGCTGAAATAGAGCAGGGGGGTCGGGATCGTCCCCAGGTCCACGCAGTCGCAACCGACGGCGCGGAGGCCTTTCATCAAGGCCTGGGCATAGGACGGCGAGCTCAAGCGGCAGTCGCGCCCGACCGCCACTTGCCGCTTGCCCTGGCGGCGAAAATAGGCCCCCATCCCCTTCCCCAGCGTCTCGACGACGGCCGGAGTCAGGTCCTTGTCGACGACTCCCCGGATGTCGTATTCTCGAAAGATGTTCGGATTGATGTCCACGCCTCTCCTCCCCGTCGTATCGTTCTAGATTTTCCGGTCAAAAATGAATTTGAATCGGGACGTGATCGTGTCCCATTTCTTTTGCGCGGCGATAATGAACTCGACGAACTCGCGGAACGCCCCCTGCCCGCCGTTCTTTCGGCAAACGTAATGGGCGTGCTTCTTGATCAAGGGGTGGGCGTCCCCGACGGCCGCCGCCAGCCCGACCGACTTGATGACCTCGAGGTCACCCAGGTCGTCCCCGATATAGGCGATCTCCTCGGGCCGCAGCCCGTATTTTTTCAGGATCTCCTCAAAAACGGGCTTCTTGTCGATGGCGCCCTGGTGGAGCTCACTGATCCTCAGCCGCTCCGCCCGCTTCTCGAGCCCCTTCGAGGTCTTGCCGGTGATGATGCCCAGCTTGAGGTCCGCCAGTTGGGCGAGCAAAACGCCCATCCCGTCCCTGACGTGGTAGGACTTGATCTCCTCGCCATCCGGCAGCACGGCCAGCCGGCCGTCCGTAAGCGTCCCGTCCACGTCCGTCAGGACCATCTTGATCCGGCGGGCGCGCGCTTTGGCCGCCATCAGAACATCTCCGTCCGCCACAGGTCATGGAGGTGGATGATGCCCTCGATCCGGCCGTCCTTGTTCTTGACGACGAGCGAGGTGATCCTCTTCTGCTCCATGAGATTGAGGGCTTCGGTGGCCAGGTCGGTCTTGTCGATCGTGACCGGGTTGGTCGTCATGCACTCCCGGGCCGTTTTCTGGAGCAGCGTTTCACGGAATTTCCTGACCATCCGGCGCAGGTCGCCGTCCGTGATAATGCCGACGAGGACGCCGCCCTCGACGACGCAGGTCAGACCCAACTTCTTCCGCGTCATCTCCTCGATCGCCTCGCTCATCGGCGTCTCCGGCCCGATCGCCGGGATGTCCTGCCCCCGATGCATGAGCCGTTCGACGCGGAGGAGCTTCTTACCGATGGCCCCTTTGGGATGGAAGAAAGCGAATTCTTTCTCGCTGAATCCCTTTTTTTTCATCAGGGTGACGGCCAGGGCGTCCCCGAGGGCGAGGGAGGCCGTGGAGCTGGCCGTGGGGACCAGCCCGCTCGGCTCGGCTTCCTTCTCGACCTTCGCGTCCAGGACGATGTCGCTGTATCTGGCGATCTTCGAGTTCCGGCAGCCCGTGATGCAGATGAGCTTGACCCCGATCCGCTTGATGAAATCCAGGAGATCGATGATCTCCCGCGTCTCGCCGCTGTAGGAGACGGCGATGACAACGTCGTCCTTCAGGATCATGCCGAGATCGCCGTGGCCGGCCTCGGCCGGATGGATAAACATCGCCGGCGTCCCGCAGCTGGCCAGTGTCGCCGCGATCTTGCGGCCGACCAGGCCGGATTTACCCATGCCGATGACAATGATGCGGGACTTCGTTTTGTAGAGGAGGTCTACGGCCCGGGCGAAGCTGTCGTTCAGACGGGAGCTCAAGGCCTCGACGGCCCGGGCTTCGATCTCGAGAACCTCGCGCCCCGTTCGGATGACCTCTTTCTTCGTCATGGGAATTCCTTTAAACGGCTTTCTTTAATCGTAAAAGCGACTCCAAAAGGTCCTTCAGATCTTTGATGTCGATCGCGTTCTCCCTGTCCGACAAGGCCGCTTTGGGATCGTCGTGCACTTCGAGGAACACACCGTCGGCGCCGGCGCTCGTCGCGGCCCGGGCGATGGCCGGAATGAACTCGCGGTCACCGCCCGACGACGACCCGAGGCCGCCGGGCTTCTGCACGCTGTGCGAAGCGTCGATGACGACGGGATACCCCCATCTTTTCATAATGGGGATGGAGCGGATGTCGACGACGAGGTTGTTGTATCCGAGCATCGTGCCGCGTTCGGTCAGGATGATCTTCCTGTTCCCCTGGCTCTCGATCTTCTCGACCGCGTTCTTCATGTCGTAGGGCGAAAGGAACTGGCCTTTTTTGACGTTGACCGGCTTTTGGGTTCTCGCCGCGGCCAAGAGGAGATCGGTCTGCCGGCAGAGGAACGCCGGGATCTGGATCACATCGAGAACCTCGGCGGCCCTCCCGACCTGGGCCGTTTCGTGGACGTCGGACAGGACGGGAACATCCAGCCGGGCCTTGACTTCGGCCAGGATCTCGAGGCCTTTGTCGAGCCCCGGGCCGCGGAACGAACGGATCGACGACCGGTTGGCCTTGTCGAAAGACGCTTTGAAAATGAATGGGACGTCGAGCTTAGCGCAGATCGATTTGAGGCGCCGGGCCAGACGGAACGTGCGGTCGCGGCTTTCGATGACGCAGGGGCCCGCGATCAGGAAGAACGTCCCGGGCCGGCCGATCCTGACGCCGGGGCTAATTCTTATGTCTCTTGAGTCGGTGCGCATGGCTGGCTCCGATGAAAGCCTTGAACAGAGGATGCGGTCTCAAAGGCTTGGATTTGAATTCGGGATGGAATTGACAGCCTAAGAACCAGGGATGGGACTTCAGCTCGACGAGTTCGACCAAGCCATAATCGGGATTCTTTCCCGAGATGAACAGGCCCGCTTCCGTCAGCGGTTTTTCATACTCCGGATTGAACTCGAACCGATGCCGGTGCCGCTCGTAGATCTCGGCGGTCCGGTAGGCCTTATAAGCGAACGAATTCTTCTCCATGCGGCACAGATATTGGCCCAGCCGCATCGTCCCGCCCAGGTCCTGGATGCCTTTGATCTCCCGCCACTTGAAAAAGATCTTGTGGGGCGCGTCATCGTCGAACTCCGTGCTGTTCGCCCCGTCCAGCCCGGCCACGTTACGGGCGAACTCAATGGTCGCGCACTGCATCCCGAGGCAGATGCCGAAGAACGGGACCTTATGCTCCCGGGCGTAGGTGACCGCCCGGATCTTGCCCTCGATGCCGCGATGGCCGAATCCGCCGGGGACGAGAATGCCGTCCTTATCGCTCAAGACCTTCTCGATCTTCCCTTTCTCGAGATCTTCGGCCTCGATCCAGGAGATGTTCACCTTGACCCGGTTGGCCAGGCCGCCGTGGTCGAGCGCCTGTTTCAGGCTCAGATAAGAATCCTTGAGGCCGGCGTATTTCCCGACTAGGGCGATGTCCACGTCGTCCTTGGGATGCCTGATCCTGTTGACCAGGGATTTCCATTGCCCGAGGTTCTGTTTTCGGGATTCGAGCTTCAACTGCTTGAGGATGATCCTGTCCAGCCCTTCCCGGGCGAAGATCAGCGGGACCTCGTAGATATTGGCCACATCCTTGGCCGTGATGACCGCCTCCTCGGGCACGTTGGTGAAGAGGGCGATCTTCGTTTTTAAGTCCTGGGTCAGGAAGCGGTCCGTGCGGCAGAGGAGGATGTCGGGCTGGATTCCGATGGCCCGCAGTTCTTTCACCGTATGCTGGGTAGGTTTCGTTTTGAGCTCACCGGACGTGGCGATGTAGGGAACGAGCGTCAGGTGGACGAACAGAACGTTCTCCGGGCCGAGCGTCAGCCGCATCTGGCGGGTCGCTTCGAGAAAGGGGAGGCTTTCGATGTCGCCGACCGTCCCCCCGATCTCGACGATGATGATGTCGTTGTCGCTCGTGACGGCGCGGAAAGCGTTCTTGATCTCGTCCGTCACGTGGGGGATGACCTGGACCGTCTTGCCCAGGTATTCGCCCCGCCGCTCTTTCCGGATGATCAGGTCATAGATCTTGCCGGCCGTCCAATTGTGGTATTTCGTCGTCCGCGTCGAGGTGAACCTCTCATAATGGCCGAGGTCGAGGTCCGTCTCCGCCCCGTCGTCCGTGACGTAGACCTCGCCGTGTTGGAACGGATTCATCGTCCCGGGGTCGACGTTGAGATAGGGATCGAACTTCTGGAGGGTGATCTTGAAGCCATGGCTTTCGAGAAGCCGGCCGATCGACGCCGCGGCGATCCCCTTGCCGAGACCCGACAGCACGCCTCCGGTGACGAAGATATACTTGCTCATGGAGTCCTCGCGCTCAGGAATTTTTCGACCTTGATTATATCCTGCGGCGTATCCACGCTCAAGGTAGGCCGCCGGATCTCGATCATCTGGATGGGCAGTCCATTCTCCAAGACCCTCAGCTGTTCCAGCTTCTCGATCCGCTCGAGCCTCGACACGGGAAGGCGGTGGAAATTCATCAGGAAATCCTTCCGGTAGCCGTAGATGCCGATGTGCTGGAAGAAATGGTCCGGAGGTTGATAGGGCAGAGGCGACCGGGAAAAATAAAGGGCGAAGCCGTTCTTGTCGGTGACGACCTTGACCACGTGACTGTCTTGAAGCAAAGCCATGTCGGTCACTTTGGCCATCAAGGTGGCCATGGGAACCGAAGGATCGTCGAGAGCGATGACGAGCGCGTCGATCATCTCGCCGTCCACGAGCGGTTCATCTCCCTGGATATTGACGATGATCTCGGCCTCCACTTGGGCAGCCGCTTCGGCGACGCGCTCCGTTCCCGAGGCATGATCGGTCGAGGTCATGACGGCCTCGGCCCCGAATTCATCCGCGGCCTTGACAATTCTTTTGTCATCTGTTGCTATTATTATTCTTTTCAATAACTTAGACTTCTTTGCGCCCTCGTAGACCCACTGGATCATGGGCCTCCCGAGGATAGAGGCCAGCGGTTTCCCCGGGAAACGGCTCGCCCCATAGCGGACAGGAATGATCCCGGCGGCTTTTTCCAAACTCACAGTTCCGATTTATCCGACGATTCCAATCCGGAAGAGGGCGGATGTCCGGACGTCTGGCAACGAATTTCGAGGAACGCTCCCTCCTCCACGATCAGCTTCGGGGTGACGATCGTTCCGGAGACGCGGCTCTGACTGTTGATCTCGACCTTTTCGGCGGCCTTGATGTTGCCGATGAATTCTCCGTTGATGACGACGTGATTGACGAAGAGCTCGCCTTCGACCTTGCCCTTATTGCCGATGATCAGAACGGATCCGGATTCGATCTTGCCTTTATAGAATCCGTCGATCCGGAATGATCCGACGAACTTCAGCGTCCCATTGAATTCCGTCCCTTCATCAAGAAATCCGGTGATCTTCGTTTCATCGACCTTCTTGT
>Ga0315288_10008087_pt1 | contig 13296 bp, 12 predicted proteins | sample YL17G11_20_MG_FD_203454 | JGI IMG/M metagenome (GOLD analysis project Ga0315288, IMG submission 203454) | Sediment microbial communities from Yellowstone Lake, YNP, Wyoming, USA - YL17G11_20 | ecosystem: Environmental > Aquatic > Freshwater > Lake > Sediment | place: USA: Wyoming | collected...
AACGGATCTGCCGCCGGGTGTGAAGAAACTGAACGACGACGCCCTCAAAGCCAAGGGCCGCATTCGAGACTTGAAGGTTTGGAACAGAGAGGGTTTTGATCTGTACTTTCCGGTCAAAGACCACGTGAACAAGTGGAAAGGGGATACGGATTTCTACGTCGCTTATTCTCCGTACAATAGAGAGAGCGATGTGGGCGAGATCTATGGGTATTCGGTGAAGACGGGGGAACTATACGCTTTCGGCTCGGCTGCCGCTCCAGATGTGCCCGTGCTGATAGTGGCGCCGTGTGAACACGAAACACACGAAATTATGGAGGCTGAAGCGGCCGAAAAGGCGCCAGCCCCGCTTACAAAAACTCAGCCGGACAATAAACCGAGGAAGGTTGAAGGTGGCAAGGGCGGGAACTCCAATTACAAATTCGACTGGATGTGGATATGGGGCCCGAAAGATTTTTATGAGGCGTGGTATCACGGCGCTATGGAAATCTACTTCTGGTACGCAGACGTGAACACGAGCGCCCGTCAACAGCACGCGTCGTTATCGAAAGCTACTTATTTTGTTGCCCCAACTGGAGCGACCAGGACCTCATGGATCGAAATCTCCACGCCGGTCTATTGTAGCCTTGTCGTTGACGTCGATCGCTGGTATAGCGTAAATCGCGCACACGTGTTGTCGAGCACTTGCAGCCCCTATTCAGTTTGGAACTTTATCGAACGGGATGGGGGGACAATGGCCGCAACTGAATACGGTGGAACTGTAACCCGGTATAGCATTAATCAGATTAGTTACCAGGTGGGGGGCGCATGGGGTGTGACGAATGTCGTTATGCCTTTTTATGATGGTGATTCTTGGGTTGGCCAGTTCTTCATTAACAGGGGAAATTACCAGTACTCAAATGACTATTTTGTAGGTTCTACAAACAACTATTGCAGCATTGGCTTTCGGCTAGACCCGTAGCCAAGAGGAGGGACCGTTCCAGCCTCGAGTGGCGGGTGCATGAAGATTCGAGGGGGATTGGTTGAGAACTCCCTCAAGCGCCGGTGAGCTTCTCGCGGTGCTGTTGGGTTGGCATCGCTTTGCTCGGCAGCTGTTCAAGCGAGACCGGTACTCCGCGCCTCGAGCGGAGTCATCGACGTCGCGAGGCGTCCTGACGACAATGATTCAAGAGTGCCGTAAAGCGTCCGTGTGCGAAGTAGTTGTTGTTCTTCAGCGAGACGGAGGCGGGCGATGAGCTGGTCAAATAATGATATCGTACGCATCGTGTTATTCGCCATTGTTTGCATGATCGTGTGCTTCGCGCTCCAGTCAAATGCGCTCGCGGCACGGTCTCAAGGGTCGCAGATCGGCACCAAAGCGCCAGTGAACTTGCAGAAGCTTGATGAGATCATGCAAAGCGAGGTGGGTGATGAATCGGTCACATAGCCGGAACATCGTGTGCATCGTAGTCTTTGTTTGTGTGACCGTGTGCCTCGCATCCGGATCGAGACTGTCCACGGCGCAAGCCCAAGGATCCGAACCCGGCAATAAGGGGCCAGTGGATCTGCTGAAGCTCGATCAGATCATGGAGAGCATGGTTGATGAGCTGTACGCGCGGGCGTCTACGTCGGGTGCCAAAGGACTTCAGACGAAGTACGTCAGGTTCGAGGGAGTCGGGTGGGAGAGTTCGGAAGGTGTGATTGCGGGGAACAGCACGCTCGGCGCTCTTCTCCAACAGCGCTTGGCGGCGGCCTTGTCACGGAAGAGTGTGGTCTTATCGCCCGACGAGAGCGACGTTGCCAAGGGGTTCTTCGGGACGGTGGTCCGCGGGGGGTTCGGAGTTCTCAAGTCGGCAGTCCGCGTCACGCTGAGGATGGTCGATGGAAATACCGGAAACGTACTTTCTGAAGTCAATCGCGAGTTCGGCCTCGGCGTGTTGCCCGGCCTCGGGCAACCCGATATCGAGCCGCCGAACACCGCGGAAGCGAAGGAGCTGGGGGCGCTCATCAAGAGAGTCGCGGGGGGCGTCAAATCAGATTTCAAGTTGAGGGTATCGACCGACCAGGGGAGCTTCGGAACGTACACCGAAGGCGAGAAACTCACGATCATCCTGGAAGCGGAGAAAGACTGTTATGTTCGTGTGTATCACGTCTCTTGGCAAGAGCGCAAACTCACCCTGATATTCCCAAACAAGACCGAACAGGATGGAGTTCTCAAGGCGGGGGAAGTCCGTCGGATACCCGGAGAATTTTTCAAGTACTCATTCGAAGTATCCAAACCATACGGTGTGGATGCCATCGTGTCTGTCGCCAGTCTGGAACCGTTTAGCGATGAGGGTCAGGTGGAAGCGCAGTGGTCGGGACGTTCGGAGTCTGGTGGCAACGCCGAGACAGGGTCGGAGGTGGGGGACACCATGCAGGTGCAATCGGAGTTGGGTGACACAACGCAGACACCAACCGAAAAAGGAATCGAACGAGTCGGCGACTATCTCGAGAAGTCCAATCTTGACGAAGGGGGGCTCCAAGACGTAGTGGCAAAAGGGCTCATCATCAAAGAAGAAGACGGTGCCGGACAACAATCGCCGGGAGCGGGTGTCAGCGATGCGCGCTTTCTCAAATTTATGCCGCCGGAACTCGGACCGGGAACCGCTCGGGCGACGTGTTATTTCGTAACAGTTCAGCGGTTGTTCTAGACAGATCCACCGGCGGATGACATATAGGATTCTGCGTTCCTGTGGTGGTTTGAACGATGCTATGGAGTTCGAAAGATAGAGCTAGGATTGGACTGCTCAGCTTCTGGATCCTTCTTCTGCAGATCCCAACAGCACCACTCGCCGCTGGGTCCAAAGCGCCCAGCAAGGCAAAGGATTTCGAAACCATCAAGAAGTACGCGCTGATCATCGGTGTCAATTCATATTCGGGCAAGAACATCCCGCCGCTACGCTACGCCGTCCACGACGCACAGGAACTCTACAAAGTGATCATCGATCCTCGCCGAGGGGCATTCCCACCGGAGTCGGTGGCCTTGCTAACCGATTCGAGCGGCACTCTGCCGACTGCGAATAATATTGGCGAGAGTCTCACCAGGATACGTACGTCGGCGCGAGAGGACGACCTGGTCCTGGTCTTCTTTTCAGGGCACGGCTACGAGGAAGGTGGCCGGGCCTATCTTTTGCCGCGAGATGCGAACCTCGATGCGCTCAGCTTCACAGCCATCGAACGGGACGCATTTGTGCGCGAGATCGACCAGATCGTAGCAAATCGGGTTATTGTGATCCTGGATGCTTGCCATGCGGGGGGGATCACTCGAGGAGGCAAGGCAGCGGGCGCTGACGCCGCTTTGAGTAACTTGTACTACTCGCACTTCACAGGGTCGCGCGGGCGCGCGTTCATCGCTTCTTGCGGCGGCGGCCAGCTGTCTTGGGAAGACGAAGACGCGGGTCACGGGGTATTTACGGGCTCTTTGGTTCGCGGGTTGTCCGGAGGCGCGGACAGCATGCCGCAGGATGGACTTGTGACGCTCGTTGAGCTCCAGCGTTTCCTGGAGGGGGATGTCAGCGATTGGGCCAGGAGACACGGCAAGACCCAACAGCCGCAGGTAAGCCTCGAGTCGGCATACGGAGATATGCCGATAGGGCTGAACATGGATTATCTCGACAACATTGCAAAGCAAGAGGAACAACGCTGGGAGGATGCGGAGGCGCTTAAAATCGGGCTAGTGAGCACGACTCTGGACGCGGATGAGCGGAGCAAAGGTCTCGCCCTGCTTGACAGCCTCGCTGAGGGGGCGGAGCTCACATCGGATGAGAAACAGATGATTGTATTCATCCGCAAGCTTGTCGAAGGTTCGATCGACGTGGAGTCCTACCGAGCGGGAGTGCGCGGATTGTCGATCACCGTTGTAGTTCAGAACGCCCCGGTGATTCCGCCTAAACGATTCGGGTTTGCCACGGTGGGCGTGGGTGGGTTCGCCAACGCTGGCGAGGAATTCGCCAGCGGGATGAGTATCGCTCCGATTGTGCGTCTCGGGTACACCGTTGGACGGTGGGGTCTTCAGGTAAGCTACCTTTTGGCGTCAGGCGAACTCGAGGGTTCCCCGTGGATGAACGATTTCGACGCGCATCTCATTACCGTCGGTCCTCGGGTTGATTTCGAGCTTTCGAGACGTATGCTGTCCTATTTCCAGCTGGGTGTGGGGGGATACATCGGCTCCGAAATCAGAAATGACCAGGCGAATGTCGCTGTGGACGTTGGCGCTGGCCTCGAGGTGGGGCTCAGTTCTTCTCTCTCCGCAGCTTTCGTGGTCTCCTGGGTTCTCTCCAACGCGGCACTCATCGATCCGAGCGAGCCCAAGCTGGAACAGAGCCTGTACTTCGGGTTGGGCGTGACGCTCGCACCGGGGAGGAGAACCCAACAATAGATCTTCGCTGAACGTGGGCCAACGATTGGGCCTTGGAGCTCCGCGCCCCAGCGGATTAGGAACTTCCCAAAGACACCTATTTCGTGACGCGAAGGACGACGACCGTCACGTCGTCGGCCTGATGCCCCAGCCTTGTGAAGTCGCAAACCGTTTGGACAATCAGTTCGGCGATTTCTTTCGCTTCTTTGTCACGGGCGTTCTTGAGGAGTTCCATCAATTTGTCGGTCTGAAATTCCTCGCCCACTGCGTTCCGCGCCTCCGTCACGCCGTCCGTATACAGACATACCGTGTCACCGCCTCGCAATTGCTCCTCGCCGATCTCGTAGTCAATGCCGGGCACGAAGCCAAGCACCAAGCCGCCTTTAGCCAGTCTTTTTACAGAGGCGTCTTCTGCCACGACAAACGGGACGTCGTGGCCAGCGCGCACGTAACGGAACACACCGGTTTCCTTGGTAAGTTCACCAATGAACATCGAGACGAAAGTCTCCTCGCTGGTATTCTCGTACACGAGCGAGTTCAAGTTCTTCGCCGTTCGAGCGAGGTCGAAATTACCCTGTAGGATGTGACTGTGGAGGGCCGCCTGAACATTCGACATGACGAGAGCCGCTGGCAATCCTTTTCCACTGACGTCGGCGATCGCGAGAATTAGAGGCGCGTTTTTACCTGTATCTATGATATCGAAATAATCTCCGGATACCTCCAGAGAACTGACGTTGATTCCCCAGAGATCGTAGCCCTCGACCGCCGGTATGGCCCTTGGTAGAAAGCGTTTCTGAGTGTTCCGTGCGGTTTCCATCTCCTTGTGGACCCGTCGGATTTCGGCTTGTTCGGTAACGATGGTTTTCTCCGCCTCCACATGCGCGGTGACAACCGCGTACACCCCGCAGAATGCCAAACATCCGGCGAGAAGACCTGTAGGGAAGACCAGCCCCGCCACGACGTGGAGCACGCCCGTTGCGAGCACTGCTAGAGTCAGAACAGCTCCGTAAAGCACGGCCCCTCGAACAGGCTTCGTCGACGGCGCGAGGGCTACAGCGGCAATACACCAGAAGAAATTCCAGAGCAGAGCGATTGGCCACGGCGCATCCCGTATCGGCGTTCCGCGAAGAAGCGTCTCCGTCGTCGCTGCGAGCGCCGTCACTCCAGGCAACACAAACCCCGTGCGGTTCCCGCCGAGTCTTTGTATTCGTGGCACCGAAACATAGTCAACCGACTCGTCGAGAACGGACCCGACAAACGCGATCTTTCCCACGAGGGACGGCGCGAGGTTCTCCGCACCGCGCCAGACGTCGTAGTAGGACAACGTCGGGATGGGCCGGTCCTCCGACGGGAATTCAATCGGGACCTTATGCGCGGTTGTTACTCCACTGAGACGCGCAGGGAGAGCGTCAAGCCCGAGCTGTTCCAATCGGGGGTCGACGTTGAACCGACGCAAGACGCCATCCGGATCGATGCTCATGTCCGCTACCAACACCCCGTTGCACGCAGCAGCCAGATCCGGATGCGGTCTTATGATCATGCGCGGGGCATCGGTCTCCAAGCCGTCACTGATCCGCCCGGTCTCAACCAGCGACATGACGAGGTAGACTTTCTTGCTGGAACGAAAAGCCTCAGCGAGGGAATCCACCGGCGTATCGAACACGTCTTCGGTAAGACGGAGGTCGAATACGATGGCGCGAACACCCGCGACATCCAGCTGTTTGGTCACGCGGGCGTGATCGTCGACGTGTCGGGACAAGGGAAAGATGGGGTTCGAGAACACTTTCGCCCGTGTCTGGTCATCGATGGCGATAACAACGACCTGCGTCCAGGGTGGAACCGGTCTCTTGGACTGGAAATAGTTGTAGAAACGATAATCGAGGGGTGTCCAGAAGATGGGTCTCAGGACGTAGGCCGCTGCAATAAGCCCGATAAGCGGCACCCACCTCCGAATGAAACGGCGAGATGGCTTCATAGATACGGCACTCACCGCTCGATTGTTTGAACGAGATCCTCGTACGCGTCTTTCTCGAGGCCGATTGCTGCCAGGACTCGCGCCCTCCAGTGGAGCGCGGAACGACGCTCTGTGCCGGTATTGACAGCGGCGTCCAAGCAGTAAATAGCTTCTTCGTGAAGCCCGGCAGAGAATAGCAGGACACCAGCCTCGAGGTCCGAAAGTCCAATCAATGCCTCGTCGAGTTGTTTCTCATCTTCGGAGGCCATGACGCGAAAAGCACTCCAATTTGGATCAGCGTGGGACCCCTCTTTTTCCACCTCGACTGCCCACATGTAATTCTTTCCCGCCTCGAGGCTTTCCGGCGCCATGGAATGACCACGAATGGTCTGCGTGATTTCATCCCCCTCCTCAGGAGCGATGGTGACGAGATAACTATCTGAGCCCGGGACCGTAGTCCAAAAGAAGCGTGGATGACTCGCTCGGACCGCACCGTCGGACGCGGGCAGGAGTGTGGAGGGCGATACGATCACGAGTTTCCAGTCACGAACGCCGCGTGACACCAATGGTTCACTCCGGCTGGCCCCGGACCATTGTGCAATTTGTCGGGCGATGAACCCCCGAACCTTGTCGAGCACACCTTGTTGGGAGGAAAGCTCCACCACGAGCGCGTTCGGCCCTGTCACACGAAAAGGATTCCCGTCTGCCCTGAAGCCGCTGCACCACCCACCGCTCTTCACCGAGATCGTATCCCCAAGTTGCAGAACAAGCCCTTCAATGGCAGGTGTGTTTTTCCCTTCCCGTGCAACAGTGACGTCGCCATTCACGGCAATGATCAATCCTGCACTGCCCTCCGGCCGTGCAAAGACTGTTACGTCGTGAAAAAACAAACGAATCCCGAGTAGGGCTAGTATGACCAGGCGGCGCACAGTCATCTTGAACCTCCCCGACAAGACGAGGCAACGGCGTGTCTATCGCCAGACCCCCTCAAAATTGAGTTTTTGGTCATCATAGCACATCAGAGTGATTATCCAATTAGAATGAAGGAGGGGACTGCCCAGTGTTCGAAACAGAGCTCCGGTGCCAGCACCAACTCGGAACTTGTCGGAGAGAAATGACATCTACGAGGCGCCGACGCGGGCGACGTCGGAGCCCAGGTTGTTTCAGTCCTGTTACCGATTGTGTTTGCTCTCGTCCGCCATCTGCCACTACATCTGTCACTACAGTTCGGGTCTGTTGGGATCTCATGAGACAAAAGGGAACTCAGTAGACAATGTGAAAGACGCGCAAACAGGCGTCGATAAGCCAATTAACGCAATATCAATCAGTTGGCTTTTCGCCTTCGTTCGTCTTCCTAAACCGTTTGTCGGACGTTCGAGTCGTCTCGGGGGCACCATAATTATCAATAGGTTGCAGGTTTGCGCTGCCCGCTGCCGCGAATTCGTCTGCCACACACCTGTCACTGTGGATCGAGTTCGATGGGTTCTCGCAGGACAAACAGTCCTACTGCTTCTTTTTCTTGGAATGCTGGACGGCGAAGCCGATTTGCGCCTTCTTTTTTTCCGGCGGTGCCATCAATTAGCGGATGGCGTCGAAGACGACCCTGAACTTGGCGTCGTACCTCTGTTCCAACTCGGCGAGCTTGCGGGCGAGGGTTTCGTTTGAAGCCAGTATCTGGCGAAGACGGACGAATGGACGCATGATCTCGATGTTGACTTGCACCGCGCGCTCACTTCGGAGCACGCTAGAGAGCATAGCCACGCCTTGCTCCGTGAACGCATAGGGAGGGTATCGTCGTCCACCGGAGCCTCTTGAGATCACAATTTGTGATCTCAAAGATTCCCACTCCTGCTTGGTCAGCTGAAACATGAAATCCTCCGGGAAACGTTCGACGTTCCGCTTGACGGCCTGAACGAGTGTCCGGGTCTCGACCCCATAGAGCTGGGCGAGGACTTCGTCGAGGATGACTTTTTCACCCCGAAGGAGCAGAATGGCTCGCTCGATTTGGGACGCGGCGACGATGGATGCGTTCTTCACCATGGAGGGCATGGTAGCGAGCGGCCAGGCGTTGTCAATAGGAACCGGTTCATATCTCCGGCGCATGCCGGTTGACTCACTATCGAACCTTTGGTAGTATTTTCATAATTCCAACATCGACACGTTCTGGGAGTGACGCATTCGCATTCGCGTATTCCGTGTCAACCAGCCCCAAGGAGGTAGATGGTATCATGAGGATCTTCCGACTATCTGAACGGTCCAGGGCCAACAGACTGTTGTCCTTTCTGACGGAAAGGTGTCCCCACAAGTCACGATACACTCCGCGCCGTCGCTGTGTTGTCGCGATTCTTGCGTCCGTGTGCGCCATATCGTTGTGCTTCCTCCCGGCTAACGCGCCCGCAGGCATCGACGAAGTCGCCGATGCGATCGAGCAGGTGTTCGCTGACGCCATCAATGGAATGCTTAGCACCGATTTCGAACCCCAGACGATTCACTTCGCGTACAAGCCGCCGGCGGTCGATTCGGTACACGTTGATGTCACCGTAATAGGGTATGCCTTTTGCGACCCTCCTGATTATTGGGCGAATCCGAATCCGACTCCCACATTTCCCTTCAACGCATACGGTTGCGAAAATGTGGCGACGGTGAGCGCGACCGTGAGTCCGGACGCAACCAGCTCGGATATCGTCATCGACATCGTGGATTTCTTTTTGGATCTCGAGTACGAACGCGATGAGACCGCGGCCTGTCTGGAATGCGACCTTCCTTTTATGCCCCCCTGTGGCACCGTGCCCGGCGAGGGATATCTGTTGACGAGCGGCACTGTCACGGCGACGTTGGCGCTCGAGAGGGTGGGAACATGTGTTCAGACTACCATCGTTCCGGGATCGGTCGCCGTCACTCTGGTTCCAAGAGACCGAGGGTTTAGGCGGACCAGTCCAAGTGTAACAGATGACACGTGCGTGGAGAGCGGCTGGGATCTCTTCGCGACGGAGTTGTTTGATCTAATCAACCAGTCGGCGAGCGAGGGGCTCGAAGCCGCGCTCGTGGACGAAATCGCGTCGATCAATCAGGCGCTGTGCGCTCTGACACCCGTCGAGAAGTCGACGTGGGGTGAAATAAAGAGCCTCTATCGTTGAACGCCCTGCGCAACGGAGGAGTCACCGGGGCTGAGGACAAAATGTTCAAAACAGCACTAGGGAACTGAATAGACAATCTCAAACACGGGCAAACAAGCGACGATAAGGCAATCACCACGAAATCAATCACTTGCCTTGTGATCTTGCTTTGCCTTCCTAAACCGTGTGTCGGACGTTCGAGTGGGTGTGGTATCAATCGTTGGACCGACTTGACGCGAACTGGTATTCAGCGCTAGCGTGATTTACCGCCGCGTCGGGCGACCACCGTCGCGGCGACCCATCGAGACAGGGAAGGGAATCGGGCCCCCAGGGAAACCAGTCCGTCCCGTATGCCTGGCCGTCGGAGGATCGGGGAGAAAACCCGATTGACACGGAACCGATTGATGACAGTCACGCCGTCCGCGTAAGTTCCCTGTCGCTTCTTGATGAGACTTCTGGCGGCCGCCATTCCGTCTTCGAGGGCATAACGGATTCCCTCGCCCGTGAACGGTTCCACAGTTTGACTCGCGTCCCCTGCGAGCGTCGCATGCGGATGGTTGAGCTGGTTGCGGCGAGGATTGATTGGGGAGGTTGCCGTGATCTCGCCAATCGGACTCAGGTCCGAGAAACGCGAGGCCGCGACGGGGTTCGACCATAGCGTCTTTTGCAGGAAGCCGCGAAAGTCCGCCTTGGCGAAGGCGGCCAATTCCGGCGCCGTCACCATCGCTACATTGGTGTGACGCCCGCCCACAGTGACCAGGCCGCAGTAGCCGGTGTCGAAGAGGTACATTTGCAGAGCGCCCGCGAGTTGAGGGTTGGGTCGCGCATGCCACTGCACACCGACACGATCGCTATCGACCACTTGCTTTTTTACCCGCCTGGGACTCTCTTGCAGTGCCATCAAGTGTCTGGCGACGATTGAGTTTCTCCCGTCCGCCCCGACGAGGTGTCTTGCCGTGAATTCGGCTCTTCCCGCCCCCTTCCGATCGCGGATCTCGACTCGCCAACACTCCTCCCACGTGACCCCGGTCACGGTCGCCCCATCGCGGAACTCAGCGCCGGCGTTGATGGCGGCTTGCGCCAGCACCTGGTCGAGAACGTCCCTCCCCATCGTGATGAATGGACGCCCCTCCTCGTGCCCCAGTTCCACACTTGTTTCTGTGCCCGCCCTGTTCGTTACAGAGATCGACGATATCCGGTCGCCAATCCGTCGCTCTATCTCATCCGCCACACCCAGCGTGTCGAAGGAATCCCAAGCTCTCGGGTTTACGGTTTCGCCGCATATCTTGTGGCGCGGAAATACCGCCTTGTCGCAAAGCAGGACGCGAAATCCCGCGCGCCCGAGCAACGTGGCGCAAGCAGAACCCGCCGGTCCGGCGCCGACGATGACTACGTCGTAACCCGCTTTCTGTCCGGAGTCATTGGTCATATCTGCCCAGTACGAGAACGGAATTGATGCCGCCAAAGCCGAACGAATTACTGACAATGTAGTCCACACGCGCCGATACGCCCCGGTTGGGAACATAGTTGAGATCACATTCAGGGTCCGGGAACCGATAGTGAATGGTCGGGGGGAGAAACTCGTGTTCAAATATCATGGCGCAAATGGCTGCTTCAACGGTGCCCGCAGCCCCCAGCGCATGACCGTGCATCGATTTGGTTCCGCTTATCGGGACCCGATAGGCATGCTCGCCAAAAGCGGTCTTGATGGCCAGGGTTTCGATCTTGTCATTGAGCGGCGTCGAGCTGGCGTGAGCGTTGATGTACCCGACGTCCTTGGGGTCGACCCCAGCGCGAACGAGTGCTTCCGAGATCGTGCGTGCGGCGCAATCACCGTCTGGGCGGGGCGCGACCATGTGAAACGCATCATTGCTGCAGGAATAACCGATAACCTCGCAATGGATCTTTGCGTCCCGGCGTTGTGCGTGACCCAGTTCTTCGAGAACTAGGACCGCCGCCCCTTCCGCCATAACGAAACCGTCGCGGTTCTTGTCGAATGGACGGCAGGCCTCGTCCGGGTTGGGGTTTGTGGACATGGCCCGGATGATGGCGAACGCGCTGAACGTGAGGCCGACCAGCGGAGCTTCGGCACCCGCTGCGATCATCACGTCGGCATAACCATCTTGGATGTAACGGAACGCCTCGCCGACGGCGATGGTTCCGGACGAGCAACTGTTGGAATTCGCGTTGCTGGGTCCCGAAAATCCATAACGGATGGCAATATTGCTGGAACCGGAACCGCCGAAAACGATCAATGCGAGACTGGGATCAACCGCCCGGATTCCCTGGCGGATGAATTTCTCGTGCTGTGCCTCCGCGCCCGCCACACCGCCGAGCGCCGTACCCAACGTGACGCCGGCCCTGCGGTCGGGCCGTTTGGCGTCGTAAGAGAGACCGGCATCGCGAACCGCCATGTCGGCCGCGGCCAGGGCAAATTGGGCGAATCGATCCATTCTTCGCGCGAACTTCGAATCGAAATGATCGAGGGGATCGAAGTCACCGATTTCACCCGCCACTTTTACGTTCAGACCGGAATGATCGAAGCGAGTAATCGGCTTTATCCCCGATCGTCCGCTGGCGGCCCCCTCCCAGAGACCCTCTTTACCGTGACCGATCGGTGTGATCGCTCCGATACCGGTGACCACCACTCGTCTATTTTGCATGGGTACCTTCGACATGGAGCTTCATGTGCCTCAATGTTTGATTGGCAATATAGTGGACGAAAAAGCGCCCGATGATCTTGTCCGCGATGAATCCACCAACGAGGGGGATATTCGGTTTCAAATCGTGCCGAATTTGCACGTGGACGGAGTTCTTCTCGGTCTTGAAGGTCCAAACCACCCGCATTCCCCGGGTGAATGACTTGAGATGATGGAAATGCACTTCGCGGTTGTCCCTGTCGATCACCTGCTCCGAGGTCCAGCTTACCGGGATCCAGCCTCGTTTGGCGGCCATTTTCACCACGTTCCTCGATGGCGATTTCTCCAGATAAGTCACCCAGCGATAATGGGGAAGAATATCGGGCCATCGAGACAAATCCGCGGCCGCCTCAAACACACGATCCACAGGCGCATGCATGACAATGGAATTCACAGACGTCATCGGTGTACCCCCACCAGAAGCAATCGAAAAACCGGCTGTCTCTTGACGACGAAGGAGAGAATCCCTGCTTCTCTTGCCATCGCCGTCATTTCGCCCTCTGTGAAACCACGCAAAACGGATACGTAGGCATCATGCCGTGTGATCGGATTGGTCGTTGAGATGTGCCCATAGAGCAACGCGGCCCACGCGCCGAGCCGTGAACGACGGAGGTCGTTGACGACGAAGCCGATTCGGCTCAAGCGGTTCATTTCACATAGGATCCGTACGGCATCTCGATGCGAGAAGTGGTGAAGTGCGGAGGAACAAAGCACGATGTCAAAACTCCGATCCGGATAGGTGGGGCAAAGAACATCCATCTCGTCGACCGTAATCTCGGGGAAAGCGGATGTTCTCTCGCGCGCTGTTGCGACCATAAAGGAGTTGATATCCACAGCTTCGATCCGGACCTTGCGCCCGAGGCGTCTCATCCATGTTGTCAGGTAAACGGGATAATCGGCCGAGCCGGTCGCGAGATCGAGAATCTCGAACGTCCGCTCAAGATCGCTTCCGTCGATCAGAGGACGGATGCTGCGCTCCACCGCCCGCAACCCGCCGAAACAACGGTTGATGATCCGCAGATTCTTGAGGTCGCCCGCCAGGAGCCTCGGGTCGTTGCCCGGCCGGTCCATGATCTCCGGATCATCCGGGTCATAGCGTCGGTGCGGGGCAAAGAAACTCACGTGTCTCAAAAGCCTTTAATCACTCGCGTC
>Ga0315288_10008088_pt1 | contig 13296 bp, 6 predicted proteins | sample YL17G11_20_MG_FD_203454 | JGI IMG/M metagenome (GOLD analysis project Ga0315288, IMG submission 203454) | Sediment microbial communities from Yellowstone Lake, YNP, Wyoming, USA - YL17G11_20 | ecosystem: Environmental > Aquatic > Freshwater > Lake > Sediment | place: USA: Wyoming | collected...
GGGTCCCGGCTTCCTGGGCAGCCTGGGAGACGGAGTCTGGGTGCAGACCAAGTTCAACCTCGGGCTGTTCATCGGGCAGCGCGTGAAGATCCGCTGGATCGCCCAGGGCTGGGACTACGGCAACGGTTGGGACTCTTACATGGAGCCGCCCGGTGGCGGTAACCCGTTCGACGTCGGCACTTCCGACGACGGATGGTGGCTTGACTCCATCCAGCTGACGGGGGCCGTGACGTCTCCCGTGGCGCCGGTGGTCGAGACCACCACCATCACGCCGATCACGTGGTGCCCCGCGAGCGCCGCGATGAACTGCGACGAGACCAAGGGGACCCTCGGGTTCACCGTCTCGTTCACCATCAGCGAGGCAAATGCGGACGGAAGCCTGGTGGCCGGTGAGAGCCTCCTGCTCGACGCCTCGCAGACCGCCAACCCCGGAGGTTGCGCCGAGGGCGTGGCCCAGTTCCAGTTCCTTGGCGGATCCACCGGAACCACGCTCCTGCAGGACTGGTCGTCGGCGGGTTCCATGACGCTCGGGAACACGCAAACCGGCGACCTGTACAAGGTGAAGGTCCGTTGCAGCTCCGACTTCAGCTGCACGACGGCCGCGACCGTTTCGAGCAACCTGGCCTTTGCCACGGGGGCGACCCCCTGGTCCCTGACCAATGTCGTTCCCCAGCCTGTCGAGGCCACCGTATGGACCTATGCCCCGTCGATTACCGCGAGCATGAACAACCTGTTCGTGTTCCCGTTGCCCCCCGGACCGCCTAACACCTATGGGCATGCGATGTTCAGGACCGACGCTCTGGCGGTAGGCACCGGAGCCACGGACGGCGGGCTCAGCGGAACATGCGTTGGGGTGAACTGCACTATCACTCAGCAGTTCAGGAACATTCCCCCGGCGCTCCAGGCGCCCTATCCTCCGCCGGTAGGTAAGTGGGCCATTACCGCACCCCCGCCGGCCGTGCCGGGCGCTCCGGGTGGCGGTTCCTGTGACGTCAACGTGGGGACGAGCAGCCCCGCGACACCTACTGTCTCGATCACCGACAACATCAATCCGGCGCTGGGCACCCTGTATTACTATCTGGCTGACACCTTCACGCTTCCGCCGGTTTGCCTCCCTCCGGCCTGGCTGGTGACGGCCATTGGCCAGCAGCCCAAGTGTTGGGGACCGTACGGAACCACCAGGACCCTCGCCGGTCCGGGAGTTCGGGCTCTCAACACTGCGCCGGCAGCTCCCAACCCGACTTGCCCCTAGTAGGGCACGGGAAGGCGTAACTCAAGCGGGGCCTTCGGGCCCCGCTTTTTTATTGGAAAATGCCCGCGCCTTCTCCCCCATCGCCCCGGACCTGTCAGTTCATCCCCGTCCTTCGGCACTCTCCTTCCTCCCGCCTCCGGCACTTCCCGGCGAGGCGGGGCGGAGGAGCCGGTGCGTGTCGAAGGGGGGACGGCACTGCAGAAGCAGATGGACATCGCAGCACTGTGGATGGACTGGCGCGCCGGGGATTCTCTAGAAGAGCGGAGGTTGTGGAGCGGTTTCCCCGCCGTCCTCGCGGAGCTTCAGGTGCTGCCGGGCGAGGCGGGTGATCCGCCGCCCCCGGGAGGTGCGGTCCAGGAAGCCGATCTGGAGGAGGTAGGGCTCGACGGTTTCTTCCAACGTGTCCCGTTCCTCGCCGATGGCCGCGGACAGGGTGTTCAGTCCCACCGGCCCGCCGTCGAACTTCTCGTGGATGGTCAGCAGGAGCCTGCGGTCGATCTCGTCCAGGCCGTAGCGGTCCACCTCCAGCCGCTCCAGGTACTCCTCCGCCAGGGGGGCGGTGATCCTCCCGTCCGCCTCCACCTGCACGAAATCGCGGACCCGCCGGAGGAGCCGGTTCGCCACCCGGGGGGTCCCCCGGGCGCGCCGCCCGATTTCCCCGGCCCCGTCCGGGTCGATCTCCACGCCCAGGATTCGGGCCGCCCTCCGGATGATCCGGGCCAGGTCCTCCTGACCGTAGAACTGGAGGTGGTGGACAATCCCGAAGCGGTCCCGAAGGGGGGCCGTGAGGAGGCCGATGCGGGTGGAGGCCCCCAGGAGGGTGAAGGGAGGGAGGTCCAGCTTCACGACCCGGGCGCCGACACCCTGGCCGATGGTGATGTCCAGCTTGTAGTCCTCCATGGCCTGGTAGAGGATTTCCTCGAGGGTGGGGCTGAGGCGGTGGATCTCGTCGATAAAGAGGATTCCCCCCTCCTCCAGGTTGGTCAGGAGGGCCACCAGGTCCCCGGTCTTCTCGATGGCCGGGCCGGACGTGGCCTTGATGGCGATCCCCATCTCGTGGGCGATGACGTGGGCTATGGTCGTCTTCCCCAGGCCCGGAGGGCCGTAGACGAGGATGTGATCCAGGGGTTCCCGCCGCTCCCGTGCCGCCCGGATGAAAACCCGGAGGTTTTCCTTCATCCGGGTCTGGCCGATGTACTCCTCCATGCTCCGGGGACGCAGGGTCCGATCCAGGTCCCTGTCCTCCTCCTGCCCGGCGCCGGCCAGGATTTTCGTATCTTTTTCGGAAGGCACGTTCGGATCTCCTGTGCGGCCGGTTCCGGGCATGCCGCTACCTCGCGACCGATACGGATCGGAGGGCGTCTCTCAGGAGCCTCTCGAAGGTCAGGACAGGCTTCTCTCCCCGGCGCAATCCCGATTCCGCGGCGCGCCGGGCATCCAGGAGGGCCTTCTCCGCGTCCCGGGCCGGATAGCCCAGGTTGATCAGGGCCGAGAGGACGTCGGACAGGACCGCACCCTCCCCCTCCGGCGCCGCGGGAAATGCCCCCTTCCCGCCGAGAGCCGGCTCCCCGGGGCCGTCCAGCTTGTCCCGCAGGTCCACAACCAGCCGTTCGGCGGTCTTCCGGCCCACTCCCGGGACCCGGCAGAGCACCGCCACGCTCCCTCCCCGGATCGCCTCCACCAGCTCCTCCGGCGCAATGCCCGACAGGAGAGCGATGGCGAGGCGGGGACCCACTCCGCTCACGCCGATCATCTTCTCGAACAGGGTGCGCTCCCGGGGCGTCTGGAAGCCGAAGAGGGAGATGGCGTCCTCCCGCACGTGGGTGTGGACCAGCAGCCGGACCTCCTCCCCAACCGCCGGCAGGGAGCCGTAGGTGGAGAGGGGGACCCTCAGGTCGTAGCCCACGCCCTGCACATCCACAACGACCCTTTCGGGGGTCCTTTCCTGGAGGGTTCCGCGGAGCCGTGCGATCACGATGTCCTGCTCAACGGGAGATGCCGGCCGCCGCGGCGGGATCCACCTGCTGGAGAAGGCGGAGAGCCTCCGTCTGGCTGGAATCGATCCCCAGGGAGGTCTTCAGCAATCCGGCTGCCTCCCGGGGACGTCCATTGGCCTGGTAGGCGAAAGCCATGGCGTTGTAAAGGGAGGGGCGACCCGGGACGATGTGTATCCCCTCTTCGAAAACGTCGCGGGCCCTGTCCACCTGCCCCAGGCGGCCCAGCGCCACGATCAGGTTGGTCCGGACCTCCGGACTGCCGGGGGCCCTTCCCAGGGCCCGTTCCAGGACCGAGACGGCCTCGACCACCCTTCCCTCCTGGAGGTAGATGCTCCCCAAGTTCGCGGCGGGACCCATCTGGTCGGGACCGAGCTCCATCGCCCGACGGAGCTCCTTCTCGGCGCCCCCCGGATCACCTTGGCGGCGATAGGCCAGCCCGAGCCAGTTGTGGTGCATGAAGGACCCCTCCTCCCGGCGGATCGCCTCCTGGAGGTCGGGAATGAGCTGCGGGACTCTTCCCTCGTGGTCGTACAGGACGAAGAGTTCTTCCATGGGCGGCAGGGACAGGGGATCTCGGGCCAGGGCCCTTCGGAAGGCTCCCTCGGCCTTCTGAGGCTGGTTCGTGCGGGAGTATAGCACCCCCCGGGCGGTCTCGATCATCCCATCGTTCCTTCCCGAGGCGGAGAACCGGTCGAAGTACGCCAGGCCGTCCTCGCTCCTGCCCGACCGGTGGAAGAGCTCCGCCATGCGCAGGAGCATCTGGGGCTCGTAACGGAGCCCCCGGGAGACGACCCGCTGCAGGAGGGAGAGGGCCTGGTCCGGGTGCCCCTTTGCTCCCTCAAGCTTCGAGAGCCCCAGGAGGGCGGAGAGAGTGTCCGGGTTGCTTCGCAGGGCCTGTCGGTACTCCGCTTCCGCTCCTTCCACGTTCCCCTTGGCCGCAAAGATGGAAGCCAGGTTGGCGTGATAGAGGGCCGTCGTGGCGGAGCCGGCCGGCGGCCGCGGCCCCCCGGCGCCCGCTCCGGTCTTCTCCGGGGCGGGACCGACGTAACCGAGCGACCTCAGCGTCTCCACGATGGCCTCGCTCGCCGCAGCCCCCGAGCTCTGGGCCTCCCCCTCCCTGGCCGGCCGGAGCAGATCCCCGTAGGCCTCGTAGGAGGAGATCTTCGGGAGAGAGCTGCCGCCCTGGAAATCGGCCGCAAAGGCCGCCCGGAGGCTCCTTCCGGGGAGATCCTCCGCGGCAGGGAGCCCGAGCAGGTCGAGGACTGTCGGGAGGACGTCGTAAAGGGTGGAAGTGGGTATGGGGCCCGGCTTCACGTGGCGGCCCCAAAATACCAGCAGTCCGAACGTGGAATGCCAGAGACCGGGCTGCCCGGAGATGAAGGGGGGGAAGTCCCTGGGCCTGGCCTGCCCCGTGGCGAAGCCGTGGTCGGAGAGGAGAACGACCGTCGTGTCCGGTGACAGCTGCCGCAGGATCTCGCCCACGTGCCTGTCCAGGAGGCGATAGAAGCCCGCCACCACTCCGGAGTACTTCCGGAAGCGCCCCTCGGGGACCCCCGGCATCCGAGGGGGCTCCAGATGGGCGAAACGGTGGCTCACCTCGTCGATCCCCTGGAAGTAGACCGAGAAGAGATCCGGCTGCTTCCGGCGCAGAAGGTCGAGGGCGATCCGCGAGTAGTTCTCCGTGCAGGCCACCACCCGGATCAGCGTTGCCAGGGACTCCATGTCCTCGCCTCTCTCCCCGCGCCGGGCAGCGGGGGTGCGCGCCACCGCCAGCTCGGCCTCAGTCACGCGGACCATCCCGGACAGCTCCTCCAGGGTAACGCTGGACTCGGAGCGGAGGGCCGGCTGGATCTCGTTGAAGTACCCCTCCGGAAAGGTCTCCCAGCCGCTGGGGCGCTCGCCCGACACGAAGCTGAAGAGGGAGTACGAGACCCGGTCGGAGACCATGATTCCGCGGATCGGTTCCGCCGGCCAGGTGGCCCACCAGGCCACGAACGCTGAGGTGAGCCCCGCATCGGAAGCGATGTTCCAGAGGGCCTTGACCTTCCGGAATTCACTGGAGATGGGGACCATCTGGCCCGTCTTGCCGTCCAGGACCAGGAAGTCGTTGATGCCGTGGAGGTCCGGTGATTTTCCCGTGGCGATGGTGGTCCAGAGCAGCGGAGAGAGAGGCGGGCTGCCGGTCCGGATCTCCCCGTACGCCCCCTCCCGGCGGAGTCTCGCCAGGTTCGGCAGCTCACCACGCCGAATCATGGGAAGGGCGAAATCCCAGTCCGCCGCGTCCAGACCGATGATGACGACCTTGCTGCCGGTGTCCTTCCTCATCCGCGCCAGCCTCTCCGGGCTGAAGGAGGCGAGGACCTCGGGGGGGACCTTTCCGGGGCCGACCTTCAGGCTTCCGTCCACCGGGCCGAGCGTCTCGAGATCGTGCCGGAGAGCCGTTTCCAGGGGGGCGGGAAGGCTCTCCCGGAGAAGCTGGTAGGCGGCGGCCCGCCGGGCGGTTCCGGCGAGGAACCCCGAGGCAGTCCTTCGGGTATAGCCCGCCGCATCCTCCCCGCTCTGCCGCCCCCGGTGGGCCTTGAGAACCCTCTCCTCATCCAGGCGGACCTTGAATTCGAAGGGGAGCCGGACCTGGAGGCCGTCCCGGGAGACGGCGGGGACTTCACCCCGGATGGAGACGGGATCCCGCGGATAGACATACAGGCCCTCCCAGATCGGGATCCGCCAGCGGATTCCTTCCGGGACGAGGAGGGGGTTGGATCGTCCCACGCGGTTCTGCAGGACCGCGATGCTTCCCGCCGGGACGACGCGCACGAAGAGTCCCACGGCGGCGAGGAGGATGGGAACGGCGGAGAGCCGGCGGAGGACGATGCGGTTCATACCGGGGTTTTCTGCAGTCGTCTCTGGCCCGCGGAGCGGTTGGCGTGGCAGATGGCCACCGCCAGGGCATCCGCGGCGTCCAGAGGGGACGGAGGCTCCGGAAGGCCCAGGAGAAGCTTCACCATCCTCGCAACCTGCTCCTTCTCCGCTTCGCCATACCCCACGACGGCCGCCTTGACATGGCGGGGAGCGTACTCGAAGACGGGGATTCCGGCCTTGACCGCAGGCAGGAGGGCCGCGGCCCGTGCCTGCCCCAGCTGAAGGGCGCTCTTGAAGTTTCGTGACAGGAAGGGGTTCTCCACCGCCACCTCGTCGGGCCGGACCCGGAGGATCAGCGCGGAGAGGGCCTCGTGGATCTCAGAGAGGCGCAGGAGGAACTCTTTCTGCCGCCCCGGGCGGATGGCGCCGGACTCGATTCCCCTGAGCCGACCCCCCGTCTCCTCCACCAAGCCGTAGCCGGTGGAATAGGACCCGGGGTCGATTCCGAGGATGCGCAAGGGGACCGCCCTTTCAGGAAGCCCTGCGGTCGAGTTCCTCGTCCGGGATGTCGAAGTTGGCGTAGGCGTGCTGGACGTCGTCGTGGTCCTCGAGGGCCTCCATCATGCTCAGGAGGTTCTGAGCCTTCTTCCCTTCCACCCGGATGCGGTTCTTGGGGATCATGGCGACTTCGCCCGTGGCGATGGGGATTCCTTTCTTCTCCAGGGCCTCCCGAACGCGCTGATAGGCCTCCGGAGCCGTGAAAATCTCGTAGCTCTCGCCGTCATCTCTGAGGTCCTCGCCGCCGGCCTCGAGCACCGTCTCCATGAGGTCGTCCTCGGAAAGGTGCCCCTTGTCCACGACGATGTAGCCCTTAGTCTCGAACATCCAGGCAACCGAGTTCTGTTCCCCCAGGTTGCCTCCGTATTTCGCGAAGAGGTGCCGGATCTCGGGAAGCGTCCTGTTCTTGTTGTCGGTCAAGGCCTGGACGTAGATGGCGACGCCGCCGGGGCCGTATCCCTCGTAGGCAATCTCCTCGATCTGCTGCCCCGGGAGCTCACCGGTGCCCTTCTGCACGGCGCGCTTGATGTTGTCGCCGGGCATGTTGGCCGCCCTGGCGGCCTCGGTGGCCGCCCGCAGCCGGGGGTTCCCGCCGGGGTCCCCGCCTCCGAGCTTCGCCGCGACGGTGATCTCCTTGATGAGCTTCGTGAAGATCTTGCCCCGCTTGGCGTCCAGGGCGCCCTTGACGTGCTTGATCTTGCTCCATTTGGAATGGCCGGACATCGTATCCTCCCGTCTAGGAGAGATTGGAACGTATGATAGCACAGAAGCAGCCGTCTCCCGCGCGGGGGGCGGAACGAAGGGAGATGCAGGTCGCACCAAAAAGGGGCCCGCATGGTTCTCATGCGGGCCCCGATGAACTTCCCGGCAACGGCCTACTCTTCCACACGGTTGCCCGTGCAGTACCATCGGCGCTGGAGGGCTTAACTTCCGTGTTCGGAATGGGAACGGGTGTGACCCCTCCGCTAAAATCACCGGGAAAGACTGAGATTAGAAAGTGACCTTTGCCCCCACTCCCAGGGAGAATCCTCCGAGGCGGATGTCGCCGCCCTGAATGAGGATGAGATCCTGGATATCGTCCACCGTCGGATTGAGAAGATCCGCATTGCTGAGGTCCACGTCCCCGAAAGTGATCGTCCGGCAGTTCGGGGCCCCGGCCTGGCACCCGTAGTCCTTGACGCCGGACAGAATCTGCGTCTGGTTATCGATCCGGACCTCCACCTTGCTCTGGGCCCACACATAGCGGGCGTCGATGTAGATGGACCAGCGGTCCGTGAAATAGTAGTCCACGCCCCCCATCAGGTGGTACTCCATCCCGCTGTTCACGGTGGCGCTCAGGCCCGCCAGGGGTGTGCCGATTGAATTGCCCTCCGAATCGTGAACTGTCGGCCGGTTGTTAGGGACGTACGTGGGCGGGTAGAAGCTCGTCTGCAGGTAGGGATAATTGGGAATCCCCCGGGCTCCCGACTGGATGTTCTGGACCACGAGACCGTTGGTGAAGTTCTGCACGTCGTTGAACCCCTGCATGGTCACGATCCGGTTGGTGCCCGAGATGTCCGAGGCCGTCATGACGATCGGCGTGCCGATGGTGCTCGCGGCGGTGTCCAGGCTCGTGAATATGTAGCCCACTCCCGCACCGACATAGGGGTCGAAGGGACTTTCCGGACGAAACCGGACCAAGCCGGAAATGCTCACGGGAACTTCGGTGATCTGCCCGACCGGCAGGAAGGCGTTCCTCTTGACCAGGTTCACCGTTCCGGAGCTCAGGTTGTAGCAAGCCAGCGCTCCCGGCGGAGGCGGCGAACCATCCAACGGGGTGCAGTTCGCAGTCCTCGAAATCGCGGGGTTTGGCGCTTGCGGAGTGAGGTTGACGGGCACCGTCTTGTCCTCGGAATAGAACTCGATGTTGCCGACGTCTCCCTTGAAGTAGCTCAAGTCCAGCTGGAGGGCCACCCACCGGCTCAGCCCGAAGCTGGTCTGCAAATCCAGCTTGAAACCGTCCTGGATGGTGGGCTCATTCAACTCGTTGGCATCCGGCCTCGGGTCGCTGGAGATGATGGGCGGGAGGGTCCCGGCCTGGCTGGGATCGACGGGAGCGAAGGCGGTCGTTGCGTTGCTCCGGATGTTGTCGTCGGTGGACCAGTACGAGAAGCCGATTCCGAACTGCCACTTCTTGCGGGTGTCCTCCGCTTGAAGGCTCGTCGCCGACATGATCGTCGCGATAAGAACGGCACCTGCGCCCAAGACAGAAGCTATCCGCATTGGAGGAGCCACCTCAGTCTAAGTCGTTGACAACCGAAAGCCCGCCAGACTCAACAGTACGCGGGGCGCCTCCCGGCGTCAATCCGGAACTGTCCGGTGCTGCTGCACCCGGACAGCGCGGAGGGCGTACGGAATTAAAAAGCGTGCGAATGCCAGAAGCTACGGCGGGTCTGGATTTTTATGGTCAAGCCTCACGACCGATTAGTACCAGTCAGCTCAGTGAGTTACCCCACTTACACCTCTGGCCTATCAACCTCGTGGTCTACGAGGGGTCTTGAGTCCACCCGAAGGTGGAAGGGATACCTAATCTTGAGGGGGGCTTCGCGCTTAGATGCCTTCAGCGCTTATCCTTTCCGGACATGGCTACCCAGCGGTGCCCCTGGCGGGACAACTGGTACACTAGAGGTCCGTCCATCCCGGTCCTCTCGTACTGGGGATAGATCCTCTCAAGTATCCTGCGCCCACAACAGATAGGGACCGAACTGTCTCACGACGTTCTAAACCCAGCTCACGTACCGCTTTAATGGGCGAACAGCCCAACCCTTGGAACCTGCTTCAGCTCCAGGATGCGATGAGCCGACATCGAGGTGCCAAACCCTCCCGTCGATGTGAACTCTTGGGGAGGATAAGCCTGTTATCCCCGGCGTACCTTTTATCCGTTGAGCGACGGCCCTTCCATGCGGGACCGCCGGATCACTAAGCCCTGCTTTCGCACCTGCTCGACTTGTAGGTCTCGCAGTCAAGCTCCCTTGTGCCTTTACACTCTACGGCTGGTTTCCAAACAGCCTGAGGGAACCTTCGGGCGCCTCCGTTACGCTTTAGGAGGCGACCGCCCCAGTCAAACTACCCACCTAACAGTGTCCCCGGGCCGGATAACGGTCCTGGGTTAGAACCTCAGAGCCGTAAGGGTGGTATTTCACCGTTGGCTCCACGCAGGCTGACGCCCACGCTTCAAAGCCTCCCACCTATCCTACACATACAGCACCAAAATTCACTGCTAGGCTATAGTAAAGGTGCACGGGGTCTTTCCGTCTAGTTGCGGGTAACCGGCATCTTCACCGGTGCTACAGATTCGCTGAGCCCCTCGTCGAGACAGCGCCCATCTCGTTACGCCATTCGTGCAGGTCGGAACTTACCCGACAAGGAATTTCGCTACCTTAGGACCGTTATAGTTACGGCCGCCATTCACCGGGGCTTCAGTTCAGAGCTTCTCAGGATTGCTCCCGATGACCCCTTGCTTTAACCTTCCGGCATTGGGCAGGCGTCAGTCCCTATACGTCGTTTTCGACTTTGCAGGGACCTGTGTTTTTAGTAAACAGTCGTATGGGCCCTTTCACTGCGGCCCCAGAGGGCTTCCTCCGCGAGGGAAGTCACCTTCCAGGGCACCCCTTCTCCCGAAGTTACGGGGCTAGATTGCCGAGTTCCTTAACGAGGGTTCTCTCAAGCGCCTTGGGATTCTCTCCCCGTCTACCTGTGTCGGTTTGCGGTACGGTCACCCCGGGAACTTGCTAGAGGTTTTTCTCGGCGGCGTGGAATCGGCAAGTTGGTTTGTCCGAAGACGCACTTCCCCGCTTTCCTCAGAGTTGAATGACTCCCCGGATTTGCCTGGGGAATCCTCCTTTGATTGCGGCCGGGCATTTCCAGTCGCCCGTATGCCTATCCTTCCGCGTCACCCCATCGCTCAAACGCTCCCGAGGTGGTGCAGGAATGTTGACCTGGCTGTCCATCACCTACGCCTTTCGGCCTCGGCTTAGGGACCGACTAACCCTGAGCGGATTAACCTTCCTCAGGAAACCTTAGACTTTCGGCGGGGCGGGTTCTCGCCGCCCTTATCGCTACTTGTGCCGGCAGAGTCTCTTCCATGCGGTCCACCACTCCTCGCGGTATGGCTTCAGCTCCCCATGGAATGCTCCCCTACCACCCAAAAGATCCGAAGACCTTTCTGATCCGCAGCTTCGGTACTGACCTTGAGCCCCGGTGAATTGTCGGCGCGGAACCACTTGACCAGTGAGCTGTTACGCTTTCTTTAAAGGATGGCTGCTTCTAAGCCAACCTCCTGGTTGTCTGTGTGTTTCCACATCCTTTACCACTTAGGTCAGATTGAGGGACCTTAGCTGGCGGTCTGGGTTCTTTCCCTTTTGACTGTGAAGCTTATCCCCCACAGTCTGACTCCCGCACTTCAGGTTCACGGCATTCGAAGTTTGGTTGGATTCAGTAACCTGGTAAGGCCCCTAGTCCATCCAGTTCTCTACCTCCGTGAACAAACATGCGAGGCTAGCCCTAAAGCTATTTCGGGGAGAACGAGCTATAACGGAATTTGATTGGCCTTTCACCCCTACCCTCAACTCATCCAAGCTGTTTTCAACCAACACTGGTTCGGGCCTCCACATATTGTTACATATGCTTCGCCCTGGCCAAGGGTAGATCATCCCGCTTCGCGTTTAATCCGTGCAACTGATCGCCCATTTAAGACTCGCTTTCGCTGCGGCTTGCTTAACGCTTCGCCTCGCTGCACAGACTAACTAGCCGGCTCATTATGCAAAAGGCACGCGGTCGGGCGTGACCACCCGAAGGAGGCCATAGCCCTTCCACTGCTTGTAGACACACGGTTTCAGGTACTATTTCACTCCCCTAAAAGGGGTTCTTTTCACCTTTCCCTCACGGTACTAGTTCACTATCGGTCGCAGGTTGGTATTTAGCCTTGGAAGATGGTCCTCCCGGATTCCCACAGGATTTCCCGTGTCCCGTGGTACTTGGGAAGCAGGCTCGAAGTCGGAGAATTTTCGCCTACAGGGCTATTACCTCGTATCGCCGATCTTTCCAGATCGTTCGGCTAACCCTCCGATTTGTAACTTCGCGATCCCGTCGTGACGGGACCACGCCTGCCCCCGCTACCCCAGGCATACAACGCTCACGAGCTTGAACATACACCTGGTTTGGGCTGTTCCCCTTTCGCTCGCCGCTACTCAGGGAATCGCGTTTGCTTTCTTTTCCTGGGGGTACTGAGATGGTTCACTTCCCCCCGTTGGCTTACCGCCCCCTATTTGATTCAGGGACGGAAGTCACGATATTACTCGTGACAGGTTGCCCCATTCGGAGATCCCCGGGTCAACGCCTGTTTGCGGCTCACCGAGGCTTATCGCAGCTTACCACGTCCTTCGTCGCCCTCCTGCGCCAAGGCATCCACCGTGTGCCCTTAGTAGCTTGACCATAAAAGTCTAGACACGCCAAGCGCTTCTTTGCGCATTCGCAACGCTAGTTAACTTTCAATTGTCAAAGAACCGCGAGATCCAGCTCACTGGATCCTGACTGCCGGAGGTATCTCCCGCATTCAGCATCCAGCGGTGCTGGTGGAGAATACCGGGTTCGAACCGGTGACCTCCTGGTTGCAAACCAGGCGCTCTCCCAGCTGAGCTAATTCCCCCGATCACACAAGAGACGAGAAGATCCGCCCATCCCTTTTGGTGGGCCTAGGTAGGTTCGAACTACCGACCTCACGCTTATCAGGCGTGCGCTCTAACCAACTGAGCTATAAGCCCGAAACTCCGTAGGACGAGAGGAACCAGAACCTTCCCGGCCTCGAACACTCCGGAGAAGCAGTTCCCTCAAAACTAAATAGGCGTGCGTACGGCAAGCTATATCGACCTGGGTGCTTCGCTTCACCGAATCCCTGCGGATTCACATCCGGAAGGAACCGGCAAGCAGAAGCTCCTTAGAAAGGAGGTGATCCAGCCACAGGTTCTCCTACAGCTACCTTGTTACGACTTCACCCCAATCATCGATCACACCGTAGGCGCCTGCCTCCCTTGCGGGTTAGCTCAACGACTTCGAGTGCAACCGACTTTCGTGATGTGACGGGCGGTGTGTACAAGGCCCGGGAACGTATTCACCGCGGCGTGCTGATCCGCGATTACTAGCGATTCCAACTTCATGGAGTCGAGTTGCAGACTCCAATCCGAACTGAGGACGATTTTTTGGGATTAGCTCAGCCTCGCGGCATTGCGACCCTTTGTGTCGCCCATTGTAGCACGTGTGTAGCCCGAGACATAAAGGCCATGAGGACTTGACGTCATCCCCACCTTCCTCCCCGTTTTCCGGGGCAGTCCCCCTAGAGTCCCCGGCATGACCCGATGGTAACTAAGGGCAAGGGTTGCGCTCGTTGCGGGACTTAACCCAACATCTCACGACACGAGCTGACGACAGCCATGCAGCACCTCTACCGGCGTCCCGAAGGAAAACCCTGTTTCCAGGGCTGTCACCGGCTGTTCAAGCCTCGGTAAGGTTCTTCGCGTTGCGTCGAATTGAACCACATGCTCCACCGCTTGTGCGGGCCCCCGTCAATTCCTTTGAGTTTCAGCCTTGCGACCG
>Ga0315288_10008089_pt1 | contig 13295 bp, 16 predicted proteins | sample YL17G11_20_MG_FD_203454 | JGI IMG/M metagenome (GOLD analysis project Ga0315288, IMG submission 203454) | Sediment microbial communities from Yellowstone Lake, YNP, Wyoming, USA - YL17G11_20 | ecosystem: Environmental > Aquatic > Freshwater > Lake > Sediment | place: USA: Wyoming | collected...
CTTTGTCTCTCGTTACATAACGCATCGCCCAGAACGGAAGGACACCTGACAGAAGCACAAAGTAGTTTGCTATGTCGTTGATGTTGAACCAAAGATCATATTCACCACGGTTCAGAGCATGTGCCACTATGTACTGGAAGACCAGTCCTGTTAACACGCTGACTATCTTGGCTGCAAAAATCACGAAACCGGAATATTGCAGTCGAATATCCTTTGTGGCCACGTGGTTACCCTACTTGGCTCAAAGCATATTGACGTGATATTATTTAATCTTACTTCGGCGGTCGATCAATAACACTTCTGCGTTCAGGCTGCGAAGAAGAGCTTAAGGAGTGATTGTCAGAAAACCATCTACGGTATACTCGCTATCCGTGTTTGAGCCACGGTGCCAACTTCCAATCATAAGGAATTCTGTCTGTGTCAGGTGGTAACCTGTGCTCGTCGGGTTTCTTGTAATCATAAAGCTCTGTTGGCACATTTAGGATCAACGCGTGGTCTTCACTTATGGTTTTGAACCCGTGCCAGACTTCTGTCGGTATGTGCACCAGGAGAAGGTTTCTCTCGCCTATTGCGAACTCGTTTATCTCGCCTTTGGTTTTTGATTTGGTTCTTCCGTCATATAGGACGAGTTTAATCATGCCTTTGATGCAGGTTATGTTGTCTGTCTGTTTTTTATGCAAGTGCCAGGCTTTTACTACTTGTGGATAAGCTGCGGTGACGTACACTTGTCCGAATTTCTTGAAGTGTTCCCAGTCGTTTCTGAGAATTTCGGTGAGCCATCCTCTCTCATCGGCCACCTGTTTCAACGGTTTGGTAATTACTCCTTCTATCATTTTTTCATCTCACAGAACAATTCTCGAGTTTTCGCCTAGTATCAGTCTGTGTCCTTTCGGTCCTTTGTGATCGGTTATTATGTCCGAGTTTGATCCTATCATGCTGTCGATTATGCGTGAGCTGATGCAGATTGTGCAATTGTCCATTATGATCGAGTTCTCTATCTCGCCGCTCTTGATTTGAACGTTATTGCCGATTGATGTGTAGGGTCCTACGTAAACTCCTTTTTCAATCGTCGTGTTTTCTCCTATAATAGCTGGGCCTCGAATCAGAGCTCCCTTCTTGATAGTTGAGTTCTGTCCTAGGGAGATCCGACCTTGTATACATGACATGTCTTCAACGGTTCCTTTGATGGACGTTTTGATCTCATCAAGTATGAGGATGTTGGCATCGATCATGTCTTCAATCGTCCCCGTATCCTTCCACCACCCATCAACTATCCGATGTCCAACCTTGTGTCCTTCGTCAAGCAGCATCTGCAGGGCTTCCGTGATCTCGAGTTCTCCTCGCCAAGACGGTTTGAGTTTCTTGATCATTTGGAAGATCACCGGTCTAAGGAAGTATATGCCTGTCAACGCATAGTCGCTTGGTGGTTTCTTTGGTTTTTCAACCAGCCTAACAATGTCACCTTTCTTGTTAAACTGTGCCACACCAAACTGTCTCGGGTCTTTCACTCTGCTCAACAATATCATAGCATCGTACTTCTTCTTCTGGAATTCTCTGACACATTGAGCAATACCGCCTTTCAAAAGATTGTCGCCGAGATAAACAACGAACATGTCGTTCTTCACAAAATCGGCGGCAAGACTGACTGCTTGAGCTATTCCGCCTGGCTTTTCTTGCTCAATGTAAGTGACTTTTACGCCATACTTTTTCCCGTCACCATAATGGCTTCTCACTTTTTCAGGCATCACGTCGCCCAGTACTATAGCTATGTCCTTGATTCCAGATTCGCGCAAATCCTCCAGAACATATTGTGATATGGGTTTGTTGGCCACTGGGATCAGTTGCTTTGGTCCGGTATGAGTGAGAGGTCTCAATCTCGTACCATGTCCGCCATGCAAGATTATGCCTTTCGTTTTCCTTACCTCTTGCTTTATTCTCTATTAGTTTATGGTATTCTTGTTTTAGTCTTTTGCACCAACTGTCGAATCTGTGAACGTTCTGCCCAATCGAAATTGGATTTTGATGTGATCTAGTTACCTAGTCAATTCTAGGTCATGGGGACATTGTTTCAACGGTCAAGAGAAAGAGATTAGTCCCGTTTTTGTTTGGCCTGCATCTCCTTCCCAAGGATCTCCGTCATCTTCTTGACTTTGTCGACCTCTTCCTTTACTCTATTATCTTTGACCTCTTCTTTGCGTTTCTCGTTCGACTCTAGAACGAGGTGAAGAAACTTCGAGTCATAAACCGAGAGTAGCAGTTTGGTATTCGGTATGAGACAGTGTCCTCCTATAACATCCGGGAAGTGCAAAGGTTTGTTCAGGTCTACGCGATGTGTGTCGGCCAAGAAGTCGACTACTTCATCAAAGTTGGCATTGAAGTGTCTGGCGATACGGTGCATCTCTTGGAAGCAAATAATCATCCATGCCCGGTACGTTGTCTCAAAAACTTTGGCCAGTTCTGTCTCCACAGGCCCCTTCAAAACCTTGACCTTCAGCCCTAGTTTTTCAAAATGCTTTCTCGCCAGAGTGGCTGCTTCTTCCGTTGTACCGCCCACGTATTTTGCCCAGAAGAGTATGTCCCTCTTCATAGTGTCCAGACTCTTATGCATCCCACGGATTGGCGAATAGGCTACGAGCGAGTTTTTGCGCTCGACGATTTTTTGGGTAGTTCCAGGGGGAACCGTGCTGTTGATAACCGTAAGTTTGGGTTTGACTTTATTGATGTAGTCAAGCGTTGTTTGCACAAACCATTCCTGATTTGGACAGGGGTAGCAAGCATGCATTACATCAACGTCCTTCACGAGTTGCGTTTTTCCAGTCAGCGTTTTGGCTTTTTGTTCATCAACATCATACCCATAGACATCAAACTTGCCGCTTTCTCTGAACAAATCGTAGAGTGAATGTCCCACTTCACCCAGTCCGATGATCAGAACTTCTTCTCTTGGCATGCTTTTTCACCGGAGAAATTGAAAGATGGTTGTTGTAACATATAAGCTTACCAATTCTGTGCAAATGCGTTTCATGTAATTCGTGATGACGACTCTCTCAGTTATTGATTGCATATCTGCGGCGTTCGGGGCGACAAAATGGGACATATCAAATTGTGTTTCCTTTCTGAAAACTTCATGGCGAACTTGAGCGGACTTTTTCTGTGGGCAGTCCATGTTCTTTGTGAAGGGATTGACCATGGTGAGTGACTATCAGACCTTTTTTCTGATTTGCGTTGTAAGTGAATGCTGCCGGTCAAGGGCTTTGTATCACCTTAGTTTGCCTTCTAACAATAGTCTTACACGCATTCTGGTCCGACTGGTCCAATTGTAGATTGGGATAAGTGGTGTTTTGACTGATCGTGGAAGCGAATCCTTGATTTCTCTGTGAAGTCCAAGTCTAATCGCAATTTTGCCTTTTGATGTGAGCGGTATGAAATACCGTGTCAAAACGAACCTGTGGAACCCGTTGCTCTGTTTGAAACTGTCGAGAGAAGGATGGTTTCCGATTCTGCCATACATGACCCATTTGAAATTGTTTGTTGCACAAAACTCCATGACTTTCGCAACCAAGGCGTTGTTCACGGCCTTGTCTCTGTGTTTCTGGAGTGAAAGTATTTGAGATATGATCGTTATGTTTTCTCCGTGAACAAGCTGAATAAACCCGGCGAGTTCATGTTGAAGGTACGCAGCAATGAAAGTGCAGTTTTGTTGAGAGAAGACGATCTTTCTAACTGTTTCCAAAGACATTCCATAGTGCGGAAAACCTCTTTCCTGTCGAATCGGTGTCTCATTGAAGATCTTCCAGATTCCCTCCGCAAGTTTTCCGCTCGGCGCGGATACTTCGGTTCTTATTCCACTCTTCTCTGCTTTTCGGATCATATTTCGCGTTTTCTTACCGACAATTTGCAGCCATTTCTGGTAGGGTGGTGTCTGTATGAGCGCGACGTTGTCCTGGACTGTTGCCCACTCTTCCTGTAGATTGGGAACTCTGAAGCACCACCTTCTTTCCAAGAAAGTGAAAACGTCAACTTCCATTCCATACAGTGTCTGAAGAAGTTCCTCGGAGGGGGAAATGTCCTTCAAGTATTCCGCCAAGTCTCTTGCCACTTTGAAAAAGATTCTTCGCCTAATGACGAGAGTTTCAGTCTCTTTGTGGGGCATCAAGAAGCCACCTTAGCACTTCGTAGAATGGTCCTCTATGGTTTGACTTTCCTCGCTGGAAAAGCCAAATCGGATGAAAGTAGATTACATCACCTTTCTCGATTCTTTCTCTCACCATGGGCTTGACTTTTTCTGTAGGATACAAATAGCATAGACTGTCTATTCCAGTAGTAGGGAACTGATGGAAAGATTGCAGGGGAAAATCAGCTGGGATTGCTGGTTGTTTGGTTTCCCATCTTTTCCACATTACTCTCGCTAGCACGCGGGCAGTTCCGTGGATTGTATAGTAGTTCAGCTTTTTACCGGTGGCATTTTCTAGTGTCTTAAGTTCTTTGTAAGGGTTGTTCACGACGTGAAGTGCTACTTCGTGCTTGTCGTTATCTAGCAAGGCTAGTAGTTCTCTGTCTGGAATTGTTCTAGTGGTAAAGAACCAGTAAGCCTTCAAGTCTTTAAGGGACTTGTTGATCATTCCCGCAACTATTTTCGAGTTTTTCAAGTAGTGTCTTCTTGTTTTGATCCCTAGAAATGTGTAGATGAAACTTCTGATTCTTGATGGATAGAGATAATCAACGTCTATTCTTATTCTTAGCAAACCGTTGTCCATCCGCATGTTAACTTGAACATTCACTTTTATATAATCTCCTCATCGCTTCTAGTTTATCGCTAATCGGCTGTGTTCTCTTGAAGACGTTATGTTTCTGATGTCTCTTCTTGGTTGTTGTACCTGTTGGTCTTTGCTGTTCTCAGTTGGAAACTGCAATAATAGTTTATATTTGCTTGTGTACTTATCGCAATCGGCAGATGCTGGAAAGGATCGGGACGGCAAGAGAGAAATCGTGCCTGTAATGCGGAACCATAGTGAGTGCATCAACGTAGCATACAAGTTGCATGAAGAGATGATGCCAAGTTGAGAAACGAAGACGTAAAAATAGCGTATTTGGCGGACGGAAGTAGTGTTCACACAAAACGATTCTTGGACTACTTCGCTGAGCGAGGATACAATATCAGTCTGATAACCTACACGCCGTCAGAAATGAAGAATGTTCGCGTTTACAAGGTCGCTACTTCAAGAATCAAGATTCTTTTGAGAGTCATTCAGTCAATCGTTTTGATTAGGAAAGTCAAACCAGACATACTTCATGCATTCTACCTGACTAACAATGGTGTTGTTGGCGCCTTGTCCGGTTTTCATCCCCTAATTCTAACCCCATTGGGCAGCGACATTACAACGGATCCTGAGCGATCCAGAATATTCAGAATCCTTGTCAAATTGTCTATGAAGAGAGCTGATGTGGTCCATGCCTCTGATAATTTGACGAAGCATAGATTGATGGAACTCGGATGTACACCTGAGAAAATATTCCTGCAACAATTCGGTGTAGACACAAATCGCTTCTCGCCAGTAGCACGCTCTCAATCCTTGAGGAGAAAACTGGCGTCGGATGAAACATTTCTGGTACTCTGCGGTCGATGGTGGAGGCCACAATACTCAGTGGATGTTTTCATCAGAGCAATACCATTAGTGCTGAAGAAAGTACCTAACGTGAAGTTTGTGTTGCTTGGCGGAGGTCCACTTGAAAAGAAGTTTAGGGAGTTGGCCAAAGACCTAGGAGTTTACGAAAGAGTGCTGTTCATAGGAAGAGTTTCGCCGGAAGAAATGCCCAAATATCTGGCAAGTGTTGACATATATGTTGACACCGTCAGTCTCTACAGAGCAGACGCTTTAGGCAGGATTATAGTGGCACGAGGAGAATCGAGCTTCGGCCAGAACACCCGAGAGGCTATGGCATGCGGAACACCGCAGATCCTGAGTGACATGCCTGGGGTCAAAGCGAGCGGTTGGTTTCAAGGACTAACCTATAAGCAGTCAGACCACACCGACCTTGCAGACAATATAGTCCAGCTTCTGCGAGACGAGAAACTCCTGAGAAGTATTGGCGCGAGATCAAGGCAAAAAATTCTGGAGTTCTGCGACTTCGATAAGATAATGAGGAATTGGGAAACCGTCTATCATGAACTCAGGTCTCACGGCAAACATAAAAAAAGAGCCTAGTAATTCCCAGATTTCGCTAGTGCGCGCGCCGAACTTTTCAACAAGTTCAGAACCTGTTTTTCAAAATGAGTTGACAACCATAGTTCGCAGGCAGCAAGCGGAAATATCGAAAATGAAACGGTTGCTTAAGCTACAGCTAAGAGTCAATTCAGAAGATGGTTTGAAAGAAGTAGCGAATGACATCCCAACCCATCCAAACCATTACCAAACTGAACTTTGAACACAAAGTAACTTCATGTTCATAAAGCGATAAATGTAACAGCGTTCTTTTGTCTTCTAGTGTTACAATCGTTCGTCATCAGGGACTGTACCAACAACTTTTGCAGGAAAACCCATAACAATTGAGAATGGAGGGACATCCTTCGTGACTATAGATCCTGAAGCTACTAATGCTTCCCGACCAATTTCTATTTCAGGAAGGAGAATTACCGATATCCCTATTCTAGCTCCATATCGAATGATCGGCCCCTTGTCTTTTATGTACGGCATGTTTCTCAAGTAAGTCGGTCTTCGTCCATTCGCTGTGACCAGATTCGTTGCAATGAAGACTTTGTCCTCTATAATCATGTTACCTCCTAGGCCACTTAGTGAGTGAATTGCCACTTGATTTCCGATTTTAGTGTAACCTTCACACATAACTAAATTCCCAATCGTACAATTACCACCTACTTCAGTATTTTCCCTCAAGATCGTGTTGTGGTTTACCCAAGAATTCTTGCCAATCTTACAAGATCTATATATCACCGCGTTTGTACGAATAAGAGCCTTCTCACCGATAATTGTTGGATATTCTTCGTAAATTTTTTTCTTTTTTGTAAGGTTATCATAACCGATTGTTGCATTATCTTCTATCCTTGCGTTGTTTTTTATAATCACATCATCTTTGATTACTGTGTTTCTTCCAAGATAAACCCTGTCTCCAATTACAACATTATTTCCGATAGACGCAGTCTTGTCAATAGTGACATTCTCGCCGATTTCTACATCCTTACCTACTCTATGGCTTCCCATTTTTTTCAAATTTGACCGTGTACTTTCACCTTTCAAAGGCTCCCCCATTAGAAGGGCTACACTTCTGTTTTTTTAAGCTTTCGTATTTCTTTGAAGCGCATTACTTTTGTTCAGAAAGGCTGAGTTATCTATTTCAATTCTTACATCTTAACCTGAAAAAAGAGTACGTCCGCCAGCTTTAGCAATTGTCCCATTAGGTCAACTCAATGTTACTCCAGACTCAATCTCATCAGTTTTATACTAGTTTGGATCCTCCACAGTTTCACCTACATATAATATCCGCCATTGATGTGGATTATCTGCCCAGTAATGTACGCGGCCTCGTCGGTGCAAAGAAACACAATCGGACCAGACACTTCTTCCACTTTGCCAAAACGTCTCATAGGAATCTCTTGCAGAACCTTTTGTCGGATCTCTTCCGGCAGTCTAAGGTTCATGCCCGTCTCAATATAGCCAAAGGCGACACAGTTCACAGTTATGTTTCTATTGGCAACTTCTCTCGCGACTGTTTTCGTAAAACCAAAAAGACCAGACTTTGACGCAGAGTAATTGCTTGCACCAAACAGTCCAATCTGCCCGGCCACTGATGAGATATTCACGATCCTCCCCCAACTTTTTTCTCTCATTATCGGCACTACATGTTTTGTGCAGAGAAAAATCCCTGTAAGATTGGTGGAAATTACCTCTTCCCAGACATTCTTATCCATCTTCCAGACAACACTGTCTTTGTGGACACCAGCGTTATTTACCAGGATGTCCACAGTCCCGAATCTCTTCTTTGTTCTTTCAACAATCTCAACAACTTCCTCCTCTTTTGTAACATCTGCCTTCACAATTTCTACTTCAGCATCATACTTCTCAACAATTTCTTCAGCAGTCTCTTTTGCGGCGTCTTCTTGGGAACGGAAGCTTATTACAATGTTCGCTCCTTCTTTTGCAAATGCTGCTGCCATTCCCTTTCCAATACCTCGGGAACTCCCCGTTATGATACAAACCTTATCCATTAGAGACATTGGTCAACACCAACATACTTTTGTGACTTAGGACCATAAGTGATGGGTCTTCCTTATTAAAACACTCACCATAGCATGCGCATTTTGCGGAGGCGCAAGAGCTGGATCCCTACCAGTCTCCGAATAACAGACTGTATTCGATATTTCTTGTATTGATCAGCGCTGAAATCTTGATGGGATTCCTCAGTGCTTTCCACTTTGCGGCTTCGCAACTTAGTCCTTTCAACCTACCCCTAGCGAGTACCTCATCAACTTTCAAACCTGCGCAGTTCAAGGCCATGACGGGCTTGGGGCCAAAGTAGGCTAATGTCCAACCCATGTGCCCAGGAGTTGGCTCCTCGCGTGGATGACAAGTAAAACGATATCCGTCGAAAGATTTCCTGTCTATTAGTCCGTTGAATTGCACTATTACGCGTGCGAGTACACGCCCCAATCTCAACGTTGACGCCAACTATAGTCCCGCCAATATGTGGGATTCTCGAATAAACAAAATTTGATTCCTATCAAAGCCGAAACCTTCACCGCCTATGACACTGTTTGCTCCTATCGCTACGTTCTTTCCGAGTTTCACGTTTGGGTAGACTACCGCTGAGGGATGTATTTTTCTCATGTTTTGCTACCTCGCTCTAGACATTTATGAAACACATAAGTTGTTGATACTTGCTTGAGACCCAATTGCACCCATGCCTTCTGCACTGGATAGTTTGTGATTTGAGTGCCAGTTTCCACGATTTCGGCCTTTCTTTTCAGAACTCTTAACCCGAGCGAAATCATGTTAGTGTAGATGTTCTTCCCGCGCATTGCTGGATCTACTGCCGCCAAGACAAGCAAGCCAAAATTAACATCTTCAACACGGTCAGCCTGTTCCTTCAGGGTGAGGAAGCCTGCAGCCTTGCCACCAACCTTCGGCACTATGACATAATCTGCGCGAGAGCCTGTCAGACTGTTTCTTAGCCATTCAGTGTATACACTGTCCGCAAGCTGCTCTGGAAGATTTCTGTCCGCGTGAAACCTATCAATGGCTACTTTAGTCTTGGACCACGAAGTCTTGGCGATATTGATCAGTTCTGGACGATTGCACGGACAATGCACGACCTCATATGTAACGCCTTCGTGTTCTAGCTTTGAGCCATCAAATTCCTTTACGGGTGCTTTTCTCAAGTCGATACCATATTTCACGTTCGTATCCATAAGTGAAAAGCCAGATCTTTCTACTAGCTGAGCGGACACAATGTCGAAGGCGTTTATCCTCGCTGTTGCATGTTCATATCCTTGCCAGTCCTTGTGCAGTCTTTCTACTACAATACGCCTGTCTTCGTGGCTTGCAGTCTCTTCAGCAATGAAATATGTGAGCTCTAGCATTTTAAGATCAAAGTGTTGTGAATCCCAAGGCAAAGGTTTCCAAGCTGCTGTCACTCTGTTTGTCTCTATCAGATTGTAGCTTAACAGATCCGAAAGCAGCTTCTTTTCTAGAGTCTGGGGGTCGAACCCGTAAAATCTGTAGGGCAAATAGATGTTTGAAACGTTCATCCGTCTATCCTCTCGTTTCGCGATATACATCATCAAGATAGTACCACTTGCAGTTTGTGGCACGAACATGATCCAACAGTTCTGCTACGAACTTTTTCTCCTCAGGTCTGTCCAATAGAGAAGGGTGAATGTCGAACACTTTGATCCCGTCAAGGGCCAATTGATCGGATATGGTACTTAACTCGAACGGGAGAGACATGTAAGTATGTATATCATCTTCCCAGAACACTGGATACCTCACCAAACCGTTCCACTGACGTATCGGATAACATTTTTGCAAGAACTGGACAGAATTGCTGTCGTACTTGAACCCTTTCGAAGCAACCAACTTCGCTATCTCGGAATCTTCAAAATATCTGTGTGAACGATAACTAACTGCCGTTTCCCAAAGCTGCAAGCAGTAATTCACAACTTCCTCATAATTGTGTCCTTGGGTGCTTCCCTTACAAAAGTTAAAGTGAAGTCCAACGAACCTTCGCATCTTTGGATTATCATAATACTTCTCCACAGTTTTGGATTGATGAGTAACAAAGAACGTCAGAGGAATCTCCTTAGATTGGAAGAGATTTATCATGTTCTCAATTGACGCCTCATTAGCCCAGTCCAGGTCGCCAGTAAAGCAATAAACGTCTTTTCCGGTTTTTGCATTCTTCTCCAATAGCATGGCGTCGCTCCTCGTAGACTTTTTCATCTCCTTGGAAACGTTTGAAACCGATTCTCTTTGTTTTGGATATTTAAGCCATTCGGAGTTTGCTGGTTCGCAATGAATTTATGTAAGGGAGTAGTAGCATAGTGCCTCGACACTGACGGGCGTTTCGCTTGTCAGCTATCAAGTCTGGAAGGTAACCTGAATGGAAGTGAAGGTCGGAGACCATTTTTCAATCCACAAGCAAGTGACTGAAAACGACATCAGATTGTTCGCAGACTTATCGGGTGATCACAATCCTCTGCATCTTGACGCCGGGTTTGCTTCTAGGAGCATGTTTAGACAGAGAGTTGCGCACGGTATGTTGACGGCAAGCTTGATATCCGCTGCTCTAGCGTCTATGCCTGGCACAATAATTCTGACGAATATTTGTTTGTCTTTTGAGAAGCCCGTGTACATAGGTGACAAACTCGCTGCAAGGGTCACTGTTACCAATGTCCATAACAGCAAGGTGGACTTGAATGTGGAAGTCCTTAGGGGCGCTGACACGGTCTTGTCTGGTACCGCCAAGATTCTGAGAAAGTAGAAGCGCAACTATTATGGGCAAGGTAGGGAAAAGAAAAGCAATGATGACTGAAAAAAGAGTGCTGGTGGCAGGTGGTGCAGGCTTCATTGGAAGTCACTTGGTTGACAGACTAATTGAGGAGAGACCGGAAAAGCTGATCGTTGTAGACAACTTCTATTTTGGCAAGGATAAAATGAGGAATCTTTCTTCTGCAAAGACTAGACTTCCTTCGTTGAAAGTATATAATCAAGACGCGACAAAGATGCGATCAATGAGACAGATCTTGAAGAATGAGAACGTTGATGTCGTGTTTAACCTTGCTGTAGTATGCTTGCCTGTTTCTCTTACCCGACCAAAGTGGACTTATGACACTAATTCTGCGATCTCATCAACTCTGTGCGAACTACTGAGGAGGGATTGCTACAAGACGCTCGTGCATTTCTCGTCCTCTGAGGCTTATGGAGACGCTGAACAAGTTCCGATGGATGAGAATCACTCTCTCAAGCCTACGACACCCTATGGGGCAAGCAAGATAGCCTCAGACCACCTGGTTCTATCATACATCAGAACGTTTGGCGTCGATGCTTCCCTCATAAGACCGTTCAACACCTATGGTCCTAGACAGAATGAAGGATCATATGCTGGTGTAATCCCCCTGACGATAAGAAGAATCTTGGAGGGAGAGTCTCCTGTAATCCATGGGGATGGAATACAGACCAGAGACCTCACTTATGTGCTTGACATAGCTGATGCAGCGGTCAAGATCTGCCATGCAAAATCAACCCGCGGCATAGCCGTCAACATCGCGAGCTGTAAGGAAATCAGCATTAATGATCTTGTTGCAAAGATTGCCAAGCTGATGGATTGTCGAAAGCCAATCATACACGATGCTCCAAGGCCTGGCGATGTCCGCAGATTTATCGGAGACAATTCTCTAGCCAAAAAACTTCTCAACTATAGGCCGAAAGTTGATTTCGATGAAGGCTTGAGGCTTACCATAGAATGGTACCGAAGCCTGTATGCCTCTCGACACAAATCCAAATCATCAGAAAAGGACGCACATATCTAAGCTTATTCGTGAAATATGTGAGGTTCGAAAATGAAGAGGAAGAAAATAAAGCTGATAGAACCCGTAGTTGGGAAAGAAGAGATCAGGAATGTCAGTAAGGTTCTGCGTTCAGGCTGGCTGACGGAAGGGCCGAGGACAGAGGAGTTGGAAGAAAGAATAAAGCGGTATGTTGGTGTGGACTATGCTGTCGCGGCTACATCCTGCACCACGGCTATCGAACTGGCTCTAAGGGCCTTAGAAATCGGACTAGGAGACGAAGTAATCATTCCTGACTTCACGCATCCTGCGACTGGCAACATGATCAGATGGGTAGGTGCCACGCCTGTTTTGGTCGATGTAGACCTATTTTCATACAACGTAGATCCGGAGGAAGTGGAGAAAGCAGTTACAAAGAACACGCGTTGCATACTGCCTGTTTCTTGGGGCGGAAATCCTCTTGACGACAGACCGCTGAACGAAACAAAAGAGAAGCATGATTTGTTCATCGTGGAGGATGCTGCCTGTAGCTTAGGCGCAGAGTACGGCGGAAAGAAAACAGGAAAGATGGCAGACATTACGTGCTTGAGCTTTCATCCGAGGAAAATAATAACAACAGGAGAAGGAGGCATGGTCATCACAGACAACGCGACCTATGCGAAAAGAATCAAGCGCATGAAGAGGTTTGGGATGGAAACGATAGAGGGAGAGATCACTTTCACTGGAGATGGAACCAATTACAAGCTTAGCGACGTTTTAGCCGCCATCGGCATAGCACAAATGGACAAGATTGATGTGATCATCAAAAGAAGGATCGAGTTGGCCAAGTACTACACTGAGCTGCTTGCCAAGGTGGACTCGGTCAGACCGCCTGAAAAGAAGAAGAACGCAAAACACACTTATCAGACGTATGCTGTTTACATTGAAAAAGATGGTATAAGAGACAAGATAATCGAGCATCTTCGGGAGAAGAACATTGAGACTCAGATCGGAACCTATTCGTTGCACCTGCAACCTAGCTATAAGCGAGCAAAGAGGGTGGGAAGACTTGAAAGAGCAGAAAAGCTGTACAGAAACTTGCTGGCTTTGCCAATGTGTCATTCGATGACGGAAAAAGACCAAGAATACGTCGTGTCGGAGCTCAAGAAGAGTATCCACAAACATTAGACGAATGTACAGAGCGCGTGTAATTCGCTCCTTGTTTGTCCGAACGCGCGCTCTTGTCCACTCGCAAAAGAGTTTCGTTTTCTTTGGATAATTCAAACATTGAATGGCCAACTTC
>Ga0315288_10008090_pt1 | contig 13294 bp, 6 predicted proteins | sample YL17G11_20_MG_FD_203454 | JGI IMG/M metagenome (GOLD analysis project Ga0315288, IMG submission 203454) | Sediment microbial communities from Yellowstone Lake, YNP, Wyoming, USA - YL17G11_20 | ecosystem: Environmental > Aquatic > Freshwater > Lake > Sediment | place: USA: Wyoming | collected...
CAAGGCGCTGATCGCAGGGATCGCCGCCGTCGTAGTCGTCGCTGCTATTGCTGTCGCGATCGCAGTCCTCCCGCGCTTGTTCAAGCCAGCCCCGCCGCCCGAGAAGCCGCCTGTCGCGGATGACCGAAAGATGATCGTCGTCCTGCCGTTCGAGAATCTCGGATCACCGGACGATGAGTATTTCGCGAACGGGACCACCGATGCGATCACGGCGCGTCTGGCGAGCGTCAGCGGGCTCGGTGTCATCTCGCGTCAGAGCGCCATCCAATACAAGAAGACCACGAAATCGATCAAACAGATCGGCGAAGAGCTGGGTGTGGACTACATTCTCGAGGGCACGGTTCAGCGGGAGAAGCCCGGCGATCCAACGAGCCGGGTCCGTGTGATCCCCCAGCTCATTCGCGTCGCCGACGACACACACGTGTGGGCGGACACGTACGACGAAAACATGATCGAGGTGTTTCGAGTTCAGTCGGAAATCGCGGAGAGTGTCGCAGCGCAGTTGAATGTGGCCTTATTGGAGCCCGAGCGCCGGGCGATCGAGAAGAGGCCGACCGAGAACCTCGCGGCGTACGAAGCGTATCTGCAGGGGTGGGACTACTACTGGACGACTGGAGGCGTGGCCGATGCGGAACTGTCCGTCCAGCTTTTTCAAAAAGCCGTCTCAACGGACCCCCAATTTGCCGAGGCTTGGGCCGGATTGGCAGTAGCCTACCACGAGCTCTACTGGAGTTATGACCGGCCGGAAGCGCTCACGCAGGAAACCGAAGCGGCGAAACGCGCACAGGAGCTCGCTCCCGATCTTCCTGAAACCCATCTCGCGCTCGGAAGGGTTGCCTACGCGCACCGCGAATTTGACAAGGCGCTGGAACACTTCGAGAGGGCGCAGCGTCTGCAACCGAGCGGAGATGCCGCGCATTACATCGGTGCCACACTGAGACGCATGGGAAGATGGCAGGACACATTGAACCACTTCGAGGAGGCGCGTCGGCTGCTCCCTCGCGCATTCTTTCTGTTTTGGTACGATCTCGGATATACGAATACGTGTCTACGCCGCTTCGATGAGGCCGAGCAGAACAACAATCAGGCCATCTCGCTGGCACCTCAGTCACCCGTCGGATACCTCGGGAAAGCACTCGTGTTAGTGGCAAGAAACGGTGACGTGAAAGCGGCGAAGCAGGTGATGTCGGAGATGTCCCGGCGGGCGAGTCTAGCCGATGCCGCAGAAGTGGAGTTAGGCCAAGGGATCATGTGGACGGCTGAGTACCGGCTCTTTCCGGAAACCTTCACGGAAGCTTTCGACGCGTTCGAATCGGGACCCATCGATCGGTATCGGCGAGTACAGCCCGCGACAATCGCCACCGCGCATCTTGCCCGGGCGATCGTCTACCAGGCGATGGGGGATGGACAGTCGGCGATCGCGCGTTACGACTCGGCGAGGGTTTCTTCTGAGCGCATCATCCGGTCGAGCTCACAATCGGCTTACGTTTCCGTCTACCACAGCAACTTGGGTCGTGCATATGCCGGACTCGGTCGTTGCGAAGAAGGGATTCGCGAGGGAGAAGAAGCCGTCCGCATGATGCCGATTTCCCGGGACGCCGTTGTGGGTTACGAACGCCTCATGGACCTTGCGGAGATCTACATGATGTGCGGTGAGTACGAAAAAGCGATCGATCAGATCGAGGCGCTGTTGTCCGTGCCATCGGCGATGTCAGCGGGCATACTCCGCGTCGACCCGATATGGGAACCGATCCGAACGAATCCGAGATTTCGCCGGCTTGCGGAAGGTAAATAGATCTGATGGACATGGTCGGTCGGACGATTTCCCACTACAAGATCCTCTCGAAGCTTGGCGAAGGCGGGATGGGCGTCGTGTACAAGGCCGAGGACCTCAAGCTCGGCCGGTTCGTGGCGCTCAAATTCCTTGCCGCATCGATCGGTGACGAAAAGACGAGACAACGCTTCATTCACGAAGCGAAGGCCGCCTCGTCCCTTGAACACCCAAACATCTGCTCGATCCACGAGATCGACGAGACTCCCGAAGGACAAATGTTTATCGTAATGCCCTGCTATGAGGGGGAGTCTCTCGCGGCGAAGATCGAACGCGGTCCCTTGAAGCTCGATGAAGCGTTGGAGATCGCGATCCAGACGGCGTCGGGTCTATCGAAGGCCCACGAGAAGGGGATGGTCCATCGCGATATCAAGCCCGGGAACATCTTCACAACGGGCGAGGGGTTCGTGAAGATCGTCGACTTTGGACTCGCGAAGCTCGCGACGCAGACGAAGCTCACCAAGACAGGCACAACGGTGGGCACCGTGATGTACATGTCCCCCGAACAGGCGCGCGGAGCGGAGATCGACCACCGCTCGGACATCTGGTCGTTGGGTGTGGTCCTGTACGAGATGGTGACGGGACGTGTGCCGTTCAGAGGCGAGCACGAGCCGGCCGTGGTCTATTCGATCATGAACGAGGAGCCGGAGCCGGTCACGGGCGTGCGGACGGGTGTGCCGATGGAGCTCGAGCGGATCGTCGGGAAATGTCTGGCCAAGAAGCCGGGCGAGCGGTACCAGCACGCCGATGAGGTCGCGGTCGATCTCAAGAAGCTCAAGAATGAGCTCGAGGCTGAGCGGACGACTCCGCGTTCGCGAACGGTTCAACCTTCCGCGAAAAAACGACTCAAGAAACTTTGGGTCCCTTCGGCGATTGTCGCTGCGCTCGTCGTCGCTTTCTTCCTATTGAGGCCGGTGTTCTTCGGCGGAGGGCCGGTCGCCGCCCCGAAGCCCATCGCCGTGATCACTTTTACCAACCAGACCGGCGACCCGTCGTACGACTACCTGCAAGAGGTGATCCCGAATCTTCTCATCACGAGCCTCGAACAGTCGAAGTATCTCAGCGTCGTTACGTGGGAGAGGCTTCATGATCTCCTCGCACAAGCAGGGAAGAACGATGTGAAGCTTATCGGCAAAGAAGTTGGATTTGAGCTTTGCCAGATGGACGGCATCGACACTATCGTTCTGGGGAGTTACTCCAAAGCGGGGGATGTGTTCGTCACGGATGTCAAGGTTCTGGATGTGGGGACGAAGGAACTCTTGAAGAGCGCGAGCACGAGGGGAGACGGGGTCGGAAGCATACTTCAGAGCCAGATCGACGAGCTCGGGCACCAGATATCGCGTGGCGTGGGGCTCTCGGAACGCAGGGTCAAACAGTCACCCCCACAGCCGATTGCCGAGGTGACGACGACATCGATCGAAGCCTACAACTACTTCTTGAGAGGGCGGGACGAATACGAAAAACGGTATTGGGAAAATGCCCGCAAGTTTCTCGAGAGAGCCGTCGAGCTGGATTCGACGTTTGCCATCGCCCACTTGTACCTCGCCAGGGCCTACGACAGGCTGAAGTCGGTGGACGCTGCCAAGAGCGAATTCGAGAAAGCCATGGCCTTCGCGCAAAAGGCGCCCGAGAAGGAGAGGCTTTACGTCGAAGCGGATTACGCCAACGCCATCGAGATGGATCCAGAGAAAGGTGCCCGCATCCTTACGCAACTCGTTACAAAGTACCCCAAGGAGAAGTATGCGCGCTATCACTTGGGCGTTTACTTTCGATTGAACGGTTTTTTCGACCAGGCCGAGCGGGAATACAACAAGGTCCTCGAGCTCGATCCCAATTTCGGCCCGGGCTTGAACGGACTCGGCTACGTGTTCATGGACAGGAAGGAGTACGAAAAGGCCATCCAGTGCTTCGAGCGGTACGCGTCGGTGTCACCCGGGGACGCCAACCCGTACGACTCCATGGCGGAGATGTACTTCCGTATGGGAAAGCTCGATGAAGCCGTCGCCAAGTACAAGGAGGCGCTCGAGGTCAAACCCGACTTCGGCTGCGAGCGATCGCTCGCGTACCTCTACGCCCTCAAAGAAGACTACGCCGAGGCCATGAAATGGCTCGACCAGTTCATCGGGGCGGCTCCGTCACAGGGGCTGAAGGCAAAGGGCTACGGGTTCAAAGGATTCTATAGCGCGTGGGTGGGAAAGTGGGTCGAGTCGCTCGAATACTGTCGGAAAGAAGTAGCGCTTTTCGACGCGGCGGGGAACGAGCTCGGTAAGGGAGCCGCGGCTTGGGACGAAGCGTGGACCGCATATGAGATGGGCGATAACGAGTCCAGCCGAAGATGCTTTCGGACGTCGCGGGACTTGTCTGCCAAGTATTTTTCGGAAGGACGACTTTTCGATCTTTCGGTGTATCTGCACGCGGGCGAGATCTTGCTGGAATTGAGGGAGGGGCACGTCGATTCGGCAAGGGCCAGGCTCGCGAAGATCGATTCGCTCATTCACGAGGTCAAGGTAACCGGTGCGGAAAACACGTGGGTCATATGCGGGGAAAACGTCGCGAAGACCATGGCAGCGGAGATATGGCTTGCTGCGGACTCGGTCGAGAAGGCCATCGCTATAGCGGAGAGCCGCTCACCTTCCGGACTGTTCACCATGTCCCCGCAGGCTCTGGTGATCTACAATACCCCTCCCGAACGCGACGTCCTCGCCCGCTGCTATCAGAAGATCGGCGCAATCGACAAAGCGATCGCTGAATACGAACGTCTCGTCACCTTCGATCCCCAGAGTACCGATCGCCGGTTGATCTATCCAAAGTCCCACTACCGCCTGGCGAGGTTGTACGAGGACAAGGGGCGCGTGGCCGAGGCGGTCGCACAGTACACGAAGTTTCTCGACATCTGTGGCGGCGCCGACAAAGGGATGACCGAAGTGGCGGATGCGAGGACGCGACTCTCACGCCTCAAGAAAACGCAAACGAAGTGACGATCTGAACCGGACTTCGGATCACGCGGCGGGGATTCCGTATGAATCATGTACGGAGCAGCTTGCGGCGCGGTTCCGAACCTGCTTTTTCCCTCTTGCCACATCACCGTTTCTGCCGTAACTTCAATGGCTTAGAATCATTTTTCACCTGCGGGAGAGAGCAATGAAAACGAGAACCACTGTCGTTCTGGTATGTGCCGTTATTGCGCTGATCGCCCTCGCCCTCCCCAAGCTCCGTCCGTCCGACAAATCGCCGAACGATACCAGTAGACCCGGCGCCGCCCGCGGTGGAGTAATGACCGTTCGCACGGAGATCGTCCGCTCGGAGAAGGTCAGCGAGAAGGTCTTGACCGTGGGGACGGTTCTGCCGAACGAAGAAGTGGAGATCCGGAGCGAGACCTCGGGGAAGATCGAGAAGATCTACTTCGATGAAGGAAGCAGGGTCCACCGGGGGGACATGCTCATCCAGATCAACGACGACGAGCTCCAGGCCCAGCTTCTCCGCGCCACCGCCCGCCGGACTCTAGCCGAACAGCAAGAAAGCCGCGCCCGCGATATGTTCAATCAAAACCTGGTGAGCCAGGAGGAACTCGACCGGGCGGCGAGCGAGCTCGATGTGGTCAAGGCCGAAGTTCAGTTGATCGCCGCGCAGATCGATAAGACCGCGATCCGCGCGCCGTTCGAAGGCGTCATCGGGCTCAGGTACGTGAGCGAAGGCGCATACATCACGCCGGTGACCCGTATCGCCACGCTCCAGGACGACCGCCAGGTCAAGATCGATTTCTCGGTCCCCGAGAAATACGCCGGTGTCGTCAAGGAAGGAGACAAGGTCAACTTCACCACGCCGGGTTCCTCGGGCTCCTTCACGGGTATGGTGTATGCGCTCGAGTCCAAGATCGACCTCGCGACCCGCACGCTGCGCCTCCGCGCGGTGAGCCCCAACCCGGACGGCGCCCTGGTGGCCGGAGCGTTTGCCAACGTCGAAATGGTGCTGAAGGAAAAAGACGCGCTGGTGATCCCGTCTTACGCTCTGGTTCCGGAGCTCAAAGGGCACAAGGTCTTTCTCTACAAAAACGGGAAGGCGGCAGCTCAGAGAGTGGAGATCGGGATCCGGACGGACGAGAAGGTCGAGATCGCCGGGGGCGTTCAAGCGGGCGATACGCTGATCACTTCCGGGGTGTTGCAGATTCGACCGGGGATGACCGTCCGCCCCGCCGACAAAGACCCGGCGCAAGGAAGCCCCGCCGGGCAAGGGACTGCCGAGTAGGCGCCCACCGAATGTGGACCCGCTCAGCTCAGATCCGCTAAGCCGAGTGAAGGAATAAACGCCGTGAGCCTTTCATCCGTTTGCATCGGCCGTCCCGTCCTGACGATCGTGATGTCGATCGTCATCGTCATTTTCGGCGTCATCGGCTTCACCTTCCTCGGGGTCCGCGAATACCCCAACGTCGATCCGGCGATCATAACGGTCAACACGAACTACACCGGCGCGAACGCCGACGTCATCGAGTCCCAGATCACGGAACCCCTCGAGGAAGTCATCAGTAGCGTTCCCGGTATCCGCACGATCAACTCGGTGAGCCGCGAGGGGCGGAGTCAGATCACGATCGAGTTCGAGCTTGGCGTGGATCTGGAGACCGCCGCCAACGACGTCCGGGACAAGGTCGCCGGCGCGGTCCGGAACCTGCCGCTCGATGCCGATCCCCCCGTGGTCTCCAAAGCCGACGCGGACGCGTTTCCCATCGTCGTTCTCAACATCAGCAGCGGCTCCCGCGATCTATTGAAGCTCACCGAAATCGCCGACAACGTTTTCAAGGAACGGCTGCAGACGATCAGCGGCGTGAGCGAAGTCCGTATTTTCGGCGAAAAGCGCTATTCGATGCGTCTGTGGATGGACCCGAGGAAAGTCGCCGCGTATCAGCTCACCCCTCTCGACGTGCGTACGGCGGTGAACACCGAGAACGTCGAGCTTCCTTCCGGGCGGATCGAGGGAAACGACGTCGAGCTCACCGTGCGGACGCTTAGCCGTTTGGAAACCCCCGAGGAGTTCAACAACCTCATCATTCGGGAGCAGGACGGCCGGATCGTGCGGTTCAGCGATATCGGCAGTGCCGAGCTCGGTCCGGAAAACGAGCGGTCGGTATCGAAAGGGTTCGGGGGGCCGCGCGTGGCCGTTGCCGTGGTCCCGCAACCGGGATCCAACCACATCGCCATCGCCGACGAGTTTTTCCGCCGCGTGGAGCAGATCGGCAGAGAACTCCCGGACGACGTCGAGGTGAGCGTCGCTTTCGACACGACGCGTTACATACGGACGTCGATCAAGGAAGTCGAGGAGACGATCATCACGGCCTTCGTGCTCGTCGTTCTCATTATTTTTCTTTTCCTTCGCGACTGGCGGACGACGATCATACCCGTTCTTGCCATACCGATCTCGCTCGTGGGGACTTTTTTCGTCATGTTTTTGGCGGGGTTCTCCATCAACGTGCTCACGCTCCTGGGGGTCGTCCTCGCCATCGGAATCGTCGTCGACGACGCCATTGTGATGCTCGAGAACATCTATTCGAAGATGGAAGCGGGGATGAACCCGACCGAGGCGGGGCACAAGGGGTCGCGAGAAGTATTCTTCGCCGTGATATCGACGACCATCGCGCTCATCACCGTTTTCATGCCGGTCATCTTCTTGCGGGGACTCACCGGCCGGCTGTTCAGGGAATTCGGGGTCGTGATCGGAGGCGCGGTGGCGATATCGGCGTTCGTGGCGCTCACGCTCACCCCGATGCTCAGTACCCACATCATCAAGACGCGCGAGGAGCACACGTGGTTCTATCGGAAGACGGAGCCGTTCTTCGCCGCGTTGCTCGAGGGTTACAGGAGATCGCTCGAAGCGTTCATGCGCCGGCGCTGGGTAGCGTTCGTCGTGATGGCCGCGGCGGTCGGCACGATGCTCGTCCTCGGGTCGACTCTCCCGCAGGAGCTCGCTCCCCTCGAGGATCGAAGCCGCGTCCGCATGACGGCGACGGCGCCGGAGGGCACGTCGTTCGAGCGGATGGACAAGTACATGGACAGCCTCGTCGATATGGTCAGGGAAGAAGTGCCGGAGGCCGACAACGTGCTGGCGAGCACTTCCGGGTATTCCGGCGGGGCGAACGCGGGTTCGGCGACGGTGACGCTCGTGCCCCCTGAAAATAGGGAACGCACACAAAGTGATATCGCCGAGGCGCTCTCCCGGTCGGCGAGCCGTTTGAACGACGCGCGGACGATCGTGACGCAGGAGCAAACGATCAGCGTCGGGATGGGGGGCGCGCGCTTCGGCCTGCCCGTGCAGTACGTGGTCCAGGCGCCGAATTTCGAGAAGCTCAAAGAGGTGTTGCCCCGATTTCTCGACGAGGTGAACGACCACCCGACCTTCAGTGTCGCCGACGTAAACCTCAAGTTCAACAAACCCGAGCTGGTGATCGAGATCGACCGCGACCGGGCGCGCTCCATCGGTGTCTCGGTAAGCGACATCGCCCAGACGCTCCAGCTTGCGCTCAGCGACCAGCGCTACGGGTACTTTATCAAGGACGGCAAGCAATACCAGATCATCGGCCAGGTCACGCGCGAGAACCGCGACGACCCGGTCGATCTCAAGTCGATTTTCGTGCGAAACCGGGGCGGGCTGCTCGTACAGATCGACAACCTCGTCCACGTGACCGAGCAAGCCACCCCGCCACAGCTCTACCGCTTCAACAGATATATTTCCGCGACGGTCTCGGCGGGTCTGGCGCCGGGCCGCACGCTGGGGGACGGGATCAAGGCGATGGATGAGATCGCCGAAAAGGTGCTGGATGAATCCTTCAGCACATCCCTCTCCGGCGCGGCGCGGGACTTTGCGGAGAGCTCTTCGAGTCTTGTGTTCGTTTTCGCCCTGGCCCTGGTCCTCACTTATCTGGTTCTCGCCGCGCAGTTCGAGAGTTTCCGGGATCCGTTCATCATCATGTTCACCGTCCCGCTCGCCGTGGTGGGCGCGCTGCTCTCGCTCTGGTACTTCGACCAGACGGTCAATATTTTCAGCCAGATCGGGCAGATCATGCTCATCGGACTCGTGACAAAAAACGGGATCCTCATCGTGGAGTTCGCCAACCAACGCAAGGCCGCCGGGCTCTCGAAGATCGACGCGGTCAAGGGCGCCGCCGCGGCGCGGTTTCGCCCGATCCTCATGACGAGCCTGTCGACCATCCTTGGCATACTCCCGATCGCCTTGGGGTTGGGAGCCGGTGGAGAGAGCCGCGTGTCGATGGGTATCGCGGTCGTGGGCGGGATGATCTTGGCCACGGGGCTTACGCTCTATGTTGTTCCGGCGGTCTACTCGTATTTTTCGACGGAGCGTTCGAGAGGGAGAGCGCCAGCGAGCGAAAGTGGTTTATAAAACCGGTGTCATAAGCAGGAGGCCGGCAATGCGTCATGCTTCGTTTGGCGGGGTCGCCGTTTGGGCGTCCGCCGTTTTTCTCATCGTGGACGCTATCGCTCTGTGCAGCGGGTGCGGCGGTTCGCGGGGCATCGATACCAAGATATCCGGGGATGGGACCACTACTCGAACCCTCGCGAATAACGAAGTCAAGCTCGAGGGGGCCATGAAGTATCATGGATCCGGGGAGCGCAGCTACACCATCGAGAAACAATGCTTTCTGGACTTCCGGGCGCGCGAGACGACATCGGGAGAAACGACGTACGAGATCGTCCTGACATACACGGGTGTCGACGAACTGGGAATCGAGCCCGGCCGCTCGCTCGAGTTCGTCGCCGACATGAACTCATACGTGCTGTCGGCCGAGGGCGCCGCAAGAAAGCAAAGGGATCCCACCGGGGATTTTTTTACGGAGATACTGATCTATCCCATCTCCGGTGAGCGGTTGTTGAGGATGGCCGAGGCGGAGTCTCTCCAGGTGATGGTGAATGGCCGCGCGGGGAAGGTGAGAGGGTCTTTCGACGGCGTGAACTTCGCGAACCTCCGCCGCTTTGTCGGCGAGTGCGTCCGCCCCGCGGGGCCGGGCACTTCGGCGAGATGACGATCTGTAACCCGCGGAGGCGGGTGCCCCGGCAATATGAAGGTCTGTGGCGCGGTACCGAATACATCGGCGAAATGACCGTATTTGGACCGCGCGGAGAAGCTAGGCCTCGCTCAAGAACTCAGCGAGGTTCTTTCGCATGAACGCGGGGATGGCGAACGCCCCCCGGTGAACATCCGCGCTGTAGTACGAAAAGTCGATCCCCGATCTCCGGACGCGCTCCGGCTCGAAGCCCCACACCGGGCGCAAACCCCTCGAAGCGAATGTAAACGACCAGAGCCCCCCGGGGTAAGTGACGTTCGTATAGTTGTAGAGATTTACGTGCTCGAAGAGCCCCGCGAGAATCTTCAACAGAGATCTCTGCGTATCCCCGGCGTAAAACGCGGACTCGCCCTGCGAAACGACGATCCCTTGTTCCGTGAGGGTTTTCTTGACACTGCCGTAGAACTCGGGTCCAAAAAGGGGCTGCGCCGGCCCTATGGGGTCGGTGGAGTCCACGATGACCACATCGAACTTCTCCTGCGTCCGCGCGACGAACTCGACGCCGTCGGCGATGGTGACGGTGACGCGCGGATCGTCGAGGCACGAGGCGGTCTGCGGGATGTATTTCTTGCAGGCGTCGACGACCATCTGGTCAATCTCCACGAGCCTGCAGCGTTGGACCGTCGGGTGTTTGAGGACTTCCCGCACCGCGCCGCCGTCGCCGCCCCCGATCACGAGGACGCTACGCGGCCCGGGGTGGACGAAAAGGGGGACGTGCGCGATCATCTCGTGGTAGACGAACTCGTCCCGTTCGGAGATCATCACGAGCCCATCGTTGAGAAGCATCCGTCCGTGCGCTTTGGTGTCGACGATCTGGACCGTTTGGTAAGGGCTCTTGCCGGTGAAAAGGACCTTGTTGATCCGGAAGCGCGTAGCGAAGAAATCCCAGAATCTCTCTTCGATCCAGTGCTCGTCGCTGTTCTGCCTTGTCATATCTTCCATGAAACCGTCCTTTGGTGACGCTTGTGGGAGGGCGGTCACGGGAGTAAGCGCTCCGCTTCGCTCGGCTTCCCGCCTTCGGCGGGCGATCCTCGCGTGCTCCCGCGAAGGGCCCGTGACCGCCCTCCCGCAAGCGCCGAAGCGCTACCGCCCGGCGGGCTCCCCCTCGATGTGGGCGTAGGAGACGGCGTATCCGCACCCCATTTTGATCGACTGGGTCGACGTCACGCGAAACCCGTCGGCGAGCCCCCCGAGGTCCAGCGGGGATTGAAACAGGAGCACATCGCTCCGCGCCGGCCGAAAGAATCCGAGAACACGCGATACAACCAGATCCACCTCTTCCACACCCATCCGGTAGTTTGTCTCGAAGCTCGTGTACGATCCCTTCCGCTGCGGGGTCACGTGGAGGGTCGTGTAGAACTCCCCCATGACGGCGTTAAACGAGTAACCCGCCGGATCGAACAGATGGTCGTCGAAGAGAAAACCGGGGAACATCTCGACGAGACCGATTCTCCCGCGTAGATCAACCGGTGACGATTCCTTGGAGAACAGACGGCTCACGTCGGGGGGCATGTCGTACATGAGGATCTCGAGCGTCGCGTCGCCGGGATCCGGTTCGAAGGGGCGGTCCAGATGAAAGAGATCGATGTGGTCCGCCGCGCGGTCTCCGAAATTCACCGCGGTTCCCGCCGCTTTCGCGCAAAGCCTGGCTACGTCCTCCTCGAACGTCGTCTGCTGGAGCTCGGGGAAATTCTCATTCTTTCTCTCGTAGATGAGCGATGCCACGGTCTCGCTGGGAATTCGATCGAGGAGCTCGAGCGCAGCGTCGATCAGCGTTGTCCGGCCGCACGTGATCATGACCACCCGCCGGTCGCACACGAAGAGGCTGGACTCCGACAGGAGGTATGCGTCGCACGCGTCCGTGGAAACCAAGGAAAGGATCCTCGCCTTGGCCCGCTGGACGATTTTCAACCAGAAGTCATCGCCCAGGGTCCGAAGCGACGGGAAGGGCTCGGCCGTCAGAATCTCGAGCTTCTTTTCGGGTCCTTCGAAGAGCATCGTACTGTGAAAACGGTTCAAGCGGATATCAACGCCACACCGATAACTATGGAATATTATACCCGCCGGCCGGGGGGGAGCGGTACCCAATTTTTCCGCCGCATTCCCCTTGCCGGAGGCGACCCGGCGTCCAGGCAGGGGAACCGGCCGGGACGGTATCTGTTGTTTGCCGTTCGCCCGGTGTGCTAACGTACGCGGAAAAGCCGCCGTCCCACCCAGAACGATCGGATGAAAAGGAGTCCGCCGATGAACGATCTTCGCGTCAACCTAAACATGGCCGAAGCGGCGCTTCCACCGCCGCCCGCGCACTACCGCTGGTCGGTCCTTGTCGTCATCAGCCTCGCCATGTTCGGGAATTACTACGTCTACGACGCCATAAGCCCGATCGCGGACCTTCTCAAAAGCCAGCTCAACTTTTCGGACAAGAACATCGGAATGCTCAACGCGATATACAGCATTCCGAACGTGTTCATGGTGCTGATCGGCGGGATCATCATCGACCGGATCGGCGTCCGGCGGGCGTCGATCCTTTTCGGCGTGCTCTGCTTCGGTGGCGCGGTGGTCACCGCGGCGACCGACCGGCTCGCGATCATGGCTACCGGCCGTCTCATTTTCGGGCTCGGGGCCGAGTCGCTCATCGTGGCCGTCACGACGGCGCTTGCCCGGTGGTTCAGGGGGAAGGAACTCTCGTTTGCGTTCGGGGTGAACCTTACCATCGCGAGGCTGGGGTCTTTTCTCGCGCTCAACTCCCCGACGTGGGCCAAAGGTGCGTTTGTCAACTGGCAGTGGCCGCTTTTGATCACGGTCGCCATGGGGACCTTCTGCGTCATCGGCCCGCTCATCTATGCGACGATGGAAAACCGGTCGGCCAAGAAGTTCTCGATGAAGGGAGCGAGCGGGACGGACAAGATCGAGCTCTCCCAAATTTTCCGCATGAGTCCTTCGTACTGGTTCGTCGTGCTCATGTGCGTGACGTTTTACTCTGCCATCTTCCCGTTCCAGACGTTCGCCATCAAGTTTTTCCAAGAGGCCCATGCGACGACGCGCGAGTACGCGGGTTTTCTGTCGAGTCTACTGACGCTCTTCGCGATGATTTTTACGCCGATCTTCGGTTACCTCGCGGATCGCGTGGCCAAGCGGTCGCTTTTCATGATGTTCGGGTCCGTCCTTCTCGTCCCCGTCTATCTCATGATGGCCTATACGCCCATTCCGCTGATCGTCCCGATGGCCATGATGGGGATCGCGTTTTCGCTCGTCCCCGCCATCATGTGGCCCTCGGTGGCGTACATCGTCGACGAGAAAAGGCTCGGCACCGCGTACGGGCTGATGACCATGATCCAGAACATCGGGCTTGCCGGATACAACCTGTTGATCGGGTGGGCCAACGACTTCTCGGG
>Ga0315288_10008092_pt1 | contig 13289 bp, 12 predicted proteins | sample YL17G11_20_MG_FD_203454 | JGI IMG/M metagenome (GOLD analysis project Ga0315288, IMG submission 203454) | Sediment microbial communities from Yellowstone Lake, YNP, Wyoming, USA - YL17G11_20 | ecosystem: Environmental > Aquatic > Freshwater > Lake > Sediment | place: USA: Wyoming | collected...
AGATGGATATTTTCAGGTTTGGAGAGAATTAGCAACCAGATCGTGTTTGCCGCTAGACGAATCTGCACGTCGCAGCGGGCGCGGAAACGTATTGAAACGTCGCGGGGAAGCGGGTAACATTCAGGCTAACTTGAGGATGCAAGAACCGGAAAGAGGGAGAACGGTCATGTCATTCGAAGAAGCTCTCGAATCACTGTCGAGGGATGAGCGTTTCAAAGCTACTGTGTACGCCATGAACAGCCTCCTGACCCAAAAGGGCGTATATTCGCCAGCGGAATTCGAACGCATGTTCACGGAGTGGGCGCAGAAGGAGCGCGAGGAGAAAGCGGCCAACAGCATCTCACTCCACGCCGCTCACCCTTAGCTTTTCTTCCTTGCCAGATCACTCCAGTTCGGCCATTCACACTCGTTGCGGCGCTTGCCGCAGTGGGCGCCAACGTCGCACTGGGTGCATTTGCAGTTGCATTTCGGCGCGGGCCTCGGCGATTTCTCAGGGAGCTTTTCTGGTTTCCGTTTCACGGGGCGCATTGTAGCCGAGGGCTTCGCGGCCTGGCAACTGCAGGCATCAGCATCGCGGCTCCGCTTGACACTCACCAAACCGCCCGATGATAATGACTCGCCGCAGCCGGGAATCGAAACCCCATCGCCATTCGCGCAAGGGAGGCTCTATGCCCGAAGTGTTCCGCAATTATGTTGCTGGCCAGTGGGTCGAGTGCAAATCCCAGAAGACGTTTCCGAACATCAACCCGGCTGACACGGACGAGGTGGTGGGTCTGTTTCAAGCATCCGGCCCCGCAGATGTCCAGGAGGCGTGCGACGTGGCCGCGAAGGCGCAGCCCGGCTGGGCAGCGCTGCCCGCCCCGCGACGCGGGGAATATCTTTTCAAGGCCGCAGAAATCCTGGAGAGCCGGCTCGCCAAGCTCGGCGCGGACATGACGCGCGAGGAAGGCAAGACGCTGCCGGAAGCTAAGGCGGAAGTGAAGCGTGCCATCAACATCTTCCGCTACTTCGGCGGCGAGGGCGCGCGGCAGTTCAGCTATCAGATTCCCTCGGAGCGCGAAAACGTCTTCTGCTACACGATGCGCAAGCCGCTGGGAGTGGTGGGCCTCATTACGCCCTGGAATTTTCCCAGCGCCATTCCCGCTTGGAAGATGGCGCCGGCCTTGGTGGGTGGCAATACGGTGGTCATCAAACCGGCGTCGCTTGCGCCGCTGAGCGCTCTGCGCCTGGTGGAAGCGCTTCACGAAGCCGGCATCCCGGCGGGCGCCATCAACTACGTTACCGGCGGAGGAGGCACGGTCGGCAACACGCTGGTCGAGCACCCCGCCATTCGCGCCGTATCCTTCACTGGCTCCTGCGAAGTCGGGAACACGCTCTACGACCGCGTGGCGCGGCGCAAGATTCGCGTGCAGCTCGAAATGGGCGGGAAGAACCCCACGGTGGTCCTCAAGGACGCCGACCTGAATTACGCCGCGGACGTCCTGGTGAACGGCGCGTTCTTCTCTACGGGGCAGAAATGCACGGCGTGCAGCCGTGCCGTCATCGAGCGCGCTATCTATGAGCGGCTGGTCGAAATCCTGGTGGCGAAGACCCGCAAGATGAAGGTTGGCAACGGCCTTGAACCCGGCATCGACATGGGCCCGGCCGTGGACGCCAGCCAGCTTGAGACCGATTTGAAATACATCGAGATTGCCAAGCAGGAAGGCGCGAAGCTGCTGTGTGGCGGGAATCGCCTGACCGGCGGGATCTACGACAAGGGCTACTTCGTCGAGCCGACCATCTTCGGTGAGGTGACACCTGAGATGCGCATCGCGCAGGAAGAGGTCTTTGGGCCGGTGCTGGCGCTGATGGTGGCGGAGGATTTCGAAGACGCCATGCGCTTGGCCAACAGCGCGCGCTTTGGCCTTTCCGCGTCCATCGTCTCAAGGGATCTGACGCGCGTCCACCAGTTTATCAACAGCATTCAAGCGGGCCTGATCACTGTGAACCTGCCCACGGCAGGCGTGGAATATCAACTGCCCTTCGGGGGCACGAAGGAATCCAGCTTCGGCATGCGCGAGCAAGGCCCACTGGCGCTGGACTTCTACACCGAGACGCGCACGGTCTATCTGAAGTATACGCAGTAAGGAGAAGGCAGGAGTCAGAAGTCAGAGAGGTAGCGCAGAGGGGTTCTTCAACTCTGCGCCTTTTGCTGACTGAACGGAGCAAACAATGAAAAAGACTCAACAGTTTCTTGCCAAGCTCGGACTGCCCGCAGAGGATAACCACGCGCTCAAGCCGAGCGCGAAGCGCTTCCCTGACGGTGGGCAATACCGCTTCGAAGTGCCGAGCGTGGAAGGCCCCCGCGTTTTTCGCGAGGTGCTGGCCGCGGCGAAAGAACTTCAAGTGCCTGTGCACCGCGTCAGCCAAGGCAGCGGCATCATGCTGCTCACGAAGAGGGAAATCGCGGAGATGGCGCACATCGGCGCCGACCAGCGGATCGAGGTGTGCCTGTTCGTCGGGCCGCGCGCCACGTTTGAGACCGGCGCGCAGACCGCCTCCAGCGCCGGCAAGGTCATTGGCCTGCAACATCGTGGCGCGGATCAGCTGGTGTACGCCATCGAAGATGTGAAGCGCGCCTGTGACCTGGGCATTCGCAGCGTGCTGCCCGCTGACCTCGGCCTGATTTGGGTGCTGAACGAAATGAAGAAGAAGGGCGAATTACCCAAGAACCTGGTCATCAAGAGTTCGGTGACGCTGCCTGCCGCCAATCCCGCCACCGCCAAACTCTTCGAGCGCGCGGGAGTCTCCACGCTGAATATCCCGACCGATCTGACCCCCGCCCAGGTCGGCGCGCTGCGCCAGGCCGTGGATATTCCCATTGATATCTACATCGAGGTGCCCGACAACTTCGGCGGGTTCGTCCGCTACTACGAGATGGCCCAACTGGTGCAGGTGGCCGCGCCGGTTTACTTCAAGTTCGGCCTGCGCAACGCCCCGGACATTTACCCCTGCGGCCGGCACATCGAAGACTTGGCGGTGAACATGGGCCGCGAGCGCGTGCACCGCGGGCGCATCGCGCTGGACCTGCTCCAGGAATATGCGCCGCAGGCGAAGATGTCGCCGCTCGGCAGTAAGGATTTGGGGATTCCAGAAGTTTGACGCTGTAGCGGCCGTCGCTGACCGCCGAGAGCAGCTCCGCGGCGCAGCCTTGAATCAAGCTGGGTCAATGAAGGGCCATCGCTGACCTGCCACGCTGCGCCATTGCAGATTCCCTGCTCTTTACACAATTCCTTCCAGCACCGAATTCGCCCAGATATAGAAGGCCACGTGCGGGCTCCAGTACTCGCAGGTGCGCCAGTCCTGGGTATATTGCAGGTCGAGGACGGGCTCATCGGCCATGTTGCCGGCGATGCCGTTCATGATGCCGCCGGGAATGAGCCCCACGAAGCGCGAGTGCGGATACGGGTTGCGCATGCCCTCGCCGGTCATCAGGCAGGCGGCGAAAGGATTGGCGCCCATTACCCACTCGAGCTGCCGGTAGGCGAGGTCCACATACGGCTTTCCTTTGCCTGCCACGAGCCGCGCAAAGCGCGCCAGCAGCAGAGCGTTGGATTCCAGGTGGGACGTTGTCCCCAGCCACCAGAACTGCTTGCGCGTCGGCATGAAGTAACGGTAAGTAAGGTCGCCAGCCAGCGGCCGGTAAGTCTCGGGCGTCGGTGAACCCACGAACAATCCGAGAGGCAAGATGCGGTAAGCGCTGCGTTCCGCCATGGGCAGCAGATATTCATCCAGGTGCAACTGGACCGCGTCGATCCATTTCTGGCGATCCTCGGCCTCCGGGAAGGTCTCCTGAAGTTCCAGGAGAGCCAGGGGCGGGAAGGACGAATAAACCGGTTCGACAGAAGGCTTGTTACCTTCCATCCAGAAGCCGCGCACCTGACGCTGCTGGGCGAGGAACGCGGTGTTCTGGCGCGCCAGCAAGGCACGGCCCAGGAGCAGCGCGTGGTCTCGCAGCTCGGGGTCTTTGGTGGCGCGGAACAATTCGCAAGCGGCCAGCGTCCACCACGCGCAATCCAGGGTTGGCTCCGGCGGGCCGAAGGCCTTCCAGGCGCGCAACCCCGCCTCCAGACACTGACTGGCATAGGCGGCATCCGACTTCGCGTAGCCCTGGGCCACCAGCCCCTGCAGCGTGGCAAACACGGCGGCTATATCGCTGCGCTTTTCGGTGTTGATGTAGCGATCGTCGGCGTTACCAATGACGTTGTCGGTCCAATGGTTGTCGCTGTTGTCGCCGTTGACGCCGCCGGCGGTGTCGGCCCAAATCTTGCCGTCGGTATCCTGCATCTTGAGGAAGTAGCGGTTGCCGTAGCGGACTTCCTCGAGGATTTGCGCGTGGGTCGGGTCGCCCGGCCGCGGCTCGGGAAAGTTCCGCAGCAGGTTGAGCAGCGCGACGCCGTTGAGCATGGTCACGTCCATCCACTTGCGCAGGTCGCCGGCATCGTGCCAGCCTCCGACCTCGTCCACGTGCTGGCCGTTGTCGCGGCGACGCGCGTCGTCCAGATGGCAAGCCGGATGAACCCCGGGCACCTCCACGCCGCAGCGCTGGTAGCGGTAGTAGCCCACCGCTTTGGGCAGCGTGCGCCGCCACACCTCCTCGTCGATGAAGAACGGCACCGAGTGCTCCCTGCCAACCGTGACCTGGTACATGCCGGGTCGGTCGAGGTCGGTGAAATCCGCGGTCAGGCATGGGCCTAAATCGGACCGCGCCTCAGCCAGGGGCCGCGTGAAGTGAAACGGCCGCTCGCTGACGTCTTGCAGCGTGAACTCCTTGGGATGCGGCGACGCGAGCGCCCGCACCACCAGCGTCTTCCTCCCGGCACGCGGCCGGAAGCCGAGATGGTTCAAAGCAATGGTGGGCTTCGCCGGAGGAGTCATCTTCTCCACGGGGTCCGGTATCGGCGGACCTTCCTGCGCCCGCAGGGTGACCGGCAACGCCGCCAGGGTGGTGAGGAAATTTCTGCGGTTCATGTTCTCTCCTTTAGGGGAGAGAGACTACCACAAGGAACACAGCGCGATTGTCGGGAATTCTGGCCCGGGTGTTCTTTGCTTCACAAAGTACTTGACAGAACCGTGAAAACGGGTACTATACCACCCATGTTGCCCTGTCGCCCTCTGCGTCGGCCCGCGCCAAAAGCCCCCGGACTCGACCACCAGGCCATGGAAGACATCCGCTACATCCGCGAAACCCTGGAGCGCTCGACGTCCTTTACGGCAGTCCCGGGCAAGGGTGGAGTCCTCATGGGGATCACGGGGCTCCTGGCCGCGGGCGTCGCCGTGCGCATGCCGAGTGCCGACGGGTGGTTGGCGACCTGGATGCTCGAAGCGCTGGTCGCGCTCGCTCTGGGCGGCTGGACCATGCGCCGCAAAGCGCGGGCCGCGAATGTCCCGCTGCTTTCCGGGCCAGGGCGTAAGTTCGCGCTCGGCCTCTCGCCGCCCTTGCTGGCCGGGGGATTGCTGACGGTGGGGCTTTATCGTGCGGGTTTGCTCAGCGCGCTGCCGGGGACCTGGCTGCTCCTCTACGGCGCGGGTGTGGTGACGGGAGGCGCCTTTTCCGTCCGGGCCGTGCCCCTCATGGGCGCGTGCCTGATGGCCTTGGGCGCGGCGGCGCTGTTCTCGCCCGCCGCTTGGGGGAATGCCTTCCTGGCGGCGGGGTTCGGCGGAGTACACATCGTCTTTGGCGTGCTCATCGCGAGGAGGTACGGTGGCTAAAGTCCATGCAGTGTTGCATCGCCGGGCGCGGCAAACGCGGGCGCTGCGGCGCAGGCCGGGGACCACGTCCCGCCGCGGCCTGGAGAACGCGCCCCAGCTTGACCGTCTGATTCACGAACGCGTGAGGCTGGGCATCGTCAGCGCCCTCGCCGTCAACGAGTCCTTGAGCTTCCACGACCTGAAGAGATTCCTGAACACTACCGACGGCAACCTGAGCGTGCATGCCCGCAAGCTCGAGGAAGCCGGCTACGTCGCCTGCACGAAGTCCTTCGCGGGCCGCGTGCCCAGGACGGCGTATCGCTTGACGGCCGCCGGCCGCCGGGCGCTGGAGCGATACCTGGACGGCATGGAAACGGTGATTCGCGCCGCGCGGAACCATCCTGCCTGAGCGCGTCTCTTTTTTTGAGTCGAGGCTTTATGATGCAAAGTGCTTTTTCATCTCCGCCAGGAGATCCGTTGCACGTGGCCATCATCATGGACGGGAGCGGGCGCTGGGCGACCCATCGCGGCCTGCCCCGCGAGGCTGGCCACCGCGCCGGCGCGGACGCAGTACGCCGCGTGGTGGAGGCGGCGCGCCGGCTCGGCATTGGCACGCTCACGCTCTTCGCGTTCTCCGGCGACAACTGGCACCGGCCGGCGCAAGAAGTGAGCCACCTGCTGCGGCTCTTCGAGGAATTTCTCCAGGGCGAGAAAGAGCGCTGGGCCGTGGACGGAACACGCCTGAGCGTGATCGGCCGCCGGGACCGGTTTCCTCCTTCGCTGTGCGGGGCCGCAGCGGCGGGGGAGGCCGCCACGGCCGGCAATCATGGGCTGCACCTTCGCTTGGCGCTTGACTACTCCGGACGCGATGCCATCCTGCGCGCCGCGGGTCGGTTGCACACAAGCCAGGCGGCGACGCGCGAAGTGTTCGCGCAGTTGCTCGGCGAGGCGACGAACGGCGGTGCCGCGCCCGACGTCGATCTCCTGATTCGGAGCGGCGGCGAGCAACGCTTGAGCGATTTCCTGCTTTGGGAAATCGCTTATGCCGAGATGGTGTTTAGCGACCGGATGTGGCCCGACTTCGACGGCGCCGATCTGGAGGCTGCGCTCCAGGAGTACTGCCGGCGCGACCGCCGCTTGGGGCGCATTCCGGCGCCCGTGGCCGGCTAAGCTGCGGCGCTTTCCGCGCCGGGAGAAACGCGAAGCTGGCGCGACGGCCCGCCCGCAAGCTGCGCTGCCACGGAGGCAGTGCGCCCATGAACGACAAGACAAAGCTGGGAGTTCGTATTCTGGCCGCGGCGCTCGGGCTCGGCGTTCTGGGTGATGCTCTCCTACGGGTAGTCCCCTGGGGGATTAACGCCACTCTGTGGACCGCGGCGCTCGTGGCGGTGGTCGTCCTCCTGGCCGGACGGCATGCAGCCTTCGCGGGTGCCGGGCGATGGCTGCTCTTACCCTTGCTCTTGTTTTCTGTGGCTTTTGTGTGGCGGGATTCTCCGGCCTTGAAGATGCTGAACGTTCTGGCGCTGCTGGTGGCGTTGGCGCTCGCGGTCCTGCGCGCGCAGGGAGGCCGGATTCTCCTCGCAGGCATCATGGAATACATCATGGGAAGTCTGATTGCCGGCCTCAACGCGGCGGTGGGCCTGCTGCCCTTGCTCTTCGGCGAGATGCAGTGGAAGGAGGTTCTGAACAATCGCGTTTCCGGACGCGCGCTGGCTGTGTTGCGCGGCCTCGTTCTCGCCTTACCCGTCCTGGTGATTTTCGGCGGCCTTTTCGTGGCGGCGGACGCGGTCTTCGAGGGCATGGTAAGGAGAGTACTCCATGTGAACTTCGCCACGCTCTTCTCGCACACCTTCCTGACGGTCTTCTTTGCCTGGATCGTGGCCGGGTTTTTGCGCGGCATGCTCATGGGAAGGGAGCGCGAGTTGGCCACAAGTTGGCGGCCGCAGGTTTTCTCGCTGGGGATCATTGAGACGGGAATCGTTCTGGGATTGCTCGATCTTCTCTTCCTGCTTTTCGTCCTCGTGCAGCTCCGTTATCTCTTCGGCGGGGCGGCGCTGGTGGGAGTAACGCCGGGGCTGACGTACTCCGAATACGCCCGTCGCGGGTTCTTCGAGCTGGTGGCGGCAGCGGCGCTGGTGCTACCGCTTCTTCTCCTCGTGCACTGGCTTCTGCGCAAGGAAAATCCCGTGCACGAACGCGTCTTTTGCGGGCTGGCGGGCGTCGAGATCCTGCTGCTTTTCGTCGTCATGGCCTCGGCTCTCCAGCGCCTGCGCCTCTACCAGAGCGAGTACGGCCTGACCGAGCAGCGCGTCTATCCGACCGCCTTCCTGGGCTGGCTGGCGGTGGTTTTCGTTTGGTTCGCGCTGACCGTGCTGCGTGGCCGCCGGGAACGCTTCGCCTTTGGCGCGATGGTGGCGGGCTACCTGCTGCTTGCCGTACTTCATTTCCTCAATCCGGACGCGTTCATCGCGCGTACCAATTCCGCGCGGGTGAAGGCCGGCCGCTCCTTTGATGCACGCTATGCCACGTGGCTCAGCGCTGACGCTGCGCCGGAGCTGGTCTCGGCGCTACCCAGCTTGAACCCACCGGACGGCTGCACCGTAGCCGCCAGTATCCTCAAACGCTGGCCTCCGTCCGAAAAACCGGACTGGCGCACCTGGAGTTGGGGCCGAGCAGAAGCCCGGCGCGTGGTGAACGAGAACGCCGCGACCCTGCAAGCCGTGGCTTGTCGAGAGAAGAAGGACTAGATAGGAAGGACGAACCACGCCGTCGCGCACGTGCCGTAGCGGGCGGCGGCTCTAGGACTTGCGCGGCAGGAAGAGATAGACATAGACCCCGCCGATAATCGTGAGCAGCACACCCCACCAGACCGCCGGGTGCAGGTTGGCCAGAACGGTCGAGGGTGGGTGAAAGAGTCCATAGATGCCGGTCACGAAAATCAGCACGCCGTAGATCAACAGAATCACACCCACAAAGAACCAGACGGGAATAATGCGATGGTCTTCAGCCATAGGACCTTATCCTCAATTAGTGAAGGGCCGCAGACCTGAAGGTCTGCGCTACAATCTGAAAGCTGCGGACCCCGCAGAGCGAGGTCAGCGCTACAAGCTGACTACCAGAATATCATCTGCAAGATCAGGAAAAGCGCCGCGGATATGACAGCCCAGAAGATAGGCCGCTTCCACAACGGCAGATGTCCTTCGCTGGGCAGTACGGTGCACCCGTAAACCAAGCCGGTCAGCTCTTCTACAGGCTTGGGACGAGTCAACAAGCTGACCACCACGGTGACGATGACGCAAATCAGCCACGACCACAGCGCCCGATACATGTTCTCGGCCATGTCCTTGGCATGGCTGGAAAGGGCAATGTAGGCCAGCATGCTCGGATCCAGCTTTACCATGATGTACATGCCGATTGAGGAGGCCGTGCCGGCCAGTAGCCCCCAGAAGCCGCCGGCGGGCGTGATGCGCTTGAACAGCATGCCGAGCAGGACGGTGCCAAGCAGCGGCGCGACGAAGAAGCTGAAGAGCGCCTGAACGTAGTCCATGATGCTCTTGAACTCCATGACGAGGTAGGCGGCGCCGATTGAGATCAGGACGCCAAGGAAAGCCGACCAGCGTCCCATCTTCACGTAATGCGCGTCGGAAGCGTCTTTGCGGATGAACGACCGATAGAGGTCGTAAGTCCACACGGTAGCAAACGCGCTCACGTTGCCCGCCATGCCGGACATGAAGCCGGCGATGAGCGCGGTGATGCCTAGCCCCAGAAGTCCGGGGCCGCAATAGCGCGCCAGCATCAGCGGCAAGACCTCGTTGTAGCTGTGCTGCCCCGCCCCCACGGCGCTTTCCGGGACCAGTTGGAAGTCCAGCACGGCCAGCCCGAGCAGGCCCGGCAGGATCACGATGAACGGCACTGCCATCTTGAAGTAGGAGGCGATGATGGGGGCCAGCTTGGCGGCGCGCATGTCCTTGGCGGCGATGACACGCTGCACCACCAGGAAGTCCGTCGTCCAGTAGCCGAAGGAGATGACCCAGCCGAGGCCGAGGACAATGCCCGTCCAGTGGATGCCCATGGGGTTGTCCGCGAAGGAACCCATGGTGCGCCAGAGGTGCGTGTAATCGCCTCCCGGGAAGTTCTGCTGGATGCGCGCCACCATGCCGTCCCAGCCGCCCGTCTCAATGAGGCCCAGGATGGGGATCAGTAGCGCCCCCAGCCAGATGAGGAAGAATTGGAGGACTTCGTTGAAGATGGCAGAGAACAACCCGCCCATAGCCACGTAGACGGCCACGGTGAGCGACGAGACCCAGATGCTGAAGTGGAGGTCCCAGCCCAGCACCACTTTCATGACTAGCGCCATCGCGTACATGTTGATGCCCGACATCAGCACGGTCATTAAGGCGAAGGAGACGCCGGCCAGGGCGCGCGCCGGCTCGCCGTAGCGGAGCTTCAGGTAGCCGGGGACCGAGTGGGTCTTGGAGATGTAGTAAAAGGGCATCATGACGATGCCGAGGAACAGCATCGCGGGGATGGCGCCAATCCAATACCAGTGCGCGGCCAGGATGCCGTACTGGTAGGCAGCCGCCGCCCAGCCCATCAACTCCAGCGAGCCGAGATTCGCCGAGAGGAAGGCGAGTCCTGCCACCCAGGCCGTCATCTCGCGGCCCGCCAGGAAAAAGTCCTCGCCGCGCTTGGTGTAGCGCTTCAAATAGAAGCCGATGCCCAGGACCATGGCGAAGTAGATGACGATGATGGCCATGTCCACGGGCTTGAGGAAGATGATGCGCCCAGTCGTCGCAGCCTCGGGCGCCGCCCAGAAGGCGAGAGGCAACAAGAGGGATGAGGTCATAGCGCGTCCTTAACTCCGGAGTGCATTTGGCGCTCACAGAGCGCCGCTACAGCGCGCCTAGCTACGATTTCTTCTCCTGCCCGTACGTCGAATGGTAGCGGTTATACCACTTCTGGACCTCCTCGGGCGGCAAGGGCTTGGGCGCACCGACGAGCAGAGCCAGGAAGGAAGTTTTGGCTATGTCCTCGAGCATGACGGCGGATTTCAGCGCGGCGCGCGGCGTCGCGCCCCAGGTGAACACGCCGTGCTGGGCCAGCAGAATAGCAGGTGCCTTGCCCATGTGCTGCAAGATGGTCTCGCCCATGTGGTCGCCGATGTTGTCCACGTAAGGCGCGCAGGGCACCTCCGCGCCGAACTCGTCGGCGATGGCCGTCAGGTAAACTGGAATCGACCGGCCCAGCAGGGCGAAGGCTGTGGCGTAGTTCGAATGCGTGTGAATGACGCTGCCGATCTCGGGCCGGTGCTGGTAGAGATAGAGATGGTGAGGAAGGTCCACCGAGGGCTTCCACTTGCCCTTGAGCTTGCGCCCCTCCAGATCCACGACCACCATGTCTGCCGGACGCAGCTTGTCGTAATCCATGCCGCTCGGCTTGATGATTACCAAGCCCCGTTTGCGGTCGATGCCGCTGGCGTTGCCCGCGTGCATGGTGACCAACCCGGCGCGAAAAATCCCCAGGTTCGTCCCCCACACCTCGCGCCGGAGCTGTTCAAAGGTCGGCATAGACAAAAGCCGTCAGCCATAAGCGAGTTAGCAGTTGGCAGTCGACAGTCAACAGTCAAAGGCCGCTCTGACTGTCAACTGTCGACTGTGGACTGTCAACTCGCATTCAACGACTGAGAGCTTCTCTTCAGCCCCTTCAGCCGCTTCATTACATCGTTGGTGCCGCGGCCGAAGTAATCGTGCAAGGTCTGGTACTCCTGAAAGAGGCGATCATAGACCTCATGGTGTTCGGGCCGCGGCCGATAAGTCAGCTTTTGCACGTGGGCCATGTGCTCGGCGGCCTCGAAGATGGAATCGTAACCGCCCGCCGCCCGCCCGGCCGCCACCGCGCCGTGCATGGCGGAACCCAGCGCGGAGCAAGTTTGCAGCCGCTCGGCCAGCTTGATGTCGCGACCCGTGACGTCGGCGTAGATCTGCATCAGGAGTTGATTCTTTTCCGGCAGCCCGCCGCAGGCTACCAGGTGTTCGACGCGGATGCCCTTCGACTCAAAGGCTTCGATGATTGTCCGCGTGCCGAAGGCCGTGGCCTCAATCAACGCGCGATAAATCTCCTCCGCCCGTGTGGCGAGCGTCATGCCCACGAGCATTCCCGTCAAGTCCACGTCCACCAGGATTGAGCGGTTGCCGTTCCACCAGTCCAGCGCCAGCAGCCCCGACTCGCCCGGTTTGAGCGCTGCGGCTCGCTTCTCCAGCGCGGCCAGATGGGGGATCTTCAGCTTGCGCGCCTCGCGATGGATGTAGTCCGGCACGCCGTGCTCGAAGAACCAGGCGAAGATGTCGCCGACGGCGGACTGGCCCGCTTCGAAGCCCCACAGCCCGGGCACGATGCCGTCCTCCACGGTGCCGCACATGCCTTCCACCATGCGCTTCTCGGTTCCCAGCACCATGTGGCAGATTGACGTGCCCATGATCATCACCAGCGAGCCCGGCTGGGTCACCGTGCAGGCGGGCACGGCAACGTGCGCGTCCACGTTGCCGATGGAAACCGGCGTGCCTGCCTGGAGGCCCGTCTTCTTTGCCCAGAAAGGCGTCAGGCCGCCGGCCTTTTCGCCGAGCGCATAGTAAGTGTTCCCGACTTTCTCCTCGATCACGTTTTCCATCCGCGGGTGCAGGGCGCGGAAGAACTCGCGCGAGGGAAATCCCTGGCCTTTCACCCACATGGCCTTGTAGCCCGCCGTGCAGGTGTTGCGCCGCTCCTGGCCCGTCAGTTGCCAGACGATCCAGTCGGCGCCTTCCATGAACTTGTCCGTGGCGTCGTAGATTTCCGGCGCCTCGTCGAGCACCTGCAAGAGCTTGGAGAAGAACCACTCGGAGGAGTACTTGCCGCCATAGATGCGGATGAACTCCTCGTTGCGCGCGCGCCCGACTTCGTTGATGCGGTTGGCCTCGGGCTGCGCGGCGTGGTGCTTCCAGATCTTCACCCAGGCGTGCGGCTGCTTGCGATACTGGGGCAAGCAGCAAAGCGGCGTGCCATCGCTTTTCGCGGGCAGGGGCGAGGAGGCGGTGAAGTCGGTGCCGATGCCGACGACGTCTTCAGGTTTGATCCGGGCAGCCTTCAGGACCTTGGGCACGCCCTTCTCCACCACCAGCAGGTAATCGCGAGGATTTTGCAGCGCCCAGTCCGGCTCGAGCTTGGATCCGCCGGGCAGCTTTTCGTCGAGCACGCCGTCCGGGTAGGGAACGACGGCGGCGGCGATCTCCTCGCCGTCGCGGACGCGAATGGCCACCACGCGACCGGATTCCGTACCGAAATCGATTCCGAGAGCAAACTTTTCTTTGGGCATAGTAATTCTCGTCAGGGAATTGCCAACTCCGTTCGGCCAGGAGCGGATGTTCCGTTCTGCCGCGCGGAAGGAGGCGCGAGCGATCTCCTCGGGCAACCCGTCTCTGGATTTTGGCGCGCGCCGGCCAGCGGGGCGGGCCGGGGCACGCTGATGTAAGCGCTTACGGTAAACAATTCGCCCCCCGCTGTCAAGCGCCTCGCGCCGCCCC
>Ga0315288_10008093_pt1 | contig 13286 bp, 12 predicted proteins | sample YL17G11_20_MG_FD_203454 | JGI IMG/M metagenome (GOLD analysis project Ga0315288, IMG submission 203454) | Sediment microbial communities from Yellowstone Lake, YNP, Wyoming, USA - YL17G11_20 | ecosystem: Environmental > Aquatic > Freshwater > Lake > Sediment | place: USA: Wyoming | collected...
CGAGCCGGTCTTCCACTTCACCTCCGTTCCGGCGATCTTCGGCATCCCCTCCGGAAGCCGGGACATGTCCAGTTCTACGACGGGGAGGGCCGCCGGGTTCTCGTTTCCCATCACCGTCACGTACATCTCCCGCCCGTCGATGAACTCCTCGATGAGGGCGGGGGAGTCGAACTTCTCGTGGATGTCGTGGATCCGCTCCATCAGCTCCTTGATCGACTCGCAGACGGCGTTGAACTCGATGCCGATGGATCCGTCCTCCCGGGCCGGCTTGACGATGACCGGGAAGGAGAGGTCGTCGTGGGCCCAGTCCAGCCTTCCCCGGTAGACGGTGGCGAAGAAGGGGGTCCGGATGCCGTGAAAGGCGAAGATTTTCTTGGCCAGGGACTTGTTCTGGGAGAGGTGCAGCCCGAAGGGGCCCGCCCCGGTGTACTTGAACCCGCAGAGGTCCAGGTAGGCGGCCAGGTGGATGTCCTTGGTGTCGTCCCCGGCCCAGGAGGCGGTGAGGTTGAAGATCAGGTCGCACTCGGTCTTGGCCAGATCGGCCAGGGACTCCCGGGTGCCGTCGATGCTCACGTAGAAGGGGGAGTGGCCGACCTCCCTCAGCGCCTCGTGGACTTCCTGCCGGTCCTCCTTGTCCGGCTTTTTCTTCTTCCGGACGGGCTTTCCTTCCGGGGCCTCTTCCTCGGAGTCGTCGTACCAGATGTCGTAGAGGACGGCGATTCGGAGCTTCGCCATGTTCTTCGCTATGACCCCATCAGGAGAGCGCCCGGCGCCCGCTACTTTAATACAAAACGTCCCCGGGTGAGGTAGTTCATGGCCAGGGTCGTGCCGTACGCCGTCAGTTCCACCAGGTACGACGCCTCCTTCGCGGGATCCCCGTACAGCTTCTGCGCCTCGCAGTGCCGGATGATCGCCTCCACCAGGGCCCGGACGATGGGGCGCCGGACCCCCGTCCAGTAGGCGATCTTCTCGGTGAGGCTCTCCCGGTGAGCCTGGACGATCTCGGCGGCGCTCCGGAGGGAATCCTTCCGCCGCCCGGGCCGCCGGAAGATGTCCACCAGGTCGCCGTCCATGGCCACGTCCACCGCCGGCCGGTTCTGCCGGGCCATCTTCCGGTAGAACTGCTCCACCGTGACCTTCATCTCGGCCACGGTGATGTCGGTCTTGCCGTGGCCGACCACCGGGTCCAGGTCGCCCGCCTCCCGGGCGATCCGGTGGACGTACTTCAGCTTTTCCATGGCGGGCCAGCCCCGGAAGCGCTTCCGCCAGCTCGATCCGGGGGTCAGCCAGACGGCGAAGGTCTCGGCGAAGTCCTCGTCGGGATGCTTCTGGGCGTACCACCCCTCGATGTGCCGGACGTACCGCCGGGAGAAGGGGACGGGGCGATAATGCTCCCGGTACCGCCGGTTGAACGGCCCGAAGAGCTTCCGCCACTCGGGCGTGGCGTAGAGCCGGTAGGCGTAATTGAAGGCATGCCCCGCCTCGTGCCGCAGGTACATCATGATCTGCCGGGCATCCTCCAGGTCGTTCATCTCCTTCTCGAGGATGGCGAGCTTGGGATCGGCCAGGTAGAAGGGGATGCCGATGATCGGCTCCTGGTCCGGGCACCCCCACTCGTCGCTGAGGTAGCAGACGGCCAGGAACTTCTTCAGCCCCTTCCGGCGGAGCTCGCCCTGGAGCTGCAGGACGAAGCGCTCCACGGGGGAGCCCTCCAGCTTCAGCCCCAGCTGGTCGATGCGGCGGCCCAGGATCTCCCGGACCTCGGGGGATGTGCGTTCGAATTCGCCCAAGGGACCTCCCGGCGGCGGATCTTACAACGGTTCGGCCGCCGGGACGGTGCGGTCCGGGCCCGCGGATCCCTTCACTGGATCAAGACGGTGGCCTGGACCAGGAGGGTCAGGTCGCAGTCCGAGACGACGGTGACGGGGTCGGTCAGCGGGGAGGCGAGGACCGAGGTGGAATCGCACGAGGCGTTCACGATGCCGCTGGGCCGGTCCAGGGTGCCGATGCACTGGATGTAGAGGGGTGTCGGGTCGGTGCTCGAGGCAGCGGTCAGGATCGAGAAGAGCATGCCGCAGGAATCGGTCTCCACGTTCCCGAAGAACAGCTCCGGGCTGGTGCTGTTGTGGAAGAAATAGCCGACGTTGCTTCCGGAAGCGAAGACCTCCATGTCGCTGAACGAGACGGTGGCGCCGGGCGGGATGATGACGTTCTTGTTGTTGTAGACATTGTTGGAGCAGTTGAAGAGCTGTGTGCTTCCCGACCCCAGGGAGATAGTCCAGGTTCCCACGAGCTCGCTGCGGACCAGGCCGCAGTCGAGGTTGTTGTTGACGATGTTGGTGTCCCCCTCGTGGCAGGAAAGGGAGAGCGCCACGAGAGCCAGCAAGAGGGCGAGCAAGAAAGTACGCATGGAGGTTCCTCCTTCCGCGTCATGCCGGGGGCGCCTCCTGGGCGCCATCCCCACAACGGTCCCCAGTCTACTCCATTCCGGGATTCCGCTAGTGCCCAGGGGTCCGATTGCGCTATCCTTCCGCCACGGTACGGCGTCCGGGTCGGCGGGGGCGCTGAAACGATCGGGCGCGGCGCGGCCGCAGGCGCTGCCGGAGGGAAGGGATGGCGACGACGGCCTGCAATCGGATCGTGGTGGGCGGGCTTCTGGGAGGGCTCGTCTGGAACGTCTGGAGCGTCATGATGAACTTCGCCCTCCTCGGAAGGCTCTACGCGGAGGGGCAGGCCGCGGGCCATTTTCTGAAGGAGCCGCGCTATGGCTTCTTCGTCGGAGGCTGGATCGTCACCCTGTTTCTCCTGGGGATCGGCCTGGCCTGGCTCTACGCCTCCGCCCGCGGGACCCTCGGCAAGGGCCCCGTCACGGCCCTGAAGGTGGGACTGGTGGTGGGCCTCATCGCCGGCTTCCCGAGCAACTTCGCCCAGGCGGCCTGGAGTCCCCTCTCCCGGATGACGCCCCTGGGGTGGCTGCTGGACACCCTCGTGGGCTGCGTCCTCGCGACCCTCGTGGCGGGCTGGTACTACAGGGACTGACGTCCCGGAACAGCCCCGCTCGCGGCCCGGAGGGAAACGCGCTCCGGGGCGGGAGCCGGTGGAACTTGGCGACAGCTCCTGCGTATGATCCTTCGTGATGAGGTCCGGACCGCCAGCCGGCGGAAAGTCACCGGCCGCCGGGATCCGCGAAAAACCAGGGGGGGAGACAGGCGATGAAAGTGCTCGTTCGGATTCTGGCCGTCGTTGGCGGGCTGGTGGTCCTCGGTCTGCTGGTGGGAGTGGGAATCTGTGGCGTGGTGTACCTGGGCAGGAGCTCCGTGCCAGCGAAGACCATCCTGGAGGTGAACCTGGAGAGAGGGATCGCCGAAGACATACCCGACGATCCCATCGGCGCCATGATGCTCAAGGACACGCCGACGACGAAGGACCTGGTGGACGCCCTGGAGAAGGGGGCGAACGACGACCGGGTGGTGGGGCTGGTGGCAAATGTGGGCGCTGCGCCAATCGGGATGGCCCAGATCCAGGAGCTGCGTGACGCCGTGATGGCCTTTCGGGCGAAGAAGAAGCCCGCCGTCGCCTTCGCGGAGACCTTTGGCGAGGTGGGTCCCGGCGGAGGCGCCTACTACCTGGCCACCGCCTTCGACGAAATCTGGCTGCAGCCCTCGGGCGACATCGGCCTCACGGGGATCATCCTGGAGAGCCCGTTCATCCGGGGCACCCTGGACAAGCTGGGGATCAAGCCCCGGATGGACCACCGGTACGAATACAAGAACGCCATGAACCTCTTCACCGACAAGAAGTACGACCCCTATTACCGGGAGGCCATGGAGAAGCTGATGAACTCCTGGTTCTCCCAGATGGTCAAGGGGATCTCCCAGTCGAGGCACCTTACCGAGGCACAGGTGCGCTCCCTGGCGGATCGCGGGCCTTTCCTGGGGAAGGAGGCGGTGGACGTGGGGCTTGTGGACGGCCTGGGCTACCGGGACGAGGTCTACGCCAAAGTGAAGAAGAAGGCGGGAGAGAGCGCGAAGCTCCTCTTCCTGCGGCAGTACCTGAAGCGCGCCGGGCGTCCGCACCAGGAAGGGAAGACCATCGCCCTGATTTACGGGGTGGGCGGTGTTTCCCGGGGCGAGAGCGCCTACAGCCCGATGACGGGCGAGGCGACCATGGGATCCGACTCGGTGACCGCGGCGTTCCGGCAGGCGGTGGCCGACAGGAACGTGAAGGCGATCCTCTTTCGGGTGGACTCACCCGGCGGGTCCTACGTGGCCTCGGACACCATCTGGCGTGAGACCGTGAAGGCGAAGCAGGCCGGTAAGCCGGTCATCGTCTCCATGGGGAACGTGGCGGGCTCGGGGGGCTACTTCGTCGCCATGGCGGCCGACAAGATCGTGGCCCAGCCCGCCACCATCACCGCCTCCATCGGAGTGCTGGGCGGCAAGATGCTCACCTCCGATTTCTGGGACAAGCTGGGCCTCTCGTGGGACGAGGTGCACACCAGCGCCAACTCCACCATCTGGACCGGCACCCGCGACTACTCCGAGTCGGAGTGGACCCGCTTCCAGGCGTGGCTGGATCGGGTCTATGTGGATTTCACCGGCAAGGTGGCGGAAGGGCGGAAGCTCCCCAAGGAGAAGGTGCTCCAGATCGCCAAGGGGAGGATCTGGACCGGCGAGGATGCCAAGGGCCTCGGATTGGTGGACGAGGTGGGCGGCTTCCCGGTGGCCCTGAAGCTGGCAAAGCAGGCGGCGGGGATTCCCGAGAAGGAGGACGTGAACCTCAAGGTCTACCCGCCCAAGAAGGGTCCCATCGAGATGCTCCTGGAGGAGCCGCCCGAGAACAGCGAGCCCAGGACGGCGGTGGAGGCGTTGGTCCGGGGCCTGCGGGAGATCCAGCCGGTGGTGCGGCAGCTCCGGATGCTGGGCATCGGCGCGGACCGTGGCGTTCTCTCCATGGAGGAGGTTCCGCCGGCGCCCTGAACCACCGTCCCCGGTTCTCCTCGAAAGGTCACTGAGGGGACCACCCGCATCCGAACACCGCATGAGACCATCACGATGAAGGCTTCCCGCTACAACCGCCTGCTCCCCACGGAGGACGGCGGCGTACTGGCGTTCAACGCCTCGAGCGCCGCGCTGCTCCGGATCCGGCCCGAAAAGCGCGAGGCGTTCGACCGGGTGCTCACTCGGGCGGAGATCGCGGCGACCGAGGAGGAGCGGCGGTTCCGCGATGTGCTCGTCGAGAAGAAGTTTCTCGTGGACGACGGGCTCGACGAGGTGGCCCAGCTCGCGGCCCGCAACCGACAGTACCGCTTCGGCGGAAGCCTCTTCTCCCTGGCCCTGGCTCCCACGCTCGCCTGCAACTTGCGCTGTGACTACTGCTACGAGAGGCCGTCGCCGGCGCGCATGACCGAGGAAACCGAGAGCGCTCTGCTTAGCTTCGCGGACCGGCGCATGCGCGGGGCGGAGACCGTCTCGGTCACCTGGTTCGGCGGGGAGCCCACCCTCTGCCTTGGGACGATCGAGCGGCTGCAGGCGGGACTCCGATCCCTCGCCGAACGGTATGGGGCGAAGCTTCTTCCGGGCGGGATCGTCACGAACGGCTGGCTCCTCGACCGGGAGGCGGCGGGTCGGCTGGCCGCGGCGGGGGTCGCGACGGCGCAGGTCACGCTCGACGGCCCGAGGGATGTCCACGACGCAAGGCGGAAGCTCCCCGACGGGAGGGGCACATTCGACCGGATCGTGGGGAACCTGGCCGGGGCCGCCGACGTCCTGCGCTGCACGGTCCGGGTCAACGTGGATGAACGGAACGCGACCTCGGCCGCCGAGGTGGTGGCGGAGCTGCGCCGGCTCGGCCTGTTAGACCGGGTCCACGTGGACTTCGCCCAGGTCCGGCCTTCCAGCGGGACGTGTGCCGACCTGAGCGAAGCCTGCTACTCGGTTGAGGAGTTTGCGCGCCATCTCGTGGAGTTGTATGGTCGGATGCTGCAGGACGGCTTCGAGGGCGTGGAGTATCCTACGGTGTCACCGGGAGGGCAATGCGGGGCGGACTGCGACCGCGCCTTCGTGGTCGCTCCGGACGGGATGCTCTTCAGGTGCTGGGAGGAGATCACCGACGGCGAGGCCGCGTCGGTGGGGACCGTGTTCTCGGACGCCGTGACGCCGGCCCAGCGTGACAACCTCGACCGCTACCTCGCCAGGGACCCGCTGGCGTACGCGGAGTGCCGGGAGTGCCATGTGCTCCCGCTCTGCATGGGCGGGTGCCCCCGCGACGTGGTCCGCGCGGGAGAGGGCGCACAGCGGGCATGCTGCACCTGGAAGTACAATCTGGACGACATGCTGAAGCTCCGTAGTGTGTGTGGCCAACGCCAAGACGAAAGGAGGTGAGCGAATGGAAATCCTCGAAGAAGGAACCACGAGCGCGAAGCCCTGCAAGGTGTACTATCCGTGCAAAATGTTCTTCCCAATCCTCCCGCCGTGGTAGGCGGAGGGACTCACAGAACCTCGTAGAGAAGCGGGGTGCGTCCGCCACACACACGTTCACAGGGGCGCACCCCGCCGCCGTCTTCCCGGAGATTCCCCGTCGCCGTGACCGCCCGTCGATCCGACAGACTGAAGCTGGCAGGGTGGGAGATCACCCGCCGCTGCAACCTGTCCTGCCCCCACTGCTACACGGCCGCCTCGCGCGGCCGGGCGCCTGAGCTGGCCACCGCGGAGTGCCGCCGCGTCGTGGACGAGCTCTCCGCCCTCGGCACCGAGGTGATCGGCTGGACCGGAGGGGAACCGCTTCTCCGGGACGACCTCGAGGAGATCACCGCGTACGCGCGCGACCGGGGCGGCATCCGGTCGGGGGTCACGACCAACGGCCTTCTCCTGGACGAGCGTAGGGCCCGGAGCCTCCGCGATGCCGGTGTCCTCTCCGTGCAAATCAGCCTCGACGGATCGACCGCGGAACGGAACCGGCGGATGCGCGGCGCGGCGCCCGAGGAGTTCGATCGGATCCTCGGCGCGGTACGGATCTCGAAGCGGGCCGGGTTCCGGCTCCACCTTGCCATGGTGCTCGGGGCCGAGAACCTGGACGACGCTCCGGCGTTCCTTCGGCTGGCGCGCGAAGAGGGGGTGGACTCGGTGCGCTTCTGCGGGTTCGTCCCGGCGGGGCGCGGGCGGCGAAGGGAGATCGTCCGCCGCCTCGGCTTCGATGGGGACCTCGGTCGCCTCCGGGCGTTCGCCGAATCGGCCCTCGCCGCCGTGTCGCCCAGCGTGCTTTTCGACCCGGCGTTCGGGCCGCTCCCCCCGGATTGGAACTTCCACGAGTGCATGGCCGGCGTGCAGACGCTCTACATCTCCTCGAAGGGCGACGTGTACCCCTGCACCTCGCTCCTCCACCGGCGGTTTGTCGTCGGCAATCTTCGCGACCGTCCGCTCGAGGATCTTTGGGACGACCCGAAGATGACCTTCGTGGCGTCGCTTCCGTGGGAAAACCTCGCACCGGCCTGCCGAGAGTGCCCCCACTTCCCGGGATGCCACGGCGCGTGCCGCGGGATCACCTTCGCGCACACCGGCGATCTCCACGCGGCGTTCCCCGTCTGCCTCCGCCCCTGAGACCACTTCACGCCGACGCGGCAAAAGATTGTCGAGGAATCAGAGAGAGAGCTTGCGCAGGCGCAGGGCGTTGGCGATGACCGAGACGGAACTGAAGCTCATGGCGGCGCTGGCGATCATGGGGGAGAGGAGCCAGCCGAAGACCGGGTAAAGGACGCCCGCGGCGAGGGGAATGCTCAGGGCGTTGTAGAGGAACGCGAAGAAGAGGTTCTGCCGGATGTTCCGCAGCGTGGCGCGGCTGAGGCGCCGGGCCCGGGCGATGCCGCGGAGGTCCCCCTTCACCAGGGTGACGCCGGCGCTCTCCATGGCCACGTCGGTCCCGCTCCCCAGGGCGATCCCCACGTGGGCCTGGGCCAGCGCCGGCGCGTCGTTGATCCCGTCCCCCGCCATGGCCACCACCCGCCCCTCCGATTGAAGCCGCCGGACCACGTCGGATTTCTGCTCGGGAAGGACCTCGGCCACCACCTCGTCGATCCCCAGCTCCCTCGCCACGGCGTCGGCGGTGATCCGGGAATCGCCCGTGGCCATCACCAGCCGGAGCCCTTCCTCATGCAGTTTGCGGATGGCCAGGCGGGTCGACTCTCTCAGGGGGTCCTCCACCGAGATCAGACCCGCCGCTTTCCCCTCCAGCGCCACGAGCACCACCGTCTGCCCGGCGCTTCCCATCTCCCCGGCCCGGGCCACCAGATCTCCGGCGGGGATGCCGAGCTCTTCCAGGAGCATCCGCGTCCCCAGCGCCACGGAGTGTCCCTCCACCTTGCCGACCACTCCCTTGCCGGGGATCGAGCGGAACTCCGACGCGATGCCCGGCGTGATCCCTCTCTGTCGCACGCCGGCGACGACGGCGTCGGAAAGGGGATGCTCGCTGGCCTGCTCCAGCCCGGCGGCGAGGCGCAGCATCCCGGCTTCGTCCACTCCCGGCAGCGCCCAGGTCCGGGCGAGCCGCGGTTTCCCTTCGGTGAGGGTGCCGGTCTTGTCCAGCACCAGGGTGTCCACCTTCCCGAGGACCTCCAGGGCCTCGGCGTTCCTGATGAGGATACCGGCGGTGGCGCCGCGCCCGGTCCCTACCATGATCGACATGGGAGTGGCCAGGCCCAGGGCGCAGGGGCAGGCGATGATCAGGACGGAGACCGCCGCCAGGAGGGCGTGGGCCAGGCGCGGCTCGGGCCCCACCAGGGCCCACACCAGGAACGTGACCGCCGCCGCCAGCACCACCGCGGGCACGAAGTAGGAGGCGACTCGATCGGCCAGGCGCTGGATGGGGGCGCGGCTGCGCTGCGCCTCGCGGACCAGCCGCACGATCCGGGCCAGGAGCGTGTCGTTCCCCACCTTCTCGGCGCGCATCACCAGCCACCCCAGGGAGTTCACCGTGGCGCCCACCACCGGATCGCCGGCGCGCTTCTCGACGGGAAGCGGTTCCCCGGTGACCATGGACTGGTCCACGGAGCTCGCGCCTTCCACCACGACGCCGTCCACCGGGATCTTCTCGCCCGGACGGATACGGAGGAGATCCCCCGGCATCACTTCCGCCAGCGGGATGTCCTCCTCGCTCCGGTCCTCCCGGATCCGCCGGGCGGTGGAAGGGGCGAGCCCCAGCAGCGCCCGGATGGCGCCGCTGGTGCGGCTCCGGGCGCGAAGCTCCAGGACCTGCCCCAGGAGGACCAGGACGGTGATCACCGCCGAGGCCTCGAAGTAGAGGGCCACCTCGCCGTCGTGCCCGCGGAAGGAGGCGGGGAAAAGGTCGTTGGCCAGGACGGCCGCCACGCTGGTGAGGTAGGCGGTGCCGGTGCCCAGGGCGATGAGGGTGAACATGTTGAGGCTGCGGTTCACCAGGGAAGCCCAGCCGCGCCGGAAGAAGGGGAGTCCGCCCCAGAGGACGACCGGGGTGGCCAGGAGGAGCTGGATCCAGCCGAGGGCGCGCGGCGCGATCCAGGACCGCAGCGGGTTCCCGGGGATCATCTCCGACATCCCCAGAAGGACCAGGGGAACGGCTAGAACCAGTCCCGCCTTGAACCGGCGGGCCATCTCCTCCATCTCCGGGTTGGCCTCCTCCTGGAGGGAGATCTCCATCGGCTCGAGGGCCATCCCGCAGAGCGGGCAGCAGCCGGGGCCCGTCTGACGGACCTCGGGATGCATGGGACAGGTGTAGGTCGTGCCGGCGGGGGCCGGTGTCTCGCCGGGCCGGGAGATGGAGATCATCACCGGGCGAACAGGACCCGGGGCGGGGCGCGGAGCCAGATACTTCTCGGGGTCCGTCTGAAACTTCTTCAGGCAGCCCTGGCAGCAGAAGTAGTAGGTGGTGCCGCTGTGCTCGTGCTTCCCAGCGGCCCGGGCGGGGTCCACGTCCATATCGCAGACGGGATCCTTGAAGGTGGCGCCCGACGAGGCGGGACCCGGCTTCATCATGCCGCTCATTCTACTTTCCGAAATGCTCCAGGGCCATGCGGGCCACGTGCCGTCCGATCGCAAGGGAGGCGGTGGCGGCGGGAGAGGGGGCGTTGAGGACATGGATGGCGCCCGGCGAGGGGACGATGCGGAAGTCGTCCACCAGGCTTCCGTCGGGATCCACCGCCTGGGCCCGGACCCCGGAGCCGCCCTGCTCCAGGTCTCCCGAGCGGATATCGGGGACGAGGCGCTGGAGGGCGCGGGTGAAGGCGGCCTTGCTCAACGAGCGGAGCATCTCCCGGGTTCCCATGCCCCAGTGCCGGCGGACCATCGCCCAGAATCCCCGGTAGGTGAGGGTGGAGGCCAGCTCGGCCGGATGGATCCGCGCGAAGCGGTATCCCTCCCGTGCGAAGGCGAGGACCGCGTTGGGCCCGGCCTCCACCTCGTCCCGCACGGTCCGGGTGAAGTGGACCCCGAGGAACGGGAACGCGGGATCGGGGACGGGGTAGATGAGTCCCCGGACCAGATCCCGCCGCTCGGGCCGCAGGTGATAGTACTCCCCCCGGAACGGCACGATCCGGCACCCCGGGGGGGCCCCGGCCATCAACGCCACAGTGTCGGAGTACAGCCCGGCGCAGTTCACCATCCACCGCGCCCGCACGGTTTCCCGCGAAGTGCTCAGCTCCATCTCGCCCGGCGTGCCCCGGACGGCGGTGAGACGCGCGTCCGTCTTCACCGCCACGCCACGCTGCTCGAGCCGCTTCGCCATGGCCGCGGCCACCTCCCGGAAGTCCACGGTGGAGGTCCCTGGAGAGTGGAGCGCCTTCAGGCCCCGGGCGTAGGGCTCAAGCTCCCGGAGACGTTCCGGGCCGATCCGCTCCAGTCCCGCCACGCCATTGGCCGTTCCCCTCTCGTAGAGGGTGTCCAGGCGCGGAAGCTCCTCCCCGGTCACGGCGACGATGACCTTTCCCGTGCGGCGGACGGTGACGCCGTTCTCCCCGCAGAACTCGACCAGCCGCCTCGCCCCCTCCACGCAGAGCCGCGCCTTCCGGGAGCCGGGGGCGTAATAGATCCCGGAGTGAACCACGCCGCTGTTGTGCCCCGTCTGGTGATCCGCCAGCCGGGGCTCCTTCTCCAGGAGGGCCAGCCGCAGGCCGGGAGACTCCTCGGTCAGGGCCAGCGCGGTGGCGAGGCCCACGATCCCTCCGCCGATGACGGCGATGTCGCAGCGATCGTTCTGCACGTTTCTCCTCCAGAGATTCCGGCGCTCCTCTAGCCGGGGTGATAGTCCTCGAGGATCGGCGAGGCGGAATGCCGCCGGAGCAGATCCAGGGCGGAGAGGAGAACGCGCTCCTGGATCTCCGGGCGTCCCGGTTCCCCGAGGGGATAGCCCATGGGAAACGGCACCCACAGGGTCCGGGGAGGCTGGACCCGCTCCGCGACTTCCTTGAGAAGGGAGATGGAGACCGTGGGGATCCCCTTCGCCTCGATGCACCCCTGGATCAGGCCCACGGCCTGATTGCACATGGGTCAGACCGGTGTGAGAAGCACCCAGTCGGCGCCGTCCTCCTTCAGCTTCCGCGCCACCTCCGGGGCGGTCTCCTTCAGCAGCCTTCCCGGCGCGGTGATCGATCCCATGAAGCTGAAGTGGCGGTGGTTCGGGGGGCCGACGGTCCCCTTCGCCGCCATCTCCCTGAGCCGGTCCAGGGGGAGCGCCAGGTTCGGATCCCGCTCCAGGCCGGAGCGATCGAAAGACCGGCTCCGGTGCGAGGAGCACAGCGAAGCCGCGTCGGCGGTGCCGGGGATCTCCCGGTAGCTCCAGTCGCCGCCGCGGATTCCTTCATCGAAGGGCTCCTGGCCCGGGAGGTGGAGCGCCGCCGTCGTCACCAGGGCGCCCCGGCTCCCTGAAAGAGGTTTCTCGAGCCGCGCCATCTCCTTCCAGGGCGAGCGACGGTAGGGATAGAGCTTCATGAAGCTCCGATCGGCAAACGACAGATCTTCGATCTCGGCCATCCCTGGAAGTCCTCTTCACCACGGCCGCCGGGCGACCGGCGATTTCCAACGCATCAGCGGAGCGAGACGCACAGTATGGGGGAGAGGACTCCTCCGGGGCAACCGGAGCGGATCGCCTTCCAGGACCGCGGGGCCACCGGGACGCGGGTATAATCGGGCCGTGATGGGTGGCGGAGGGATTCCATGAAGGTCGTCTATTCGGACGGTTATTTCCTCAAGCTGGGCGACCATGTCTTCCCGGCGGTGAAATACCGCCAGGTCAAGGAGCGCCTTCTGGAGGAGAAGATCATCGAGCCCACCGACCTGGTGGCGCCGGCCCCCGCCACCGACGAGGACGTGCTTCTCGTCCACAACCCCTCCTACGTGAACAAGCTGAAGACCGGCTGCTTCTCGCCGATCGAGGCGATGCGGCTCGAGGTCCCCTACTCCCGGGAACTGGTGGACGCCTTCTACCTGGGCGCGGGCGGGAGCATCTTGGCGGGGCGGCTCGCGCTGGATGAGAAGGCGGCGGTCAACCTGGGCGGGGGATTCCACCACGCCTACCCGGAGCACGGGGAGGGGTTCTGCCTCATCCACGACGTGGCGGTGGCCATCCGGCGCCTCCAGAAGGATCGGAAGGTCGTGCGGGCCATGGTGGTGGACTGCGACGTCCACCAGGGAAACGGGACGGCGGCGATCTTCCGGAAGGATCCCGATGTCTTCACTCTCTCCATCCACCAGGCCAGCAACTACCCGGCCTGGAAGCCTCCCAGCGATCTCGACATCAACCTGGCGGACGGCGTCGAAGACGCCGAGTACCTGGATCGCCTGGGCGGGGGGCTCGCCGCGTCCCTGGAGAAGTTCACCCCGGAGGTCCTGTTCTACCTGGCCGGCGCCGACCCGTACGCCGGGGACCAGCTCGGCGGGCTCAAGCTGACCGTGGAAGGCCTCCTCCGCAGGGACCGCCTCGTCCTCTCCGCCGCCCGCGAGAGGATGATCCCCGTCTGCATCACCCTGGCCGGCGGGTACGCCGTGAATGTCGAGGACACGGTGACCATCCACGCGAACACCGTCCGGGTGGCGAAGGATCTGTTGGGAGCGGGCGGGCTGGGATAGACTAACGGGCTCATGGGAGGTTCCCCGATGCAGGATTCCCTTGCGCCGTTGACCCTAGAAGGCTACTTCCTCCTGCACCAGATGTACCGGGTGCGGTGGGCGGAGTGGAGACGGCTGACGGCCGAGAAGCGGCGTGAGATTGCCGGCGAAGCGGCTGCGGCCCTGTCCGAGATGGAGAGGCGCCCGGCGGGGGCC
>Ga0315288_10008094_pt1 | contig 13285 bp, 11 predicted proteins | sample YL17G11_20_MG_FD_203454 | JGI IMG/M metagenome (GOLD analysis project Ga0315288, IMG submission 203454) | Sediment microbial communities from Yellowstone Lake, YNP, Wyoming, USA - YL17G11_20 | ecosystem: Environmental > Aquatic > Freshwater > Lake > Sediment | place: USA: Wyoming | collected...
TATTCTTCTTCGGCGATTTTCTTCTCTTTGACAATCAACGTGTTTTCTTTGCCGCCTATAACCCTGAAGTAGTCCTTCAGCTCTTTCCTGTGCAGAAACTTGCGCAGCAGTGCCCGCAGATACAGCCTTGAAACTGCTTTTCCCTCAGCCTTTACCGTTATCTCGTTTACTCCCGCGTCAACTTCTGCTTTGGTTTTTTCCTTCAAAAACTCCGTCAGCTCTTTGATTACGTCGCTGCCTTCGCTCTTGAGTTCCGATATGTTTATTTTTGCTTCTGTCATGGTTTTTCACCTTACTTTCGGACCATTATGACCCTTACTTGGTCGCATGCGTCTTCACATGCGTCGGCAATCATTTCTATGGCTTCGAAAAGCTGGCTTATTAGGATTGCCGCTCCCGCCTTGGGCAGGTCTTCTTTGCCAAGCAGTGTTCGAGCCTTCTCATGGACGTCGTCGACCTTTTCTTCCTCTCGTTCCACTGCATCCGCTGCCTGAAGTGCCTCCTCAGGTTTCGCCATCATCTTGTTCACACATTTTTGAAGCGAAGCTGCGCATTCCTTCACGTTCTGAACCATTACAATCGCTTCGTCTTTGAGCGAAGCCGGCACGTACTCCATAGGTATGGCGCCTAGCACGCGCGTGGACTCCCGGCTCCAGTCTGCGACCATGTCCACTTTTTTGACCAAGTCCATCAAATCCTCTCTGTCCACTGGAGAAAGCTCGCCCTTTGATATTTCATCCATGACTTTTCGTCGCAGAGCATCCGCTTCTTTTTCGCCGCTCGTTACTCTTTCGACAGATCTTCGCATTTCCTTTTCGTCATTCTTTATAGCTGCCCTTATTGCCTTCTCTAGGTCTTCAACGATCCCTGTTGTCAGAGCAAGATGTCGCTGTATAGTGGCCAACGCTTTGGTTTCTCTTCTTTTTTCAAACCATTTGACCAGTTCACTCAACAGCTATCTCCTCCTTCAGTCCAGTTTCAGGATAGGTGAACACGTGGGCTTTTTCACGTTGGAAACTAACTGTGACTTTTTCGCCTATATTAAACCATTCTCCCATCATCGAGGGCTTGACAATCAAGATCAAGTCTTGGTTTTCAAGTCTGACTTCATATCGAATGTTTGTCCCCTCGAAAACCATTCCTTCCACTGAGCCTGAAATCGCGTTGTCCCCCTCCCTGGCTCCCCTCTCTATTGTGAATGTTTCAGGTCTTATGGCTAGAACCACTCTTTCGCCTCTTTTCAAGTCTCCGTTAGTGGCATGGACCTTCGCATTGCCTCGGAGCTCTATTGATGTTTCTTTGCCGCTCATGGTTGAAACGTATCCTTCCAAGAAGTTTGATTCTCCAATAAAGTTGGCGACAAACACGCTCTGCGGGCTCATGTAAAGCTCTTCAGGTGTTCCGACCTGCTGAACCTTCCCCTTCTTCATGACTGCTATTCTGTCCGAAATCGACATGGCCTCGGCTTGGTCATGAGTCACGTGTATGGCCGTCAACTCCAGATCTTTCACCATTCTTTTTATGTCATATCTGAGCTCGTTTCTCACTTTCGCGTCCAACTGTCCTAAAGGCTCATCTAAGAGCAACAGCTTGGCTCCAGCTGCTAGGGCCCTTGCAACTGCTGTTCTCTGCATCATTCCGCCGCTTAACTCGTTTGGAAAGGCATCCAATCGTTCGTGGAGTTTGACCATTTCAAGCACTTCGTGTCCGATGGTGCCTGCCTTTTTCATGTCGAAACCTTTGACCCTTGGGCCGTAAATGACGTTGTCCCAAACATTCATGTGAGGAAACAAGGCGAAAGTCTGAAAGACAAATCCGATGTCTCTGTCTTCAGGCGGAACGTTGTTGGCAAGTCGTTCGCCAATGTAAATCTCTCCTTTATCGGGCTGGATTAACCCGGCGATAAGTCTGAGCAGCGTTGTTTTTCCACATCCGCTCGGACCAAGCAGTGAGAAATATTCTTTTTCATGAATATGGAGGCTTACGTTGTCCAAGGCGACGATTTTGCCAAACTTTTTTGAAGCGTTGACCACACGGACATCTGGCACCGGTCAGATTTCCCCCATATTCCATGTTCGGCTGTAAGATTTTATTGCATAGATTGTAAGCGGTATATTAACCATGCTAGTATCTTCCTTTTCCCTTCACGATAAGCCTCAATGCTAAGAGAATTATGAAGGAGAACACTATCAGGAAGCCACAGGCAAGACCGATTTCCAGCGGCGTGGCTGCCACTTTCTTCATGACCCAGTCCACTATCACTACAGGTGCTGTTCGGAGGCTTGTTACTACAGCCACGGTTGCGCCGGTCTCGCTGACGCTTCTGGTGAAAACCATTATGGCGCCTGAAAGTATGGAGTATTTGGTCAGGGGGAGAACTATTGTTCTGAAAACGCCGAGAGGTTTTGCTCCAAGCGTTCTTGCAGCTTCTTCTAAGTCTGGGCTTATTCTCTCAACCGCCGCCGACATCGACCTCACGAAATAGGGGTACGTTATTGCAAGATGCGCGAATATCAGTAACACCATTTCAGGCATAAAAGGAAAGTTTGCCTTCCAGAAGATGGCGAGGGAGATGCCTAGGGCTATGGAGGGAACGACCAGCGGAACGTTGACCAGCACATCTAGCACTGCAGACGGAAGAGCCCCGAGTTTCCTTCTCGCAACAATGATTGCCATTGGCAACCCTATTACAACGTTTATGATGGTGACTGCTGCCCCGAGAAAATACGAGAGAAGGAGGCTTTGCCAGTATTCTCCCCAGACGCCTGCGCCGGAAAGCGACTTGGGCAGTGTGTCCGTGAAAATGGCTTGAAATGCAGGAAGCGCAACGAAAAGCGACGGGATGAGCACAATGGCGAAGAAGACTAAAAGGGTAATGCTATCCCTTGAAGACGTTGCTTTGGAATAGCTTAATTTCCGCTCAAATGTCGGCCATATCTTTCTCACGGGCAGCTTGAGCTTGGGTCCGAGGGCCCTAATCGTCAAAAAGATTGCAAGTGCGACTGCGATGAGTATGAAACTTGCGAAAACAATCGAGCCCTCGTAGTTAGACTGGATGATTTTTCCATCGATGTAATCGTTTTTCATGTTTTGTATGAAAACAGGCCCGTTTTCGAAGGCTCCTGCAACTATGAATGTGGCTCCAGTTTCTGAAATTGACCGCGAAAAAGCGAGTATGAAAGCTGCTATCAGCGAAGGTTTTATGATTGGAAATGTCACCGTTCTCGACGCCGTGAACGGCGGCGCTCCCAAGGTTCTCGATGCATTCTCGTATTCCTTCTTGTAATCAAGCAATGCTCCGACTATCACTCTCACCACGACTGGGTAGGAAAATGTGAAGTGAAGCAGCACGACGAGGAGCCAACCTTGCGAAACTAGCGAGCTGCCAAAAAGCGAAGACACGCCGCCCGGGTCACTCCAAAAAAGAAGAAGCGAGTAGCCCAGCGCAGCCGTGGGCACGATGAACGGAATGTCCGACACGGTGTCCAAGACGTTTAGCCACTTTGACTTACCACGCGTTATCAACCAAGCCATTGGAACTCCTGTTGCAACGTCCAATGCTGACACGAACAAGGCTATCATGAAGGAGTTTTCGACCGCGCTTAGAGCACGTGACATAAGCGCAGGTTGGTTCAGAACTTGCTGCATCGTGTTCCATTTGATTATTATTCCAAGAATGGGCGGCAGCAATATCAACGCGAAGAACAGTATCACGGCAGTCAAGTAAACGCCATACTTGACGGCTTTTCTCGATGAAAGCCTGTCTAATGCTTCTGACATCTTAGGTTTAGGCAACTGTTCTTCCGCCTAGGTTCCGCTTCTGTAGACTTGAAATATGGTTCCTTTTTCATTCGTGTTCTAGGCTGATAAGTTTTCTGTAGAAGGAAATGTCAGTTCGCCCGTCGAGTCGCATCACCGCTTTCGCTCTATTGACTCTCGGTTTCATCATCCGAACAGAAATGGAGAGCGAAGGAACTTAAGGCTTTTGCAGTGTAAACTGGGTTTCTGGAGCCTGTGTCCAGTGCGATGAAATTTTAATATCTCGGCACGGACATCCTATCAGACAGAGGCATAATCATTGCAGTATGCTGTCATCGCTGAGGCTTACGAAAAGATTGAAGCCACAACCAAGAGGCTGGAAATGACAGACCTGCTCGTGAACCTTCTTAAAAATACACCTGAGGAAGTCATCGACAAGGTTGTTTACCTGACTCAGGGCAGAATCTACCCTGATTTTGTGAGTATCGAGATAGGCGTTGCTGAAAGGCTTGCAGTAAAAGCGCTTGTGAAAGCTTCTGGAAGACGGGAAAGCGAAGTTGAAGAGGATTTGAAAAGGAGCGGCGACCTCGGCATAACAGCACAGAAATTCATGACATCAAAGAGACAATTGACGTTCGCTCACCAGACACTGACTGTTGAGAAAGTGTACGAAACCTTTGACAAGATGGCTCAAACCTCAGGGTCAGGCGCCGTTGACTTGAAACTTGCGCTTCTGGCTGGCCTCTTGTCGGCTGCTTCTCCGAAAGAAGCCAGATACGTCATGAGAACAGTCACCGGCAACCTCCGTCTCGGCATTGCTGACATGACGGTTCTGGATGCTCTGGCCATAGCCTACGGCGGCGGAAAAGAAGCTCGAGAACTCGTAGAGCGTGCGTACAATGTTTCCTCAGACCTCGGAAGAGTTGCGAAAGTTGTGGTTGAAAAGGGACTGGAAGGAGTGGAGAAGTTTGAGGTTTTGGTCGGTGAACCGATAAGACCTATGCTAGCCGAAAGGCTTTCGTCGCCAGAAGAAATCTTGGAGAAGCTGGGCGGCAAATGCGCAGCCGAATACAAGTATGACGGTGAACGTATTCAAGCTCATAAGAAAGGCGACGAGGTAACGCTTTTTTCTAGGCGTCTAGAGACCATTTCGAACCAGTATCCAGACGCGGTTGAGCTTTTCAAGAAGTGTGTTAAGGCAAGAAACGCTATTCTCGAAGGTGAATGCGTCGCTGTCAATCCTGGCACTGGTGAAATGCGTCCTTTTCAAGAGCTTATGCATCGAAGGCGTAAGTATGAGATCAAGCAGGCGATTGAAGATTACCCTGTCTCCCTTTTCATGTTCGACGTGCTTTACGCCGACGGGCATGATTTGACCTTGAAGCCGTACCATGTGAGACGAAGAATGCTAGAGAAGGTTGTTCAAGAAGGCGACCGAGTGAAAATAGCCACTTCGATCATCACGGCGAACGCAAGTGAGCTTGAGAAATTCTTCCTGGAAGCCATTGAGGACGGCTGCGAAGGTTTGGTTTGCAAGTCAATAGCCAGAGACTCAGTATACCAAGCAGGAGCCCGCGGCTGGCTCTGGATAAAATACAAGAGGGATTACAAGAGCGAGATGACCGACACTGTTGACCTCGTCATAGTGGGAGCGTTTCATGGCAGAGGAAAGCGCGCCGGAACCTACGGTGCCGTGCTTCTCGCGACATACAACCCTGAGACCGACACTTTTGAAACAGTCACGAAATGCGGAACAGGCTTCAGCGATGAAGATTTGGCCAAGCTACCCAAGATGATGAAGAAACATGTCATTGAGCACAAGCATCCAAGAGTTGATTCAGTACTTGAAGCTGATGTTTGGTTTGAACCAGCTGTTGTAATAGAAATCTTGGGTGCAGAAATTACACTTAGCCCAATTCATACATGTGCTACAGATGTTATTCGCGCAGGGAGCGGGCTTGCCATTCGATTTCCACGATTCACAGGCAACTACAGACTTGACAAGGCCGCAGAAGGTGCAACAACCTCGGCTGAAATGGTTGAAATGTACCGCAATCAACTTAAGAAAATCAGCGAGACATAACTTGTCGTTCTCTTAGGTACGTCATCGATAGTGCCTGTGTCAAATTTCGGGCGCGTAGCATGGCCTTTTGTGCATATATTGTGTCCGCACGGTTTGTTATCAAGTGAAAAGAAGCTGGTACGCTCTTCGAACTTGTTTTTCTAGTTTGGTAAAAACCCTTGCTCATTGCGTGTCTTGAAATTGTTATCGTTTGATACAATTTGTTCGGCTTTCCTCTTTCACTAGAAACAGTATGAAACAAATTTCCACAATAAATATAGGGTTCTCTGCCCACTTCTTGATTGTTGCTAGCGCGTTCTCGGAATGGGGCTGAGTTGGAAAAAGAAAGGACTGGGAAAGTGATGACTGGAGTAGCCCGCTATGGAGGTTCCTGATTGATAGACATAGCCATTTTGGTTGCGAGTGAAATTGTTTCAGCTGGATTGGCGTTTGCTCTGGTCTTTTTCCTTTTTAGGGCATATCGTCTGACTCGGTTTGTCTACTTGCTTGGACCTCCAATCGGTTTCTCGTTCTTGGCATTTTCTTACTTTTTCCTCGGAATGTCCCTATTGTACGAGAATGATGTGGCAGTTTCAGAATCATTCCTCTGGTTGCGATTGGTTACGCAGAGCTTTGGATTTGCTTTTATCGCTTTTTCCTATTATTTTTCGTCGAAAACAGAGAGAATAACAAAATATTTTTTGGGCCTGATCGCATTCGCTTCGGTCATTTCTATCCTTTTGGTTTTTGTGGCTTTGATTGTTGCCCCTCCTTTTCTGGGAATTCCATGTATTAATGTTCTTGATGAATACTTTAGGATGGTGAATCTTATCTTTTTGGGATATGTTATTTGTCATCTTGTTAAACATTTTGAGCCATCGCAAGGAACAATTTCTGGTTTGGTATGGGCGCGCTTAGCGTTTTCCCTTCTGTGGCTTGGGCAATATTCTTTGCTGATTTGGGGGATTGATGGCGGTCAAACTGCATTTGTCCTTGCTCACGTGGCTAGACTAGCTTCTCTAACTCTTTTCATCCGAATTTATTGCTGGTCCGGGAGAGCTCGCCAGTGAAAGTAGAGAAACGAGGTAAAATTCGGATTTACTTTGATGTGCTTCGGCTTTTGCTTAAGGAATTGAAAGACAGCGGTCATCCGAGCCTTACAAGGGTTGCGCATGAGGCGAATTTGCCTTATGATAGATTTCAAAATTATTTGGAGCATCTTATTCAACTTGGAATGGTTTCGCGTCGGGAAGGAAAACTTGTTGTGACTGAAAAAGGCTTGGAGTATATTGGAGAGTTTGAAAAAATAGCCATTTTTCTTAGGCATATGGGACTCCTGCCTTAGGCGTCGCAAGTGTGAGATTACTTTCTGTTCGGGAATCGGCTGAAGTCTAGGTTTTCATTGCACGCATCAAAGGGAGAAAGGAGAAGGGAGAAGATATCCCCACGAGTATAGTTTTGCTCTACCTAGACGTTTCTTGTTTAGGTCAACTCTCTAGAAAAGTCTTACTCACTTGACGTGCATTTTGCTTGTATTCAAAAAGCAAAACCGTATTTGGAACAATATTGCCAACCTGCACTTGAAGTTTTTAAAGACAGATCTTGGTTCGAAGGGTCGTTCTGGTGGAGGTGGTGAATTAATCCAAACGCAGAAGGACCAACTGAAAGAGCGCGCGCTCTTCCCCGACATGTTCATACACCTCTGAAGTTTTGCCAATGATGTTTAAGGTGCGGATTCTATTCGGTGTAGAAAGGGATCTTGGTACATAGGCAAAGAATCGGCAGATAGGTATAAATTGAAGTTATACCAAAGTATAACTCGTGGTAAGAATGTTCAAAGAAGAAATGAAAATAGGCCCCAAAGGCCAAGTCGTCATTCCAAAAGCCTTTAGGAAATCCTTGGGCTTACACGCAGGAAACAAAGTGATATTCACGTTGACGGAGGATGGGCTGCTGCTGGAAAAGCCGAGAGAAGATGCTGTTGCCGTTTTCGAAGAGATAGCAAGGTCTGGAAAATCGGTCAAAGTTAAACCCCATGAGCACGTTGAACAGCTAGAAGAAAGATACAGATGATATACCTAGACGCGAACGTGTTCCTTAACGCAACACTAAATCAGGAAGACGAAGGAGAAAAAGCTAGAAATCTCATACGAAAATTGCAGAAAGTCGAAATAGCAGCGGCAACTTCCGCTCTGAGCTTCGACGAGGTATTCTGGATAGTCAAGAAACACCGAGACTTCATGAGCGCATTGAGAGCAGCCAAAGCACTTCTGGAAGTCCCCAACCTGACATTCTTAGAAGTCAACGACGAAACACTCTGGTCCGCCTACAACCTAGCCGAAAAATACAGACTCGACCCCAGAGACGCCATTCACATCGCCTGCGCCCTAGACCATGTAATCTTCACAATAATCTCCGAAGACGAACACTTTGACAAGGTTAAAGAGATCAAGAGAATAAGCATACTAGACTTTCAACCCCAAAGACAGAAACCATAAGTATACATAGAAGAACCCCAAACGCCTGGCGTTATTTCTCCAACTGGTGCGGGATGGTATGACATTGGAACGTTGGCTTCCATATCTTCCGGCGTGTGCGGCGCTATAGTTTCTGGTTCTTCAGGGTACCGCCTCGCTTTCTTTGCTTGCTCTATGAAAGCGATTCTGAGCCAGTAATGGAATTTTAACCTGAGAATTTAGCGCGAGGGCCTTAGTCCCTTTGTGGGTTTACTCTCTGTCGGATAGGGGCAAGATTTTGGCTTCTGTGCGGTTACGGATGGGATACTGAACTCCAGCCCCACTCATAATAATACTTGTCCTATTGATCGATCGAATGTAAAGATACTTGCGCAGTATGGCTTGTCTAGGCTTTCATCGCTGAGAAGGGAGAAAGGAAAGTTTTAAGAAGGAATCCCGTGGCTCCGCCTAGACGGGTCACATTAAAGTTGCCTTCACAGAAATCTCTTACTCACTTGAAGTCCATTCTGCTTATATTCTCATTCAACCAAGTGTTATACCTCTATTAGATCAATTAAAAGAAAGGAGAAGAAAAAGTGAAAAACAAAGTATTAGCTATAACCTTAGTAGGTCTAATGATACTTTCAACGATGCTCATCGCTGTTCCATTAGTAAGATGCGAAGACGGCGACCCAGTACACATATACTATGCTGGAAGCAAAATTTCAGATAAGGATGGACCAATCGTTTGGACTGGCCCATGCAACACAGAATCATTTACTTTCACAGTCGTAATCCAATGGGACAGCCCGCCTGCCATCAACAAGGATGTTTGGTGGGCTAATGTCGGGATGACAGAAAAAAGTAGCTATGGTATTACTTTCGTGCCATTAACAACGACGCTATACAATTCGCTTTACGTTCCGCCGAAGGGCCCAGACCACATAGACGTAGTGGTTACGGTTCCAACCGCAGGTTTACCAGCAGGAACTTACAAGGCAAATATATACACTGACGTTACAGCCCAAGGTCCACAGATAACCCCCAAGGTTGCTGGAACAGACGGCTACTTCCAGTTCGTAAAAACGGTTTGCCCACCGCCAGAAGCAACCATCAGCGGCGTCAAGTTCCATGACAAAGACGCAGACGGTATCAGAGACGATGACGAAGAAGGTTTGAGCGGGTGGTATATCCAGCTGTTCAAGAAAGTAGGCGCCGAATGGGTTTCTGTTAATGCCATGAACACGGGTGATACGGGCGATTACATCTTCACAGTAGGCACTGCTGGACACTATAAACTGATGGAAGTCTCGCAGACTGGATGGAGGCAGACGGCAGGCCCCGATGAATTCGATGTTGTTTTAGGGCAGACTTATACAGATAAGGACTTTGGCAACGTAAGACAATACACTCTAACCGTGGTTTCGCTTTACGACACGCCAGGCGGTGCGGGCCTATACGATGAAGGCACCACTGCATACGCAACATTAGCCACTGGAACGGTAGAACTTGTCCCTGGTGCAAAGCAAGCTGTTTTCACAGGCTGGACAGGCGACGCATCTGGAACAGGTCTGACGAGCGACCCAATATTTATGAACGGAGACAAAACGGCAACTGCAACGTGGAAAATCCAATATTACCTGACAGTGAAGCAGGATCTGAATGGTGTGGTGACTACTGTAGGCGGGGACTGGCACGACGAACTCACAAATGTTGAGTTGACAGCGGACCCAGTCACAGGCTACGTATTTGTTTACTGGGATGTTGACGCAACAGCAGTTGCAGGCAACCCGATAACCGTTACCATGGATACTTGGCACACAGCAACAGCTCACTATTGGCTAGAACTCGGATTCGAATGCTTCATTACCGACAGCAGCTTCAATGTGATTACAAGATTTGACACTGTTTGGGCACCAAAAGACCTCAGAAAGACCACGTTTAAGCTGGCTTCAACCAACCCGGGACAATTCATGTACAACATAGAAGTCACCAACACTTGGCCGGTCGCAACGGGTTCTTTGACGATAAGCTACGGTATTGACGACGATTTCATACTTAAAGGCGCGGACCCCATACAAGTCTGGACGGGATATGGAAAGACAGGAACGAGGATACCTGCCACAGTAACCTATGGCCTTACAGGCACAGTAACAATAAGCAGCATAGACCCCGGCGCAACCCTCTATGTGACCATACACATGGAATACGGTCCAGCACGCGAATACTTCGACAAGGCAACAATGCTCGCTTGGAAGGAATTGGGACACGAATACAACACCTTCGCATGCGGCTACACAGTAACAGTTCCAGGACCATTCCCACTCCCACCAATCACACACGACTGCTCAACAACAATCCATGACCCAATAGTCGTCCTCGGCTTAGAAGATTAGACACACAACTAACCTACCCTCTTTTTTTCTCTTTGAAGCAAAGCTTGTCAGAGGCGCAAACATATGCCATATGATCCCCATAAAGAAACCACATACCTAGAGGTTTCTTCGAAAAGCAATAAATTGCTCCTTCAAGTATTAGCTTATAGGAAAGTGGAGAAGGGAGCACGTAAAGTATGAATAGAAAAATAATGCCGCAAATGATGCCAATGCTCCTAATAATAACGTTAATTAGTCTAGCATTTAACATAGGAACAGTTCTCGCCCAACAAACAATTTATATACGCTCAGACGGCTCAGTTGACCCTTCAACAGCGCCAATCAGCCGCTCTGGAAACGTTTACACCTTCACAGCAAACATTTACGAATCAATCGTGATAGAAAGAGACAACATAATAGTAAATGGAAATAACTACCTGCTTCAAGGCTCACCTCCAAGCTACGGATTCACCCTAAACAGTCGAAACAACGTAACCATAAGAAACGTGTTCATCACAGGATTCCGTTACGGCATATATCTAAAATCTTCAACAAACAGCACCATACAACGTAGCGCCTTAGCAAACAGCGACAGAGGAGGCATCTGGCTAGAAACCTCAACAGGAAACACAATAGCCAATAATGCCATAGCAAACAACTACTGCGGAATCCTTCTAACATGGTCCAACAACACCAACACCATCACAAACAACACAGTAAGAAGCAACCCCTTCGGCATATGGCTCATAGTCTCAATAAACAACATTATCGGAGACAACACAATCGGCAATAACACCCTGGGAGGCATATACCTAGATCGATCTGCCAACAATCAAATCTACCACAACAACGTCATAAACAACACGCCACAAACAGAAAGCTCCGACTCCACAAACACGTGGGACAATGGCTACCCAAGCGGCGGCAATTACTGGAGCGACTATTCGGGCGTTGACTCCAACCATGATGGCATCGGTGACACGCCATACGTCATCGACGAGAACAACACAGACAGATACCCGCTAATGAACCCTCGTTGGACACATGACCTCGCAGTTACCAGTCTAGTAATCTCAAAAACAGTCATAGGGCAAGGATACTCCGCAACTGTAAATATCACAGTTCAAAACCAAGGCAGCCAAACCCAAATCTTCAACATAACCATCTACGCCAACACAAGCATCATCCAAACACTCCAGCTCTACTTATTGAGCGGAAACACGTCCACCCGCACAGTCACATGGAACACAACAGGCTGGACCAAAGGCGCCTACACCCTAAAAGCATTCGTCACCATTGTCCCAGCCGAAACGGACACCGCAGACAACACCTTCGTCTACGGCATCGTCAAAGTCACGGTTCCCGGCGACGTTGACGGCGACAGAGACATCGACATATACGACGTAGTCCGCGTAACCTCATCCTACAACGCAATAATAGGAGACCCACGATACTATGCCAATGCAGACATAGACGGCAACGGTATAATAAACATTTTCGACGTGGTGATAGCCACATCACGATACGGATACAAAGAGTAACAGATTAAATGAGTAAGACTCTTTGAAGGAGGAGAAATGGGGAATTGAAAAAGAAAGCAGCAACATCTGTAATACTTACTCTGCTCTTGATCAGCCTATGGTCTCCAACATTCAACATACACCTAGCCAAAACAGAACCCACAACAATAACTGTTCCAGACGACTACCTCACAATCCAAGAAGCCATAAACGCGGCAAACCTGGGAGACACAATATACGTAAAAGCAGGAACGTATGCGGAAAACATAATTGTAAATAACACAGTGGCACTCATTGGAGAAGACAAATATCTCACAACAATAGATGGCAACATGCAGGAAACAACCATTCAAATAGCAGCAAATGGCGTGTTCATCAGTGGGTTCACGATAAAAAACAGCAAACCCTCATGGCCAGAAGGCGGCCTCCTCGTGAGCGACGTCAGCGACTGCGACGTTTCAAACGTAATCATAACAAACAACTGGGTAGGACTTTGGCTGGAGGACTCCTCAAACAACAATATGTCGAACATCACAATTGCGAACAACAGGTACCCATCGTGGCTTGTCCGCTCAGACAACAACACGTTTAGAGATATCATAATTGCAAACAATACAAAATACGGAGTCTGGCTAGAAGACTCTTCAAACAACAGTCTATCCAGCATCACAATAACAAACAACGAAGTAGGCATACAACTCGAAAGAGCATACAACAACACTATATACGACAATGAATTAATCAACAACACGTATCAAGTGATTAATCTTCAGTCTGTGAACGCTTGGGATGTTGGTTATCCTTCTGGTGGTAATTACTGGAGTGATTATGCTGGTGCGGATTTGAAGAGTGGTCCAAGCCAAGATATGTCTGGCAGCGATGGCATAGGCGATACGCAGTACGTTATCGACGAAAACAACACAGACAGATACCCGCTGATTAGCCCTGTCGCAATCCACGACATCGCCACCACAAACATGACCCTGTCCAAAACTGTCGTTGGCCAAGGCTTTAACCTTTACATAGACGTTCAAGCAGTAAACAAAGGCAACCGTATAGAAACCGTGAATATTACAGTATACATCAACACCACCATTATCACACAAACCGTCA
>Ga0315288_10008095_pt1 | contig 13280 bp, 20 predicted proteins | sample YL17G11_20_MG_FD_203454 | JGI IMG/M metagenome (GOLD analysis project Ga0315288, IMG submission 203454) | Sediment microbial communities from Yellowstone Lake, YNP, Wyoming, USA - YL17G11_20 | ecosystem: Environmental > Aquatic > Freshwater > Lake > Sediment | place: USA: Wyoming | collected...
AATCCGAGAAAGTCTGGCGGTAGCCGTTAAAGGCCGAATGATTGCAGTTGCGCTGGACAACCACCCACTTCCGCTCGCGGACAGGCTTCTTGTGCTCGCCGCATTTGCAGGACACGCCTTGGCTCATAATTCTCCAAATTGCATTTCCAGATACTCGACGAGGTACTTCGCGTAGCCCAGCACAAACTCGTTGCCGTCCCAGATGAAGCACTCGTCCTTGGTCTTGGTCTTACACGCCTCAAGGTATGCGGCCTTGAACTGCTTGGCCATGACCGGGGTGAAGTTCAACATTTTTCGTTCGTTAGCCATATTAGTCAGTGATGGGTTCGCGTTTGATGGGCGGCAGGATGGGCGCGGCCAAGGTCACCAGTTCGACCGCCTTCAGGATAATGACGCCTTCGGCTTCCTTGCGGGACAGCCGGGCCTGCGCTTCAGCCACAGCGTCGCCGATGGTATCATAGCGCCGGGACTTGCTGTTCGTAGATTCGGTATGCGAGTTCGTTAAGGTGTAGAATGATTTCATAGGCTTTGAAAAAGCAGCCCGGCAGACCGAGCAATTCACGGCGTTCCAGTCACCGGTCCAGCGATGGCCCACGCTGTAATTTTCCTCGCATCGCTTGATGCCGCAGGCCGTGGCTTTGTAACGGAACCAGTGAGTCGTCATGCGCGGTTACTGTAGACAAAGTTTAGTATAGGGTCAACCAGAAAAAACTGGCGAGCCGCTTTTAAGCAGCCCGCCCTGAACCAGAATTAGGCCGCCACGGCTTCAGCCGCCACGGCGGGGGTTTCGACCGCCACGGTCGCCTTGGTGCCCCAGTCGAGGCCGAACTTGTGGGCGCATACCGGGCCATAACCGACTTCGGTGCTCCGGGCATCCGTGAGCTTGCGGGCGCAGAAGCAGCAGCACCCGGTCATCCGCCCGTAACGGGTGGCGATGCCTTCGGGGTCGGCGGCGAACTTCTGAAGCTCGCTCTCAACGTTGCTGGGGCAGCCAGACGCCGGGAAGAACCGCCCTTGGGGCGTGATTTTGCCGAGGTAGGGCCGGGAGGCACCACCGTCGTCAAAGCTGCCGACCTTCTCGCCCTTGACGTAGATGCAGCCCGCGTTCTTGGAGGCCGCGCCTGCGAGAGAAAGCTGATACTCGTGGCGGCTCTCGTCCATCAGGCGGATGGCCGGGAACTTCAGGTTTTCCTTGGCCTTGCCGAACATGCCGAGGATAACGCTCAGCCCGGCAACGTTCAACTGCGCGGCCTGAGCCTTCGGCTGAGCGCGGCGGAAAGCCTCGATGATGTAGGCAGCAACCCCGGCCATCTTCGGCTCGATAGCTTCGCAGGAGGACACGATGAGCAGGTTGTGCTCGAAGTCGCTCAGGCTGTCGTTGCGGTTCGTCACGAAGTTCATCAGGGCGGACTTGAAATCGGCGTCGCTGCCACTGTCGCACAGGTGCGGGGCGTACTTGCTGATGACCCACTCGCGGGCATCCGTCGCCAGCTTGACCGCAGACTCGGCCCAGTTGCCGTGGAAGCGGTGGCTGCTGAACAGACCCATCGCGGTCACGGAGGTCGGAATCATCGCGCCGTCAGTCTCGTTGGCCATCTTGCGGGTGATGAACCGGCCATCGCGCAGAACCACGGTCGCCACGGCGTTCAGGTATTCCGGCAGGTCGATACGGAAGATGTTCATCGCGTTGCCGCCCGTGCGGCCAGTGTGCGCGGCGCAGACATCGAACGCGCCCAGAATCAATTCAGCGGCAGCGGCGAGCTTGGAGGGGTCGGTGTGACCGAGGAAATCCTTGAGGCAGTTGGAGCCGACCTGCTTGAACGTGCCGTCGTCATGGCGGACGATATAGGTGTCCCGGCGGTTGCGGCTGCATTGGCAGTGGTCACACACGGGCTGGCGGTTGCGGAACTGGACGGGCACTTCGAGGCCGGGGATGGCGCGGACCACGTTGCCTTCGACCGTGTGGTTGAGGGTCGCCACGAAGGACCAGCCGTTGAACTTCGGGGTCTCGCCGTTCACGTCGATGTTGACCACGCGCTCCATCATTCCGGGCTGGCCTTCCACGGGCACATCTTCGTGGCCGAGGATGACACAGGTGATGGGGGCCGCGCCGATACGGGCACCGCGCTTGTTAAGCGTGGCGAGGCGGGTCTGAAGTCCGGCGAGGTTCGCTTCGTAAATCTTGTAGTTCATGGCTGCACTGTAGACAAAAACAGCCTGCTAGTCAACTAGAAAAAACGGATTTTCTACAAAATTTTTTAAGGGCCGTCGTTCAGGTCAACGGCGGTATCGCTCAACCAATCGTCAATCTGCTCCATAACCTCGGCGTCCAGACCAGCACTGGGAAAAGTATTTGGCCCCATCGAAATGTCCGTCTGAATGCCGGGAAATCTGGCTTTGGCCAGTTCAGCCAGCCGTTTTGCAGCGCGGAAGGCGTTGTTTAAGGTAGTGCGACCTCCCCACGCCATCGGGTCGGCGCTGATGTGAATCTTGTAATCGCTATATTCTTGCGGCAATGAGAGCAGATAGTCCTTGGCGCTGAACTCGTCTGAGCCGGTCTCACCGATGACTTGGCGCACCAGTGGATTCACGGAAGGCTGGTGCCGGTCGTGTCGCCGACAACGAATCCCTTGGGTGGCGGAGTCTGAGCAGCCTGCCGGGCTTTGCGTTCCTCGCGGGCCTTCTGCACGTGAGGTCGCAGCCAGTCAGCAATCTGGTCATCCGGGGTCTCCGGGTATTCCACAACGCCACCGCAGGCGCGATGGCGCGACGTGTCGCCGTTGTCGTCGCTGTAGGTGCCCTTCTCGTGAATTTCCTCGTGGCAGTGCGGGCAGACGTAGTAATCCACCGGACGCTGCTTCACGATGACGGCGTTCTCGTTCGTCTGCTGGCTCTCACCGATGACCTGTCGAATCAAAGGATTCATAAGCGTATGCCGGGCGCTATCGTTCTGGGTGGCTCCTTGTAGAGCAGCTTGAACACCTTCACGCCTGACGGCGGCGCTGGAAGGTAGTTGTAAGCCCTGCCGATGAAAACGCCGTCCCTGTAAAAGTCCACATGCGTAATCGGACCCGCCGTGCTCGAAGCGGTCGCCGTCAGTTCGATGACGCCGCTCACCGTGCTGCCATTCACTGGAGTCAGCATTGTGACTGACACCGGACTGTCGGAGGCAGCCACGGTCATGCCCGAAAGCGAATTGTCTGTGGCGACAAAGCTGGTGGCGGCCCACAACGCCGCCGTTAGTAACACTCGTTTCATCAGTCAATCATGGCTGGAGTTGACTTCTGCATCCCCTTCAACTGTTCCATGAGGATGTTCATTTCTTCCTGAGCCTTGTCCCGCTTGCTCACGTCCAACTGGATGTCCTTCACCGGGCCGGGAATCGCACCAGAATACTTCAACCAAAGCTCACCTTGCAAGAACCGAGCCTTAGCCGTCGAGTAACGCTTCACCCAGTCCGCGCCGGTATAGGTCAGATTCTCCGTGCGCTCGTGCGGCCAGTAGCAGTAGATTCCCGCCTGATACCGCTCGATGGGGTTGTGGATGTAAAGCGACTGCTCCATGTCGTCGTAAAACCAGTCAGGCCGGATGCTCGTAACTCGCTGCCAAGTTTTACGCCAGCGTAGGAACGTGTCGTACTCATCCAGCCCGGTGCGGAACAAAGGAGCCGGGTTGATTAAATTTCCGTAAAAAATTTCCGTGGGCACCGGGTTCGGTTCCACGAAGTCCACCTGAATGACGCCGAGGCCGACATCTGCTCCTTGGAGATATTTGAACTGCCCGCGCACCATCACCACGTTGCCGACCTTCATGTTCGGCACCCACTGCGAGTACAGGCCGAGCGAGTCCTGTATACAGTCCAGAATCATCTGGTTGCTCAGTTCGACGTTCCACACCGGGCCGCCCAGTTGGCGGATGATGTAGTTCTTCAACTGGTCGCACGTGTAGCCCTTAATGGGCAGCGTGTCTGGACTGTCCGCGCTGGTTCTTACGGGCGTGCTGCTGTTGCTCGTCAACATGCCCTAACTACTTCAGCCGGGATAAGGCGCGAGAATTGCAGCAACTTTGTCCGCGTGCTCGCGCTTCGCGTGACCCACCAGTTCCGGGCGCAGCTTGAAGGTTTGTCCACACTCCATACAGGCGTACTTGTTGGCGCGAGGCGGAACGCGGGCGGGCTTGACGGTCGGCTGCGGAACCAAAGCTTGTTCTTCGGTCTCCAGTTCTTCGGGCGGAGACGGCAGAGCTTCGTCAACGGCGGCGATGTTTGGGCTGGGCAGTGGTTCTTCCACTGGCTCCGGGGCCGAAGCTGGCGCGGCAACCTCCGGCTGAGCAAGACCGACACCGGCAGGAATGTTCTGCATGGCCACGTTCATAAAGCCTGTCTCGGTGTCCAGCGCAGCGGTTTCCTCTGCGCCTTTCCTCAACTGCTCCTGCATCTGCTTGCGAGCCGCAGTCCGGGCAACAGGCACAGCGGCGGGCGGAGGCGGAAGTTGCGGAGGCGGAAGCGGGGCTGAAGGGCGAGCAGGCTGGTCGGTATCCATCGCAAACTTGAGCGGCGGTGGTGTGCGCGGCGGCGAAGCGGAGTTGTTGTCCGGCACGCCGTAATCTTCTGGCACTTCGCGGACCTTTCGGATGAGTCCAGCCCGTTTGGCCTCGTCCATCGACATCCCAATAAACGCAGGCTTGTTAATCGACTGCTCCGAGGACGCAATGGGCAGCGGTATGACTGGCTGCTTCTGACCCTTGGCGTCCGTGGTAAACTCGGTAACGGAGCGCACTGACTGCCCATCGTTGACCGGGCCTTGCGTCACGGTCACCACTGGCACGGTCAGGATGGGAACAGGCTTGTCGGAAGTTTCGCGGGAGAGCGTTCCACCCTTCACGTAAACCTCAAAAAATGGGTCGTTGATTTTCCGCTTCTGCTTGTCACGAATGAACTCGCCGGGAGGCAGGTACAGCGTGACATTGTAACGGGACACTACCAGTTGGATGGGCCAACTCTTGCTGTTAAAATAGCCAGATGTATACGTTTGGCCTGCGGGCGCTTCATTAGTCATACGCCCTAAAGAACTGAAAAAGAGGTGTACTTCTGGAAAAGAAAAAAGGCGGCCCGCCAAAAGGCCGCCTTACTCGCTTCAACAGGGAGTATGCCAACTCCCGCTGAACTAGACCCAAGTCCGCTTGAGCCAGTCCGCGCTCACTTGAGCCGGAGAAGCCAAGATAGCATAGGACGAGTTCATGCGCTTGAGGACAACACCTTCAAACTTAGGCAAGTTCGCCCGGCGGCCCAGCAACCAGTTCTTGGAGGGCGCGTTGAAAATCCACGGCTGCTTTATCAACCGCATCAACTGGTAGGCCATGACCTCGCGCTCGTTGGCCGTGCAGAACGTAAACAAATTGCCGCCGACCGCCAGACACTCAAAGGGATAAAAGTTTCCTTCGTAGACTTCGCCATCAAGACAGGTCCGATTGGGCAGCTTGAGGAAAGCCGAAGCATTCTTCACTGACCGGCGGAGCCATACACCATGTCGGCTCTGGATGTATACGCGCTTGTCCACCACTGCCAGACAAGCCCGCTGCCCGGCCAGCTTGGGCTGAATCACCCAATCTTCCGGCTCCTGAATGTCGATGTAAAGTTCCTCGATGAGCCGGGGAGTCCGCAGCGACCGGCCCTTCACTGGACGCATCGGGAAGAAAGGCATCATCAGGCCGCGCACAACTTCAATCTTGTCCATAGCCCAACTGTATACATTAACCGTGGTCCGGTCAACCTTAAAAATCAGTAGGAGTCCAGCCGATAGAAAGCGTGCTGTCCGATGACAGCCACCGGCTTTTTGCCCTTGGCCCAGTAGGGCTTCTCCCGCTTCTGGGTGTAGTGCGTCGCGTGGTTGGTCAGGCTGCCAAGACGCTCCGGCTGTCGCACCAGAACGGCGGCTATCTTCAACGCTTCGTCGTAGTTCTCGTCCTTACTCCAGTGCTGGTGGAGCTTTTCCGGGGTCGTGCCGTTGAGGCAGCTAAAGGCCCGGCGCTGCCGGGTGCCACTGGTGACCACCTGCAACGGGGTTTTGCCCTTGTCCTCAGCCCGCTGCTGGATGACTTCGGCCACGGCCTTCATGCCACGCACGCCCTCGCTCGAAGCCTCGGCCACCAAGACCGCTGCCACAATCTTCTCCTGATACGGCTGCGCGTACAGCGCCGGGGCCAGCAGCAGTGCTAGGAGCATCTGTTTCATGTTCTCGGACCAAAAGGAGTCATGGGCAGGGAATCTTCCTTGCCTTGGAAATGAGCGACCGGATGCTTGTTCGCCGGGTGAGCGATTTCAATCGTGTCGCCCTTGAGCTTGAGCGTGAGTCCGTGCTTGCGGGCCAGCCAGCGCAATTCCTTTTCAGAATAACGCTTGGTCCTGCGCCAGAGGCGCGAGAAGAACCGGTCTTTAAGCCTGTAAATCATGGGCCTGAATGCCTGCCTGAGTCTTGCCCCCGCCAGTCGCCAGCGTAGGCGTGGCCACTTCTACGTCCCAACCCAAGGGTTGCAGGGCTTTCTGATTCATATAGAACAGATGGTCTACGCCACCCTCGGTGAGCACGAATAGCTTCCGCTGCTTATCGAGTTTGTAGACGGTCTTATTTACCGGGATGGCCCAGTCGCCGCCATCCTTCATGGTCTCAATCATCATGGCCATGAACTGAATGTCCATCGGGCGGGGCTTCCAGTTCTGCCAATACTTCAGTTCGGCTTCAGTCATGCCCGAAAGTATGTATACAATTCAAACTCTTGTCAAAAGGAAATTTCGATGGTTCGCCGGGCAAGGTCGATTTCCGCGTGGTGCGGCACGAGCGACGGCAGGTAGTCATGCGATTCTGAAGCGTGGTCGAACACGACCTTGATTTTGAAGTCCTCCGGGCGGCCATAGTGCAGAAGCTCCGCCCGCACGTCGCCTTCAGGCGGCGGCTCCGGGGCGGCTGAGGGCGTGCTGATGACCTGCTCGTGCTCCTGCTCCTGCTCGTCCGTCAGGTGCAGGAACATCTCCACCTTCTGCACCGTCACGTCGAACGACTTGATGCCGTACTCGCGGGCATCAATCTCCAAAGCCCAGATGACGTTCACATCACCCTCGGCTTCCATCCACTCCGGGCCGTGGAAGATGTAAACGTCGCGGCCACGCAGCCGGGTCGAAAATGTAAAATCGGCCATGCTCTAACTATTCGTTCAGTTCCCCGTAGTTAGAACGACCGGCATGAAGTCGGTCATCAAAGTCCGCGATAGCGGCAGAAAGGTAAAAATGCAGAGCAATCAGTTCGAGTTGGCCGTCGCCATTCCCCGCGACGGAAGGAGCGTAAAAATCCGCGAATACGGCAGAAACGGACTCACCTTCGTTGAAGGCAAAAAGGGCCAGCCCTATTCCATCCAGTTCCGCAACAACTCCCCCAACCGCGTGATGGCCATCATCAGCGTGGACGGTGTGGACGTGGTGGATGGCAAGCCTGCCACGGCGGAGAGCCGGGGCTACATCGTGGAGGGCTACGCCTCCGCAGAAATCAAAGGTTGGCGCACATCGACCTCCGAGGTCCGCCAATTCTTCTTCGAGGACAAGCATGGCAGCTACAGCGCCGCCACGACCGGCGAGGCCACCAACTGCGGCGTTATCGCCGTGAAGGTGTTCGCCGAGAAGGCCAAGCCGCTGCCGATGTTTACGTGGACCCCTCCCACAGTCATCCGGGAGGACCATCACCACTACCACCACGACATTCTGCGTAGCACGCCGCTGTGGGGCAGCCCGGTGTACACATGCAGCGCGGGACACTCAGGCCCAATCGGTGCGACGGGTGCTCCCGGCCCTGCCGGTGCGCCCGGCCCAAACCCCTGTGGAGAAGTTGTTCAGTCGTTCATGTGCAGCACCAGCCTTGGCGCTGAAACATTGAAGTGCGCGGCCAGCGCCCCGGAGACCGCCCCGGAGTTCAATCTGGGCACCGGCTGGGGAGCCGCCATGACGGACTGCGTGAGCCTGACGAGCTTCGACAAAGCCTACGAAATGGCGTCGCTGGCCGTCTACTACACGAACGCGGACGCGCTCCAGAAGATGGGTATCGTGCTGGACAAGGAAGTGGCCGTGATGTCGCTGCCGCAGGGGTTCGGAGGCTTCTGCCAGCCGCCAAAGGGTATCCGGTAAGAGACGAAAATCCTCCCGCACCTGTTCTCACGCCCGGTCGAAAGGCCGGGCTTTTAGTTCGCCAGCGCCGGAATCAGCCGATTCTCCGGGCGGGCAACAGGCGCGTCATCATCCTTCTCCTTCTTGACAGAAGGCAAGGTGTCGGGTTGCTCAGGGGTGAATCCGCCGTCCCAGCCCATGTACCAGTTCGGGCGGCAGAGTTCGCACTGACAACCACTGGTTGGTGTCTCGCTGCTCACGTATACAATCTACTGTGTACAAATGAAACGCGCAAGTGAATTTTTTGTTACACTTGCGCGTGTGTACGTCTACGACTTAGACGAAGGTGAAAAGCGACCATTCTGGGTGCCGGGCCTTAATCTTCATGCACGCCTTGATGGGCTTGGGCTTGCCGGGCTTGACCAACAGTTTCAGACCGGCCTCGGCGGGCGTCCGATTGGCCTTCCGGTTGTTGATGTCCCGGCGCGACCAGACCTTGTTGGTCCAGTCGTTGGAGCCACCCCGGCTCCGGGGCATAACGTGGTCCTCCGAACCGTGGCCCGGCGGACAATGGTCACCCGTGTAGGCGCACTTGTAGCCGTCACGCTCCGCGACCGTCCGAGGCATCCGCTCCGGCATACCGTCGTAGGCCGCGACCGTGACCCGTGGAATCCGAACCGCACCCCGGATGGACCGGATGCCTTGGTCCGTGTCCCGGACAGGCAACGTCAGCCACTCGTCCCAGAGGATGGCACGCATGGTCGTGGTGTCGATACCACGCAGAGCACCCTTGCAGATGTTGCTCAGGGCCGCCTCGACGGTGATTTCGTCGATTGGCTGCCAGTGCGCGTTCAGCACTAAGACTGGTTGTTCCAACAGGTTCATAAAACTTGCGACGCGGTGTTTGTTCTTTGTTAAGTAATGGACGAGGGCCGCCTAATCAAACGTGAAATGCTCCGGCTCAACGCCGGGTCGTGGCGACGGAAAAACTTTGCCCGGCGCTGGGAACTGATGTGCGTGCTCCGGGAGCAAGGCATGACTTGGAAGGAAATGGGCGCTTGGATTGGCCTGCACTGGACCACGGCCCAGCGTCACTATCGGCGCGGCATGGCCGAACGTAGGAAAGTGGTCCCCCGCCACGGTACTGCCCCGTGTCCTCCCGGTTAAAAGCCGGGTGCTTACCACTGTTAGAGCTTGCGAGGGGAAATTGGTGCGCGGAGGGGGACTTGCACCCCCAAGGCTCACAGACTCTCAATCTGTGTGGTCTGCTAATTCCCGATTAACCACCCGCGCAAAAACCAGTTCTAGCTTTGTATGACACGACCACGATACGAAAAAGCACGCGACCTAATACGTGAAAGACAAGTTGCCAAAGCCTTGGAAAGAGACCTAATCACACGCGGATGCGCTAACCTGACCTTCGAGAAACTGCCCAAAGAGTCGCACATTGACTGGGTGATAAAGCTCCACGGGAAAGGGGTTATTCTGTTCGAGGTAAAATGCCGGGACAACCTGCGCTTCGATTACGATACCTACATGATTTCAAAGGAGAAAATCGACCGAAGCCTCGAAATCAGCCAGCGCGTCCACTTGCCCTATTTCCTCATTGTCCGCTGGACAGATGGCACCTACGGCAAAGAAATTACAGAACCATCCTCTGACGTACGCTGGGGCGGACGCTATGACCGTGGCGATGATGCTGATGAGGAAGAAGTCTACCACTGGCCAAGCAGCGAGTTTAACCTGCGTCTCCACATGCCCGGAGTTTTGTCTTTCGCAGAAGAAACCTTGGCCGCCCTAAACTGATGGTGGACCTGCTCGGACTTGCACCGAGAACCCACGACTTATGAGGTCGGCGCTCTGACGATTGAGCTACAGGTCCAAAATGGCGGAGGGTACAGGATTTCCACCTGTGCGCCTGTTACGGCGGCTTCGACTTAGCAGGCCGACACCTTAGTACTCGGTCAACCCTCCAAAATTCATGTAAGGCTCAATCTCGATGATGTCGTAAACAGGACCGAGACCGTCCTTGAAATCCTTGCGTGCGCCCGAATCCGGGAAGAAGTAGACCGCATAACCGCCATGCCCGGACCCACAGTACTTCTTGGCCATGACGTTCTCGAACATCGGCAGCACAGCCATGTCCTCATCCAACTGAACTGAATAGCTCTGATGGACCGCCGCGCACACCATATCGTAATCCCGGTCAAGCACAGCCAGTCGGGCGATGTTGGCTGCCTGCTCAATCCGGGTGTAACGGCGGTGTTTGTTTACAAGGTCGCCGGTCACGTGAGGCTTGCCTGTCCACAGGAGCGCCATCTTACCTGCGAAAAAGTCTGGGTTTACCTTGAAATCGAGAATTGGCGTAGGCCCGGAGCGCCAGACGCACAGCCCGGTCTCCAGTATCACCGCCGGGTCTTGCCAGCCTGCCGACAGAAGTTCACTGGCAACGGCATCCACGCCGTCTAGGACCGCCTTGGCGGCGCTGCCACCCAGACCTCCACCGAACTGGTAGGGCCAAGAATCCTGCGTGACGCAGGGGCCAATGGTGCAGTTTACAACGAATGCGCCGGGCCGGGCGTGATGCGGCACGTCCAACCATCCCCCGGCGATGTCCACCCGGAGCGGGACGGATTTAGGCATACTCCAGCACCACGATGCGGCGCTCCCCAGCTTCAATCCAGATGCCTTCAATCCGGTTGCCTTCCGGGAGCTTGGTCAGCTTCGCGTGCTCGATGCCGCCCTCGTCGTCCTTGTTGGTCCACTCCCCCATGCCAATGGCCGGGGTGATGGAAACAGTGTAGACGCTGCCGAGGCGGGTACGCGGGTCAACGCCTTTGCTGAACTTCAGGTCAATCCCAGCCGGTTTGGCGTCGATGAAAGTGACCGGGTAATTGGTGGGCGGAGCCTTCCTCTCGCAGTCCTGAAAACTGATGCTTGCGTTCATACGCCTAAATAGAACAGAGCGCCCCAACTTTCGCTAGGGCGCTCTTTGTATACAGTCAGAGGTTATTCCTCGACCGGCACTTCCTCATCCGCCTCGGCCTTGGCCGGAGCACCACGGATGAAGTCCGTGACGACGTTGGGCACCGACGTATCGAAGCCCGCAACGTCCAGACCCCACTTGTCGGCAGGGTCGTTGACCGTGAACGCGGTCGAAGTCGTAGCGACCACGACGCTACGCGCATCACCGACAAACCGCTCGCGGTATTCCCGCAGAGCCATCGTCGGGTGCCGACCACTGTTGGTCTCGGAGTCCGTCATGGTGACGAATCCACCAACCTTGATGCGGTTGCTGATAGCGTACTGGAACGCAAGAGACACGTCGGTTGAACCGAAGTTGTGGTCCTGCGCCCGGCGCGTTGCCTCAGCGAGCGTCATACCCTTGCGGATACCAAGCTCGCGGAACGTGTTGGCGAAACCAAACACGTGGACATCAGGCTCCGTGGAGGCCCAGACCAGCGACATCGCGGCCACGGCTTCCGCCGAGGACACCACGCTGCCAGCGATTGCCCCACTCATGGAACCGGACACGTCCAGCGCAATCAGCAACGGCTTGCCCGCAGGCACGACGTTACCGAAGGTCGCGTAGAACGCCTCGTCGAGCGCCGTCAGGAGTTGCGGGACGTGAGTCCACGTCAGGCTACCCTTGAGACCCCGGTTGTTCGCGTACACCTTGGACGCGACGAGCACTGCCAGCGGGTGAACGCGAGACTTCTTCAAGTACTCAGCGTCCCGGAGGCGCTTGCTTACCAGCTTGGAACCTTCGGACATCGGCTTCAGCAGCCCGATGCTGGTCATCTTTCCGAGGTTACGAATCATGGCCGTGAGCGGCATCTTCTGGAGCAGGGCTTCCCAGACCGGCAGGCTGTTCAGCTTCTCGGTCGGCACACCCTCCCGTGGGAGACCGTGTTCGACGATGAGCTTGACCAGTTCCTTCTCGGAAGCGGTCTTGGCCTGCTCAAAGACCTCGATGAGCTTTGGCAGATGTGCCTTCACATCCACGTAGTCGCACACCGACTCCTTGGCACCGCGCTTGCGCTTGACCTGCCGGGCACCGAGACCATCCATACCGGCGACGACCCAGCGCATGACCGCATCCTGAGCGGCGTCCTTGGCAACCGGGTGGGACTTCCGCAGCATGTCTGCCGCAGACCATCCATCCCGCTGCTGGTACTTCACCATCTGGTAGGCCAGACGGTCGGCGTCCTTCTCCGTGAACCAGCGGCCCACCGCATTCTTCAGGCCACGACCCCAGCCCCGGAGGGCGTCGCAGTAGTTGCAGAAGTGCAGCAAGTGAGTACCGGTACGGCAGACATCAGGAACCGCCGCGTAGACGGCCTCCTTGGTCGCTTGGCTTCCAAGGTGCGAGGCGAGCGCCAGCGCGTAGATAGCCGGGTCGTTGCGGTAGGCACGTCCGTTTACAGACACGTCCACAATCTCCCGGACGGTGCGAACGCCGTCGGCGGCGATACACGCCTTGAGGGCTTCCGTGTTGCTCTTGAGCAGGTCCGGCTCCTTCACGTAATACGTGCCACCCTCGACTCCAAGGATGAGGAACCGATTTAACCGGTCCCAGTCGTTGACCTGCCAGACGAAACCTCCGTCGCTGTTCACGACCTGTCCCCGGTCGGGAATCGGCTGGTGAACGGAGAGGTTCTTGTTCCGCGCCATTTGGCGGGGAGTGTTTAACTGCTTAACATTGATTACGGCCATAACTGGCCTCCTTCCTTATGTGCAGTCGCTCCAACTCGCGTAAGCCCCTGCGAGGGCCGTTTGCGATTTACTGACCCTGACAGGTAAGTTGGGACTCGTCAGGAAAGCTTCGGCTCCCAAAGGAGCCGTGATTAGGCAATGCAGGACAGCGCAATGCAAAGCAGTGCAAGGCACAGCGTTGCAGCGCGATGTCGAAATTGGAGCCGATGGAGGGGTTTTCACCCACACTGCCGCGCTCGTCCAGACTCTCTCCGGGGCGCGGTAGCCTGTAGATTAGCTCACATCGGCAAAAAAAGTGTCGAGAGGACTCGCCGTTCTACCATTGGACTACATCCGTCATCACAGGCTGGATTTGAACCAGCGACACGCGCCTTGCGGCGTTGCTCTACCGGGCTGAGCTACTGTTCGGAATGGC
>Ga0315288_10008097_pt1 | contig 13278 bp, 17 predicted proteins | sample YL17G11_20_MG_FD_203454 | JGI IMG/M metagenome (GOLD analysis project Ga0315288, IMG submission 203454) | Sediment microbial communities from Yellowstone Lake, YNP, Wyoming, USA - YL17G11_20 | ecosystem: Environmental > Aquatic > Freshwater > Lake > Sediment | place: USA: Wyoming | collected...
AACTCTCTGACCAGGCTCCTTCATTTCTGGAAATTTTATCAGTGACTTTATCGATCTCATACGCCTCTTTGATGAGACCTTTGGCCTCAAGAGAGTCAGCGACGGCATCGAGCATGGAAGAAATTTTTGACTGCATGGTCAATACCCTTTCGTGTGCGTATATGCCTTAGGTGCGTTTGCCATCAAATCCGAACCCGGTATTTCGTTTCAGAACTTCGCCCTGAGATTACTTAGGTGAGCGTGAAGAAATTAAATGCTCTTTGACATATTTTCAGAAAAAATAATTAACGCCCTTCCCACCCAGGTCTATCCCAACGTTCTACAGGCTCTGGACTCCTGTAATAATTTTGATAACTTTTTAACCATTCCTTTTGGTCTTTCAGGTACTCTGGTAAGGTTTTTTTCTGCTCCAGGCGCATTCCAAGAGAAGTGGGGCTAGTATATGGTTTATCCAAGTTTTTAGCAAAAATTTCTTGCGCAAAAGTTTTTGCTAAAGCATCAACAAATTGTGGAGATTCTTTCTTGAGGGCTTCTGCTGCTTCCAGAAAAGCGGTCCTAAAATTGGGGTCGAGGTTGGATTCGCCTTTTGAAGCCTCAAGAGCCACAATTAAATCCTTCCCTTTAAAATTTGTATAATCTTTACGTATAGTTTCCATAGAAGTATCTTCGTAATCGTGGTGCTCCCATGTTCTGGGGTTAAAGCCCCCCCTCCAAAAAAGTTTTATATATTTTTTCATTTTTTGAGAATCTATAGCGTCAGCGATCTTATCAATCTCATAGGCTTCTTTAATGAGCCCTTGAGCCTCAAGAGAGTCAGCGACGGCATCGAGCATGGAAGAAATTTTAGTTAGCATAATATCTCCTTATTGCATACACATGAAATATTAGTAGAAAATTACAGATACTTTATAAAACAGGTGCCGCCCCGTGAGGAACGGCACCAGATACTCTTTGTACGCATGGCACATGAGCTGCTATCAAAGATACGTGTAATCGACCTGCTTGGCAAGCTCCTCACCGATTTTCACGTACTCATCTCGGTACTTCACGCCATCCATTTTGTCGATCTCTTTGGGCATGTCGTACATCTCTACCCTCTGGAACGTGAGATCGAATCTGTACTTGGATAGAGCCGTCAGCCACTGCTCCTGGGTCATGGACAGCTGAGCCCGGGATAGACCGCCCTCTACAGGGTTCATGAAAAACAGTAGCTGCCTGAGGTTGTTGAAGCTCACAGCTTTTTTAAATGACATACCCTGGTTAGCTTGTCCGCACCCGAGGGAGAGTATGTGGACGTGTTCCTCCAAAAGCCACCCCTGGCGCATGACCTCTATGAATGCCTGCATGATAGGGGCATTCATGTCTCCGCACCCACCGTCCATCCATACGTTCTTGGTTTCTTTATCGACCATGGTACCAAAGTACAGGGGTGCCGCGGAAGATCGTAGGATAGTCTGAGTGAGGTTGAGCTCTCCGTCTTTGTCTTCCCAGGACTTGAAAAAATGCGTACGGCCATCACATAAGTTTACAGAAGTCCCGATGAATTTGGTTTTACACTGCTTCATCTTTACGCCTTTGATATAGGCGTCCAAGAGGTTCTGTACTGGTTCTCTGCTGTATTTAGGCTGGAATATAGGGGCACGTACTCTCTTGGCAAAGATCTTTGGTAGATCTTTGTAGAATATGTTTTTGAATGTTTTAACGGGTAGGATACCGGTACTGAGTATGCCACCTGTGATTGCTCCTACAGAGGACCCTATTACCAGGTCGAACTCTTGTACTGGCTCAGCTTTTGTGGTGTCTGTTATTGCGTCGAGGACTGTTAGGGGCAACAGGCCTTTCGCACCGCCGCCGTCCAAAGCTAGCACTATTTTATGCATACCATCTCCTTTTATATACCGTTTATAATATTTGTAGGTTATTGCATAACCTGTTAATAATACCTTTATGATAGGTGCTTGAGCTAAAGGTATCGTACCAAAAAGGGAGAAACATGACTGTATTGTATAAAACCTGTTCAATGTGTAAAAACGAATTTCCTTTGACTGTTCAGTATTTTACACGAAGAAAAGATAACGTTAGCGGATGGACCTCTGCTTGTAAAGAATGCAGGAGAAAATGGTATCATGTGAAAAGAGGAAAAATTCCACCAGATAAAAAATATGAGCCTAAAAAAGCAAACGACGGGTACAAGTTTTGTGTTAAATGCGACAAAGAATTCCCTGCTACATCAGAGTTTTTTTCATCGGATAGAACAATGCACTCGGGGTTGCACTCCTACTGCAAAAAATGTCTTGTTATTTACGGTAGAAAGAAAAAACACGATAATTTAGAAAAAGGCGGGTGTTATGCTTGCGGTAAAGATAAACTAGAACACAGTGCTCATTTGTGTTTTAAATGTTGGGTAAAAGCTACAAGCCTGAGAAGGTTGAAAAAAACGTACACTAAAGATCTTATTGACATTATCGAAAAACAAAAATATATATGCCCCTATACTGGAGATGTGCTAGTGCCAGGACACAACATGTCTTTAGAGCACATTGAGGCAGCATCTGTTAACTCAGATAGAAAAAGGGATATCAATAACGTAACCTGGGTATCTTTCTGGGCGAATGCTGCGAGAGGCAATTTGTCACACAAAGATTTTTACGAGCACTGTAAAAAAGTGGTTGATACTTACGAAAAAAACAGAGGTTTTGTAGTATGTACTACTACCGGAGAGAAGCTTATATCGTAAAAAGCCCGGGACCAGTTTCCTGATCCCAGGCTTATCTTCTCACGGTACGAACAGAACTAAACTATTCAGCCTTTATCCGGTTCCCCTCGAGGTACATCTCGTTATTGACCATAACAGTCGTACATCCAAGGTGATCTGCCAGGGCATTTGCTACTTCTTTGAGACGAACATGATCGCTGAAACTTGGAGTCCCTTTGATCTCTTTCCCTAGCTCAGCCTCGTTGTAGAACTTTATCACTTCAGAGCCAAAAGGTAGCATACCTCGGTATGTCTTAGCTTGCTCCGGGTGATAAATCAAATAGATTTTGAGCGGGAAAAGAACCGACCACCCAGGCTCAATGACAGAGAATTCTTCGAGCTCTGGTACCGTAGGATTCGCCTTGGTCGCAATCACGTATGCGCGATTGTCTGACGACATAAGGTCAAACCGTTTTTTGAAAACGGTCGTATCTTGTGAGGCAAATCCGAGACTGGGGAGTTGATCAAACGGAGTACGGCTCTCCAGATGCTGTTTGCACTCAGATATGAACAGATCGTTTCGGGAACTTAGATCAATCCGAGGCTGGGCGAGATAGTCGATAATACGGTCGTGTTTACCGTGCTTCTCGAAAGCTTGATGCAGGCGGGCCAAATCGAATACACCAGAACGACGCATGAAGCGCCTCCTTCTTTGTAGTGTGAGGTACAAAAGCACTGTCCTAAACGAGCTTACTGCTCTGACGGACAGTACCCGTGAGAAGATGACTCTAATATATGCTGATTCAGTCTTAAAGTCAACCTGTCTCGAACTATTTTCCGAACGCGAGCTTTTTGAACTCCTCGGTGAGTTGAAACCAGTTAATGTATAGCCCGGCGTCATTTTTGTCGAACGGTTTCCAGATCTTAACTTTTGTCAGATCTAAAGCTACTCCTATTTTCCTCGCTTCCCACCAGGGTTTTTCCCATGCCAATAAAATGCATATAACTTCTGATCCTGATAGACTTGTGATAGTTACAACCAATTCGTTGTCTTGCCGGGTAGTAGGCCCGTTACTCTCTCCTACGGAGCAATTCGCATACACGATGTGTACAGGCACACCAAAAGGTATCTCATTGACTATGTCTATAGCTCGTTCGAGTTTGGCTACCTTTGCTTTGATAGCCTGTACCGCTCTGGCTCGTACGTCCTGCCGGGCTTTTTCTATGGCTTCTTTTTTATGCATTAAAAGCGTATCTCCACTTTTGAGCGATCGGTACCCTACGACCGTAGCCAAACGCTTTTTGATGCATTTTTATGCCTATAGCAGCCTGCCTACGCTTGAACTCTGCCCCCGTCATCAGGCGCAGAGTTTTCTCAGCGTAATCTTGATTAAAACGTACGATCTCTTGACATGCAAATTTCTCCTTCTCTCCCAATAACTCACCCTCTATGTTGAGCTTGAGGATGGCATCCAGTATAGGATACGGAGGCAGGTTGTCCGTGTCCTTCTGACCGGGAGCCAGCTCTGCCGACGGCTCTTTGTCGAGAATCGCCTGGGGTATGACGGCAGTACCCGCCAGCTCATTGATATACTTGGCTACCGCGTAAACCTCCATCTTATAGAGGTCACTGATCGGGGCCATACCACCTGCCATATCTCCGTATAGTGTACAATATCCTACCGAGAGTTCACTCTTGTTGCCAGTCGACAGCACCAGGTGCCCGTGACGATTCGAAAACGCCATGAGCACCTGCCCGCGGATACGGGCCTGCAGGTTTTGCTCCGTGACTCCCGCGGGCGCAGTCTCGAACACGTCGTTGAACTGGTCAATTATCAGATCGAAACTGCTCTTGATCGGAAACGTGTATAGGCGTACTCCCAATCTATCGCAAAGCACTTGCGAGTCTTCGTAACTCCCGGTCGAAGAGTACTGCGAGGGCATCGTGATACCTACCACGTTGTCTTTTCCCAAGGCAGCTACAGCGAGTGCCGTGACTACAGCGCTGTCTATACCACCAGACTCTCCTATGACAGCTCCCTTGAAACCGCATTTTTTCACGTATTCTCGGATCCCGTACACGGCCTGTTCATAGAAAAATTCTGCACTACTTTTGTATGTGCCCTCAATGTACGGTTGGTCTAAGCTACACAGATGCTTGCCCATGTACTGTATGCTGAGTATATCTGGCTCAAATCTCTTAGCATGCCCGCAGATACCCCCCAAAGCGTCTACTGCAAAACTATTCCCGTCGAATACTATGTCGTCGTTACCGCCGACCGTATTGACGTAGAAAATAGGCATGTAATACTGTCTGCACAGGCTTATCACCATTTCTTTCCGATACTCGTGCTTGCCCGCTATCGATGGCGAGGCGTTCAGTGAAAGTACCATGTCTGCCTGAGCATTGTACAGCTCTTTGATAGGATTCAATGTGTAGAGCTTATTATTGTGCCAAATATCTTCACAGATCAATACCCCAATACGGTACCCAAAAAATGTGAATAGACCCATATCTTTTCCGGGTTCGAAATATCGAGCCTCATCAAACACATCGTAGGTAGGGAGTAATCGTTTTCGGTAGTTGTATATGACCTTTCCTCTGTGACATACCGCCGCCGAGTTGTACAGCCCTTTACCGGGACCCTCATTACGCTCTATGTACCCTAAAACAAAAAGGCACTCTACACTGCTTGTCCTTTTGAGTATCTCGTCTAATGTTTGTAGCTGTGCAGTGATAAAGCTGCTATTGTCTACCAGATCCAGGGGCGGGTATCCAGTTATCGATAGCTCAGGGAAAACTACTATAGCCCCCTGGCTATCATAGGTGCCGTTCAGCATAGTAGTTATGATCTGCTGTGCGTTACCCGGCAGGTCTCCTACTGTAAAGTCGAGTTGCGCGAGAATAACCCTCATAGTATACCGCCTGTTTTGTTGGTATCTGCAGCTCTGTTGTACGCACATTTGAAATCCATGCAGTATCTCCGACATATCGGGTCATCTTTAGGGCTATGACTCTCTACCCAGCTTAACCGCGCTCCTTTTACGTCACCACTCAAAGGACCTATGGGTCTGCCACCCTCCCGGGCGTACATGAGACATGGATAGTGGTCCCTGCCTACGATTGATATGTCTGACCTGGATAGACTGCATTTGAAAGTATCTGTCTCTGTCATACCGCGCATACTCTTGCCCTGCCTGAATCGCCCTACTCGATAGTTGAGGATCGGGTACGCTGAGTAGTCCTCACTCTCCGGAAACACTGGCGTGACCTCATCTTTGGTACTCACCGATAGCTTGATATCGTTTACCCCGAGATCCAGGATGTACCTGATAATTTTCGATACCCTGCTCACATTGAGGCTGTCTACTACCAGCCCTACATTGACATAGTAACCCAGGTTAGACAGCTTGATTATGTTGCTGATCACTTTGTCGACGTGTTTGTAGCCGCGGCTGACGAGTACGTCGTAGTCATAATCATCCAGGGAGATAGAGAGCATGTCTACGTCCAGGGCTCTGTATAGGGACATGTCTGCCGAACCGTTAGTAGACAGCCCTATTTTCAGACCTCTACTTTTTATTCGTGCACAGAGCTCCCGGATATGCGCGTAGAGGGTCGGCTCGCCTCCGGTTATTTGGACGTGTTTCAGGCTGTAGGCGTATTTTTCTATGAAATCACACGTCTCCTGTAAATCGATCTCTGAGTTCAATCGATTGCAGTATTTGCATGAGAAATTGCAGGCCCCCGTGACTGCTACCTCACAATACCAAAACCCATCCCCGGTGTATCCGAGGCGTTCTTGGTTGATTTCACTGAATCCGGTAGTTTCTATCACGGGTTCACTTGTCCGTAAGCTGGTTGCGTTTATAAGGTAAGCATCGGATCTGTTTCATGCTGCGGGAATTTTTTCTTTAGTTTAGAGATACTTCTACATAATTTTTCTAAATGATCTCTCCGGGCTTTGTTCCAATCCAGAGTGGGGATCTCTTTTTTGTACTCTCTCTCGTCTTTTAAGCACTGTGTAATAAAAAGGCCTCTCACACTCTCGTTTTCTATTTTGTCTATTTTATCTATGAATTTTACATCGTTAGATAAAAGTCCCGCGACAAAGCCGTCTGTTACAGCGTGTAGTCCCCAACCGGTTTCTTCTATCTTTACTATGGTAGCTCCTTTGGCAGAAAGCCTGTCCCAGTAACCTTTGGGGTACCCGTGCTCAACAGCCTCTGTATCAGAAGAACATTCCCATGTTATCCGATATGTCGGGGGGTTTTGACTGCTTGATGGTTTAGAGTCTTTTTCTATTGCCTGTTTCAGAAATTTCAGATAAACCCTGTTGATGGCTCCTTGAAAGCTCATTCCACAATTACCAAGATTGTAGTTGTAAAGCTCTTCCACGCACACCTCCAAAAATGTTACTTGTCCATGAGTTGATTGTTGAATATCAGTCTCTTCCTCAGCTCAAACACATCCCCCGATAGGCTGACCTTCATCATATGAGGACTCTTCAGGCGCTTGAGGGTCCAGTGTAACATGTCCTCTTCTTGGCGCACCAGGGCCCTGACTTCGTTGATACTCGGTTTGAAACCCTCCTGGATCGCACCTTCTTTGTAGGCGACCCTGTGCCGGGGTATATACTCCAGGTCGGTCATATGCTGCAGTATGATACGACTCGACTCGTCGTCCGGGTGGTGAGCCGTTGTACACTGTCTTACGTTTTCGTTTCTACCGTGGATGAGACAACAAAATATCTCACCCGTGTCCTTATGGCGGAGCCATGTCGACCGGTTCGATCCCGGGATACTGGTCTTGATGGGGTTGTCGTGGGCGATCTTTATGACCGCTCGCTCTTTACCCCAGCTTTCCACAGTCGAGAGTTTAGCGACCCCGCCGATACTCGGTTGGTCCGCGCAGGTACCGGGCTGAGTCCCACAGGCCCATACGATTTTCTTGATAGTCTCGTTGGGATCGAGTCCGGCTTTGGCTGCATTGGTGAAAATCTGACCTCGGATGTCTTCGATGAGATACTCGTCGAGATCGTTGGTCTGATAAATGAGCACGTCGTTCAGCCCTGCGGCGTCCAAAGCGATCCTTTCCTCGATAGTTATATATGCCAGGTCTCCGGAGTCATTACGGATACCAGGAGTACCCCCTGCGGTCTTGATGCTATCCCAATGCTTCTTGAACGCTCTGATAGCATTTGGGAGTCCCGACTTGAGGGTGTCGATGGTATCCACCAGGAGCACTGGTCTTTTGGGGTTGATTTCGAGCCACTTATCGAATGCCTCGTACTCATCCCCGAAACTTTGCGGGAACTCATGCCCCATTGTGCCACGGATAGGGATGTGTATCCCTCGGCTGATCTCAGCATTGCTGGAGATGTTTATCCCAGCCAGGTGAGCATAGAGGGAGGTACGGAGAGGGTCCTGGGCTCTTCTCCTAGCGAACTCCATAGTCGACCCCTGTCCCGCTGATTGGACTACCCGGGCCCATTTGGTCATCGAGAGCGACGGGTAGTTCACACAGGCGAGTAGCATGCCCTCGGCGATGCGTACCTGTGCGAGACTGCCCTCTATGATGACGCACGGTTCGTTGGGGAAGAAAATCGACCCCTCGGGAGGGGCGTAGACGGTCACGCTCAGTCGATTGAGAGAGCACAGGTATTCGATGAATCCGTAGGAATACCCCAAATAGGTCAGGGCGTCTTTGACTGCCTTATCCTCGAAAGTGAAATCTTCGAGTGTTCTCAGGAACGCCGTGAGCCCTCCCAGGTGAGCGAACGATCCACCGAAAGGCGCTTTCCTGATGAAGTGAGTCTTCGCCGCTTTGAGCTCATGGCGGTTGAGGTGGAAATCAGTCTCCGCCATGCGCATGTAATAGTCATCCCACGGGCAGATCTCGAGCGGGAAAAGGTTTCGGATACCTTCCAGGAGGTCGTACGAGGGGGAGTAGAGCCGTTCCATTTGTAGTTACTCCTATGTTATTTGTATGTGGCCTGCACGTTAGTAATATACTAATTGGTAACGGGGTTATCAATTTTAATGTCCTGCGTTTCTGGCATCCCTTGCTGTGTTGTAAGATGTTCGCCCCGCCTCCTTAGTGTCCTGCGTGCGCGTCCTAATTATCTACTAATATACTTACTTCTGTTCAATCTATTCCGTTGTAATAAGGAGTGCCGTCTATGCTTAACAAAATTTCTGATGAACGTACTGAGTTGTCAGTACTATGTACTCGTATGGAACGTGCTATTATAAATCAAGATATTGTTGCAATCAAAAATCTATTTAATAGAATGAAAGATATATTAAAAATAGACACGGATACTGCGACTCAGAGTGTGCAACCGTCTGTTGCTAAACTTGGTAGTGTCTCCTCCAAAATTTCTTCCATGCTTGATGCCGTCGCTGACTCTCTTGAGGCCAAAGGTCTCATCAAAGAGGCGTATGAGATCGATAAAGTCGCTGATAAAATCTCCAGAAATGAAGGAGACTGGTCCGAGAATTTAGATGCTGATGTCGATGATATGAAACGTGCTGCTATCACTTTCATGACTACATGGAGCAAGCTAGACAAAGCCTTTCGAGAGGATGATTTGGAGATAATAGGGCAATTATACCCCTCATTCAAAAGTCAATCTGAAAATTTAGCGAAGCATATGTACAACTTTACGGGGGCTCCTTTTCAATCTCCAACACATGCTCCAGCTCCTTCAGCCCCCCCAGCGCATGCTCCAACTCATGTTCCAGAAATTCCTGTGTTTTAATTTTTCGCGCTCGCCTAAGTATTTTCAGAGCGGGGCGAATTTCTTACAACGGTTGACCAATGGCGAAGTGTACTCATTTAGCGAAGCGCCGCCATTGGTTTGTTGGGTGTTGTTCGCGCCCGCTCCGCTGTCTGCTGCGGTTTTGCGGTGCTGCAAATAGGCAACCAACTCCCGAACAAGACTTCGCCCCTTTGACTCGATGAAGTCGTGAACAAGATTATCGTGCTCGCGCAGATTACACAGCGGGCAAGTACGATTCTCGTAAACGATACTACACTTTCGACATATCTCCATAGCGAAACCGCCTATCATATGGTCGGGCGCGAATTGCACCCAACGGTTGGCACAGGGCGAAGTTTGGTACTCCAAATTTGGGGGTACTCCCCGCCCTGTGCCTGTTGTAAGATGTGCGGTTGGCTTCCTTAGCGTCCCGCCGCTCTTAGCACCTTGCCAGACTGGTCTATGATAGCACCACAATGCGGACACTTTACTGCACCCATTGATACCTCTGGCTGACGAGCATAATCGACCGACTTTTTGCAACCCTGACATGTGACCACGATACACCTCCGTTTGTTGATGGTTTTGCGGCGGACTACAAATTGAGAGCCAACCGCATTTCTTACAACGTTCTCAGAAACGTGCGCTGTCTCCGCCCAACGGCGTATGCATACCAACGAACGATCGATGACGCGCGACCTCTTTGCGCAGCTCCGCGACCTCTTCGCGCAGGGCGGAGATTGCGTCACTTTCTGTGTTGGCCGATGCGGAGGGAGCTTCCGCAAGTATTGGCGCGTCTGGTATTGGGGAAAAACACCGCCAATCAGATGACGTATTTCGTTGCTCCCACAAAGTACCGTCGTCGCACAGTGCAGTTGTTATGTATGCACATTGCGTACTACTCACGTTGTCAACGCCACAAGCGGCTATTTGAACAATTCGACGCGTCATCTATTACCTCCAATGCGACCGTAGTTTCGGCCAACGGGTTCGCAAACGGCTGCTGCGGTACACCGTGGCACGCCTTTGCGTGTTGCACGATGTAAACCGCGCTACCACCAGTTAGGCGGCCTTCAGCTCGTTGACTAACGCTGTGAATATGAAATCCTTCGCCTGCTGCTCGATGGGCAACTGATCGTAAGGGACACAACAGGGGTGCTCCTTAGTGTCGGGATTTTTCACAGCCCCGTACCGCCAACCATCGGCAACCTTTTCTTTTAGCCACGAATCATGGCTTGCACTCGGAGGAGCCTCGGGATTGTCGATGTGAAACTGAACGCCGTTGATAGCGGACTTCCGTTGCCACTCGGGTGTCTCGTCCCAGGAGGGCTGTGAAGAATCCCCTATCGACTGACAGTAGGCACGATTCACTTCATGACACACGCGGGCGATCTTTGCCTGTTCCATCTACAACTCCTTCGTTTATGGTGGCCGCCTTCAGAACATCCGAAGCGCGGTTTATTTCGTGCAACGTCTCAGCAACGGGTGCTGGAAACGCCTATTATAAAATTCAGTCCTTAATGTCCTGCGTTTCTGGCATCCCTTGCTGTGTTGTAAGATGTTCGCCCCGCCTCTTTAGTGTCCTGCGAGCGCGTCTTTCTCAAAAGGTACTGCTCCTGGAACTCTAACCCAGTCATCATCTGCATTGAAAACTAATTCGTGATCAGCATGCTTATTCAGAAAAGATTCCAATTTGTCAAGGCTATTATCATCTTTACATAGCTTCTGGTTCCTAGCTACATTCAACAAGGTCTCTCTACACTCTCGACAGCTCAGTGCATGATCCCACCCCATATTTGTATCCTTTCTTGATTTTCGCGCTCGCCTAAGTATTCTCAGAGCGGGGCGAATTTCTTACAACGTTCTCGGCAACTCGCCTGCTGTGCCGGGGCCACACTAATACGGGTTTCCACCGTACGCAGTCGGGCGGAGTAGCGCTACTTCCCCAACCGCTGCTTGCATAGTAGCCCCGGCATGGCAGGCTTGCCGTGTTGCACGATGTAAACCGCGCTACCACCAGTATGCCGGGGCCTCAGAACTTCTTGCCGCCGTGCATATACTCACGACCACGATTGAACTCAATTTTAGCAACAATGGCATCTGCCACTTTCCAGCCACGAGCCAGGGCAACATCCATGATGCGAATAACCACATCTGCCAGCTCTTCCTCTACCGCAGAGAATTGCGCAATGTGCTCCGATGGTGGGTTGCCATGGCGGAGCCCCTCAAGCGCCTCTGCCAGTTCGGAGACCATAAGCATGAGTAGCTCGCCATTGTTGCGGTCGCCCTTCCACCACCCTTTCGATACAGCAATGTCCTGCACGGCGGCGGCGACAAAACCCCATTCCTCCACAAATGTTTGACCCACGATAGCCTTCCTTTCTGCCCCGGCCTATAACCACCGGGCGCGGTTTATTTCGTGCAACGGTTTGCCCAATGGTGAAGTTTGGTACTCCAAATTTGCGCAGCGCACACCATTGGGCTGTTATGCGCTGTAAATTTGACCACCTTATTGTCCTTCCGGCCATACAAAAGTTTCGGAACGGCCACGGACTACCTGCCAAGCATAACGCAGGCGACTCCACAACGAGCAATATGATGGTTTGAAATTCTCTGGTCGAGCAGGCACCCACTTACCATTGACGCACGCCTGCGTTTCTTTGCAACTTTGAAACAATGACTCTAATTTCCACATGGCCGGACTCCTTATATAAAAGTCAAATTTATTGCGCATAACGGTTGACCAATGGCGAAGTGTACTCATTTAGCGAAGCGCCGCCATTGGTATGTTGGCTGTTGTTTTTGCGGCCTCCCCGTTCTGCGGCGGCTCTTCGCCCAGGACGGGCGATCTGCGATGGATTTCTGAAAATGGCTGCAATCTCATAGGCGATAGCCCTACCAATTTCTTAAACCCATCATCATTCCAACATTTTTCAATCCAGTCACAAATAGGAGTCCTATACACAATCTGACGATCTTTCTCAACAACTATCTGATACTTTATGATTGCGATACCGGGCGATTCGTGATGTATCCTGTTGTCAACAAACGGTGTCTCTACGTGCATCAGATAATACTCGTATCCATTGCTTGTCGATCTGTAGGTTGCGCGAATATGTTCCATTTCTTCTCCCCTGGCGCACGACGCGCCGTCTTGTTTTGCCGCCGCCTATAATTCTCAAGCCGCAAAAATTGCAGCCAACGTTCTCAGGCACTCGCCCGAAGTTGGCCGACAACGCCAGACAGCACATTGATGCACGATTCGTAGTCACCACGATTGACACAACGTATAGCCTCCAATACTTCGTCGGCCAATTTTGGGCTGCCTGTGTTGGCCGATGCGGAGGGAGCTACCTCCGGTATTGGCGCGACATCCATGCATCGCACACCTGTTCCGCTCGGGTCAATCTCGTGTCGTCGATACACAACTGGCTTCTTGATTTGTCGCGCCATCTATTACCTCCAAAGCGAACGGAGTTTCGGCCAACTCGTCCAATCACGAAATACGCTTGTCTATCTCTTTTCTTAATAATAGGATACAAGACCTGTCTTTTTCACCCATGTATCCAAATTTATGCCCTAGCATGCCCAAAATAATACAACCTGCGGCCCAGAAAAACAGGGACCCGCTGTTCTTGCCTAATATTTTCAGAGCGTCTGTGGTAGCCGCTGAATACTCAGCCTCATGTATGTAGACCTGGTGCTGACGCTTTGTCTTGTTTCTGCCAGCGTATACTTCAAAATAGTTCGTTTTCATGCCAGAACGCGCTCCGGTATCACAGCACACGAGAAAATAATAGCCCCTGGGTATGTTTTTCG
>Ga0315288_10008101_pt1 | contig 13272 bp, 10 predicted proteins | sample YL17G11_20_MG_FD_203454 | JGI IMG/M metagenome (GOLD analysis project Ga0315288, IMG submission 203454) | Sediment microbial communities from Yellowstone Lake, YNP, Wyoming, USA - YL17G11_20 | ecosystem: Environmental > Aquatic > Freshwater > Lake > Sediment | place: USA: Wyoming | collected...
CCGTTAAATTGCGATATTATCATAAAATTATCCATAATAGATTACAAGTTGTATATTCGACGGTCATAATATCCATTCTGGGGAGGCCGATTGGAAAGCCATTGAAATAACCTTGCGGAATTTGAAGATTTTCTCAAACGTCATTGATTCGTCTCTCCAGAAAAAGCTAGATTCTATATTTACTGTATCTTTTCCATAATATCCTTCAGAAAAACCTGAGCGACCTGGCCGATACTATCGGGCACGGCAAAGAAGAAGATGGCTCAACTGCTATATATAGGCGGCCTCCGCCTTCTGGAATGCAGACAATTAAGAGTCAAGGGCATAGGTTTCGCCAATAATTTGCTGATCATCTTTAAACAACTACCTTTCAGAGAATGATCAAAAAAGCTTTAAGGAAATCGGTGATTTCTAAGCCCGCAAACTGTTACACGCTATGGCAGAACTTCGCCACGCATCTTCTGGAAGCGGGGCATAATATCCGAACGATCCAGGAACTCATGGGCCATAAAAACGTGAATATGACGATGATATACACTCATGTGGCTCGAAAGAGCTATTCGGACATTTCCAGTCCTCTGGACAACATGTAAAAAATACCGAAAGTCTATACGGATGTTTCCGAGATATCTGGGACTCCAAAAAACTTTCGCGGCTATCTGATTAATCGTCGCTCCTCTTATGGATATTTGAGTCGTCGAATATTGAGTTTGCAATTTAAGATGTATAATTCTAAGATAAGACTGTAATTTTACGGGGATATTGGATGGAATCATATTATATACGACGGTCGTCAGATAAAATTTGTATCAAATACTGCATGCTGGATATTAATAGTTAGGGCTAGCTAGGATACGCCCATGTACTCAGTTCCGGGCACTCATCGGACTCGTCCTATCGAGCCACGCAAGAAGCTCATGCGTCAGATGGCGCAATGTGGGCTGGAGTTCGATCAGAAACTTCGGCATGCATTTGAACTTGCCGCCAGTACGCCTGACATTCGCCCCGAAGATGATGGCCTGCCGGATTCCTATATCACGCTGGCGCTATACCGAACCAACACGGTCCTCAGCCGCATCGTTGATCTCCAGGAGCGGCGTCTCAACCTCTTCCACGACTACAAACTTGCCCCACCATGCGCACTCGACGATGTTGTTCCCGGCGAGAAGCTGGCTGGCGTTCTCAATGAGGCGATCTCGGACCTCGGCGGCGGCAAGGTTCTCGGGGTTGGTCACTTTCTGCGTGCAATCGTCAGACTCACTCTGGACCAATCCGCACATGATGTGGGGTATCTCGGTTTTCGTGGCCAGGTGATTCACAATACCTTCTCTGCCGAGACAATACTGTGGGGACTCGGTCACACGGCATGGACTCCGATATCCAAAGCACCGGAACTCAAGGTGATTCTGGAGAATCTTGACGGGCGCCACCCTATTGACGATCACGAATACCTACTCACCTTCGAACGCGGTCGTTTCTTGTTTCGACCTACCAGCATTCTGGACCCATTCGATGTGGCCAGAGCAGAGAGGTCGCCGGCGCGGCGGCTCGCTGTTCTGGCCCACTTCGGGAGCAACTATGGAGGGTTCCGGCCCTCAGAAGTTCTCGAGCTCGAGGACTTGATTAGCAGCAAGAGTTCCAGAGAGGCAGACCTGCAGAAGTTCTTCGAGCGTCATCCAGCCTTTCTGCGACTCTGGGACTTCCGCGACGTCTATCCACAAATTGTCCTAACGCGCGAGGAGGATGGAGATCTAATTCCCGATTTCCTATTGGTCGACCCCGAACTGCAACAGGCAACAGTCGTGGACCTCAAGTTGCCCTCGAAGAGAGTCGCTGTTGGGACCAAGAACCGTCGACTCTTCTCGCACGCGGTCGAAGAGGCTAGAGCCCAATTGCGGCTGTACCAGAGTTGGTTTGATGATCGCCATAACCGGCTCAAGCTCAAGGAGCGGTTTGGTCTCGAGATCTACCGGCCTCGGCTCGCAGTGATCATCGGTCGGTCTTCGTCGTTCGCGGACGAGCTGGATCGTCAACGGCTTATCGCTTCAACCCCGGACATCCAAGTCGTCACGTACGACGATATTGCGGAACGCGCGAAAAGACGCCTGCTCCTTGTAATGGGAGCCGAGCGAGAGATACGACATGAACAGCAGCCCTAACACCAAGCTCAGCGGCGCCCCTGGGCGTCCGCTGCAGCGCTTCGTTATGCCAGTTCTAAGTACAGTTTCTCCGAGGTTTTAAAACACAAGAATTTGGTTTTCGGCAATGATGGCCGAGCGGGAGTCTTCGCCGTGATTTTGCCACCCTCAGATCGTGAAAGATGGTAGCCCAAGGCGAAAGGGGATGTCAAGGACTGAACTAGTTCACCGCGAAAAAAAGGAATTCATACCAATCGCCGTCCGATCCGGTCTAAGCCATCCGCTACGAATTAGCTGACGTCTCTTCATCACTCAGGAAACGGGGTCGTCTCACGGCTGAGAACATCCGTTTCCTCCGGCTGCAACCCTTTCGATCCGAATTCGGTATTATTTAGTGAGCCGTGCTGGTCCGGTGCCCAAGTATGCGGACCGGATCCGACTGGAGGAGGTGCCATTTGTTAAGAAATTATCTGAAAGTCGCCCTTCGCAATCTGGTCAGGCACAAGGCTTTTTCCTTCATTAACCTGCTCGGCCTGTCCATCGGCATGGCCTGCGCCGTTCTGATTTTATTCTATGTCCGCCACGAACTCAGCTATGATCAGTATCACGCCCAGAAGGATCGGATTTTCCGGCTGGTAACCAAGGTGCAGGGCGCAGCTTATGAGGCCATTGCGAAAGTGCCGGGCCCGTGGGGGATGGTTGCGAAGCAAGATATGCCGGAAGTGCAAGAGATGGCCCGTTTCGTCTTTATCAATGAAACTTTAGTGAGCCGGGGGGAGAAACGATTTTACGAGGAAGGCGGCTTGTACGCCGATCCGACAGTCTTCGAGGTTTTCAGTTTTTCTCTCCTGAAGGGGAATCCTAAAACGGCGCTCACCCAACCCAACTCGGTGATCATCACCCGGGATTTTGCGAAAAAATATTTCGGCGACGAAGAACCGCTCGGCCAGAGGCTGAGTTTTGACAACCGGAACGAGTATCTCGTTACCGGACTTATGCCCACCATCCCCGCCAATTCCCATTTTTTTTGATTTTCTTGTATCCATGGCAACATACACTAATCCCAGACGCGACGATTGGCAATGGATGCAATTCTACACTTATTTGTTGCTCAAGGAAGGCATGTCGCCGCAAGCCGTGGCCGCGAAATTCCCAGCGCTGTTGCGCCGGAACCTCGATGAAAACGCTGCTTCGGCGTTTACGCCATTTTTGCAGCCCTTAACCGACATTCATCTGCGGTCGCACCTCTTCAGGGAAATGCAGCCGAACTCGGATATAGGCCATGTCTATATCTTTACCGCGGTGGCGTTTTTCATCCTCTTGATTGCCTGCATCAACTTCATGAACCTGACGACGGCGCGAGCGGCGACTCGTGCGAAAGAGGTGGCCGTGAGAAAAGTCAGCGGCGCCGACCAGGGACAACTCATTAAACAATTTCTTGGCGAATCCGTTCTCATCAGTCTCGGCGCGATGATTTTGGCGCTGTTTCTCGTCGTTCTTTTGCTTCCCGTTTTCAATTCGCTCATCGGCAGACAATTGACGCAGAACTTCCGCGGTGACAAGGCTTATTTGCTGATCCTGCTCGGCATCACGCTCGGAGTCGGCCTGGTCTCCGGCAGCTATCCTGCTTTCGTGCTCTCCGCTCTCAAGCCGGTCAACGTGCTCAAGAAAAAATGGGCGGGGACGCGCGGGGCATGGCTTCGCCAGGGTCTGGTCGTCTTTCAGTTTGGCATCTCGGCCTTTTTGATGATTGCCACCGGCATCGTTTACAGCCAACTCAAGCATATCCAAAATATAAAACTTGGGTTCAACAAGGAGCAGCTGGTCATCATCCCGATTCGAGACGAAGCTGTGCGAATGAAATATGAAACTCTGAAGCGCGAATTGTTGCAGGATCCCAACGTCGTGAGCGTCGCGGCTTCGGGAAATCTGCCTGGCGGAAGTGATTGGGGCATTCCTTATGAAGCCGAAGGACTGCCGCCAGAAAAAACTCCACCCATGCGCGTCTTGGCCGTCGATCATGATTTCGTGGCGACCTTCGAGATGGAATTGGCAGCCGGCAGAAGCTTTTCCCGGGATCATTCCAACGATGCTAAAACATACATGGTCAACGAAGAAGCGGCCAAACAACTCGGATGGAAAGATCCGGTCGGCAAGACGATCGCCATGCCCGCCATCCAGCGAGAGAAAGCTCCTGTGATCGGGGTGCTTAAAGATTTTCATTTTCGGTCGTTACACGAGAAGATCGGCCCGATCATGTTTTTCATTCCTCCTCCGGATTGGTTTACCGTTTTCTCGGTGCGAATACGCTCCGAAAACGTTTCGAAAACTCTGGCCGTTCTGGAACGCATATGGGCGAAATTCGATCCGAGTCACCCTTTCAATTACTCGTTCTTTGATGAGCAATTCGACCGGTTGCATCAAAGCGAAAAGCAGATCGGTCGTCTGCTCGGCTATGTTGCGCTTCTGGCCGTGATAATCGCCTGTCTCGGATTGTTCGGCTTGGCCGCGTTCACGGCAGAACAACGCACCAAGGAAATCGGCATTCGCAAAGTCCTCGGCGCTTCCGCGGGCGGGATCATTTTTTTGCTCTCGAAAGATTTCGCCAAGCTCGCATTGATTGGTTTTATCATCGCGGCGCCGCTGGCTTACTATGCCATGAGTCGCTGGCTCGGAGACTTTGCTTATCGAACCAATATCGGACCGGGCGTATTCGTCCTGTCGGGTTTATTGGCGCTCGTCACGACTTGGCTGACCGTGAGCTATCAGTCTATAAAAGCGGCCCTGGCGAATCCCGTCGATTCCCTGCATTACGAATAACGTATAATCGGGATCATCTTTGGGGGATATTGAGATTGCCGCGCGGCCGAAATTATATTACCGCTATGGTTAAGAGGGAAGATTCAGCACGCGAAGCGAGAATTCGCCACAATCGGTATACTTTTTTCGTGTTTAGCGGATGAGCAGAGATGAACAATTGGATTTCCGTCCTGAAGGCAGATCCGCTTCCCTGGCTCCTTGAGGAAGATAATCCCTCGGTCCGCTATTTTGCCCTCGTCGATATTTTGGATGTACCGTCTCGGGATAGACGTGTGATCGCGGCCAAGAAAGCGATCATGGAGAAGGGGATTGTTCCCAAAATCTTGGCCAGGCAAAAAGAGGACGGATACTGGGATCGACCCGAGGATTTTTACATCCGCACAAAATATAAAGGAACGGTCTGGCAGCTCATCATCCTGGCCGAACTGGGTGCAGACGGAAGCGATTCCAGGGTGAAAAACGCCTGCAACTTCGTCCTCCAGGTTTCTCAAGACCGGCAGAGCGGCGGGTTTTCCTATCTTGGGGGTCCGATGGGAGGCGGATATCACAGCGCCGTCATTCCTTGCTTGACTGGGAACATGGTCTGGAGCCTCATCCGGCTGGGCTATCTCGACGACCCCAGGGTCGGGCGCGGAATTAATTGGATCACGGCCTTTCAACGTTTTGATGACCAGATCGCCCGCCCGCCTAAGGGCTGGCCCTATGAAAAGCGAGAAAGCTGCTGGGGAAGACATACCTGCCATTCGGCCGCAGCCAAGGCCCTGAAAGCTTTAGCCGAGATTCCTGAACAAATGCGCTCGTCCGGAGTCAACCAGACAATCGAGGCAGGGGCTAACTACTTTCTTCAGCACAGTGTTTACAAGCGAAGCCACAACTTCTCTAGAGTCGTAAAACCCAAGTGGACAAAATTTGGTTTTCCCACGATGTGGGACGGTGACGCTCTGGAAGTTTTCGAGCTATTGACGAGATTGGGCTACCGAGACCCAAGAATGCAGGATGCGGCCGAGCTCATCCTGTCCAAACAGGATGCTTTCGGCCGGTGGAACCTTGAGAACACTTACAACGGGCGATTCCAGGTCAATATCGAAAAAAAGGGGGAGCCCAGCAAATGGGTGACCCTTTTTGCGCTCAAGGCACTAAAAGGATACTTTTCTTAAAAGACAGTCGGCATAAGGGAAGTTGCTGCCACGTGCATCACCGCCGGGTCTGCCGGAGTGACCATCAACTTGACATCGATCAGCGGCCGGCTCCAAGACCAAGATTCCGCACAACAAGTTCATCGTCCGGCTCAAGAACGGCGCGGACCCCACAACAGTATGGACGGGCTCGACGAATCCCTTAAAATCGCCCCAGAAAAGCCGGCAAGCTGGATAAAACCCACCACCTTCTTTCCACATCCACTAAGTAGACATGAAACTCGGGAGTTTTTTCCCACTTTTAGCGGCGAATTTAAAAACATATGAATTTGGTTTTTGGCAGTGATGGCCGAGCGGGCGTCTTCGTAGCGATTTCGCCACCCTCAGATCGTGAAAATCGGGACGCTAGTTTTCAGGATAAATTTTATTGAACACAAGAATCCGCGGCAGGACTTCCTTTCTGACATATTTTTCAAAGATCCCGGGTGTCGGGGAAAGGTCGGTCGGACGCCCCCATAGGAATTGCCGGGAGATCATGGAAGCCACAAGAAGGTAGGTGCGTTGGCCCTTTGTCCAGAGAAAAGCCTTGAAGACATAGGGCTCGATGCTCGTCCTTTCTTGACCTTCGACTTTCATGCTGGAATGGAATTGATAGACTCCTTCTCCAACGAAATAGCCTTTTTCTGCCAATATGCCTTTCGTCTCCAGTCCTTTGAGCTCATAATGGATGTTGTTCCATTCATAGCTGGTTTTTTCAAACTGCCGAAGGAACTCCCGGAACGCATCCTCATTCGCCTTTTGTCGGTCCTCTTTCCAGAAGAGATCGATAAATTTTTCCGAATCGGTCATCAAGGTCCACAGTGTGCCGTTGGTTTCGGTCTGTCCCTCCGGGAACCAGGCTTTGTCGCTATATACGTGGGTGCGCCAGTTTTCGGGGATGAAGAAAGAAAGGTTGAATTTTTTTAATTCATAGGGTTGCGTCAGGATGGGATTCGTGTTTGTGACTCCCTGTCCGTGGCAGGAAATGGTGCCCGTAATCTCATACTGGAGCTCGAGGAGCACTGTGGGTGTTCCGACCCCGACGTTGATATTGCAGTCGGTAATGATAAGCTGATAAAAAATTCAATTCCGGAGCCGGAACAGTTTGGTGCTCTCCGCGATCAGAATGCTGACCAGGCCGGCCCCGGCGATGAGCAGCAGCTCCCACGGGTGAAGCCGGCCGAAGCTGAACATGTTCCGTAAGAACGGGACGGCGATCGTCAGCGCCAGGAATGTCAGCGAGCCTCCGACCACCCACCACAGCGCGACATTCGGCCTGCGCAGGGTCGCCAGGATCGGCCGCGGCCAGGAGCGGTTGGTCATGATCAAGCCCAGGTTGGCGATGACCATGCAGGCGAAGCTCATCATGCGCGCTTCGTATTCGCCGTATCCTTTGGCTAAAACGACGACGTAAACCGCCAGGACCGCCGCCAGAACGCCCAGGCCCTGCATCAGACCGGTCACGACCATCTGCCGACCGAACAGCGGGGCCCCCAGCCGGCGCGGCGGCCGGCGCATGACATCGGCGTCGTCGGGTTCCATCTCAAAGACCACCGAGCAGGCAGGGTCGATGATCAACTCCAGAAAGACGATGTGGACCGGCAGGAGCGCCAACGGCCACTTGAACAAGACGGGGATGAGGGACATCCCGGCAATGGGGATATGGACCGAGAGGATGAACCTCATCGCCTTTTTCAGGTTGGCGAAGATGCGGCGGCCCATCCGGACCGCCTGGACGATGGAAGCGAAGTTGTCATCGAGCAGGACCATCGCCGCGGCCTCGCGGGCCACATCGGTGCCGCGGCCGCCCATGGCGATGCCGATATGGGCCGCCTTCAGGGCGGGGGCGTCGTTGACGCCGTCGCCCGTCATGGCCACGACCTCGCCGTTGGCCTTCAGCGCTTGGACAATGCGCAGCTTTTGTTCGGGTACCACCCGGGCAAAAATACACGCCGTCTTGATGCGTTCCTTCAGTTCGGCGTCGCTCAAGCCGTCCAGTTCGGGCCCGGTGATGGCCTGGTCGAGGGAATTCAGGCCGATCTGTTGCGCTATGTTTTGCGCCGTTCCGGGATAGTCGCCCGTAATCATGATGACGCGGATGCCGGCGGTGTAACATTCCGCGATCGCTTCAGGAACGCCCGGACGGACAGGATCCGCCAGACCCAATAGACCCAGGAATTCGAAGTCGAAGTCGTGCTGCTCTTCGGGCAGCTTCAAGGGGTGAATGGGGGCTTTAGCCACGCCGATGACCCGCAGCCCCCGGTCCGCCATCCGGTTGATCTGCTCCTCCAACTTCAGGAAGCCGCCCTCGTCAAAATGGCAGAGGTCGGCGATCGCCTCGGGTGCACCCTTGGCAGCGATGACCAGCTCCCGGCCGTCGGGCGAGCGCCAGACACGCGACATCGCCAGCAGCTTCTCGGACAGGGGATACTCCCTGACCAGCGTCCAGTCTTTATGCAAGTGTTCGGTGTTCGCCAGCGTCTTCTCGCCCAGGTCCTTCATGGCTTTCTCCATGGGATCGAACGGGTCGCTCGGGCTGGCCAGGAGGCTGTATTCCACGACCTCGTGTAGGTCTTCGGGAAGAGATGCCTTTTTATCGTCGAGGGCGTGGATCCCGTGATCTACGGCAATATGAGTAATGGTCATACGGTTAAGCGTTAGCGTGCCCGTCTTATCCACGCACAGCGCCGTGGCCGCGCCCAGCATTTCAACGGCGGGGATGCGGCGGGTCAGGACATGTCGTTGCGAAATGCGCCAGGCGCCCAGGGCCAGAAATATAGTCAACACGACAGGGAATTCTTCCGGCAGCGTCGCCATGGCCAGCGTCAGGCCGGCCAGGAATCCGTTGAGCCAGAAGCCGCGCGTCAACCCGTAGACGACGACGATCAATGCACAGAGGCTGAGACCGACCAGCGCGAAGCTCCTGACAATCTTTCCAGTTTGGCGCTGCAGGGCGGTCTCCTCCGTTTCCAGCATCTGGAGCGCCTTGCCGATCTTGCCTATTTCTGTGCTGGGGCCGGTGGCCCGGACCCGGGCGATGCCCTGACCCTTAACCACCAGCGTGCCTGAAAAGAGGAAAGGCTGGTCGTCGCCTCCCGGCCGGCCCATCGGCCGGACGCCGTCCCACGTCTTCTTGCGAACCGGCATCGACTCGCCGGTCAGCAGGGATTCGTCGACGCTCAGGTTCGTGCCCGAAAGCAGCCCGGCATCGGCCGGGACGCGGTCACCCTCGGAAACAAGGATGATATCGTCGCGGACAACTTCCCGGCCGGCTATCCGCAATTGCCGGCCGGACCGGATAACCAGAGCCCGAGGGCTGGTGAGGTCGCGCAGGGCATCTAAAGCGCGCTCGGTTTTCTGCTCCTGATACACCGTGATTCCCATGATGATGAAGACGAAGGCCAGGAGCATCAACGCTTCTTCCACGTCCCCCAGGAACAGGTAAAGCAGGCCGCAGGCGATCAGCATGAGGAACATCGGTTCCCGCGCGATATCGAGCATGAGGTGGGGCAGGAGTCGCTTTTTAGCCGGGGGAAGTTCGTTCGGGCCGTCCAAAGCCAGGCGCTCCGCAGCTTCCTGTTCGGTCAGGCCCTGCAGGTGATTACCGATGTCTTTGTTCTCAACCATTTTCGACTTGCGTTCCTCTTGAGGAATCCGGCCGCCTGGAGATACGAATTAGGTCCGGAGTGCGACTGGGCCGGACGACGCGGTCTTTGCGGCATCCGGGCAGAGCACGGCCGGTCCGAAAAGGTGCGGAGAAGCGTTCAGAGAGTCAGCCAAGTTGAACATGCTCCAGGCCGTAGCGGAACAGTTTGACGACGTGGTCGTCCAGACTGTAAAAAACGAGTCTTCCCTCCTTGTGCGCGTGGACAAGCCGCATCTGGCGCAGCCAACGCAGGTGATGTGAGACTGCCGATTCGCTCAGGCCGACGGCTTCGGCCAACGCGCCGACGTTCGTCGGGCCCTCGACCAGCACGGACACAATGCGCACGCGACTGGTGTCGCTGAACGAGCCGAACAGGTCGGCGACGTGCGCGGCCGTGTGCTCGTCGAGGGCGGCCGGCCGGCCGGCGTGGCGGCGGTTTTTATTAGATTGATAATTGAGCATATATTCAACTATTCAATAGTTTAAGCATGCCGGAGCCGGGTGTCAAGCCGCCTCGATGGGATAGCTTTCGCTTCCGGGATTATTCAGGAGTGCCCCTTTGGGGCCTGTCCCTAATGACCGCGATGACCGAGCGCCCAGCGATAATTCGTGAGATTAAGGGACATTAGCGCTTGCCGAGCACGGTCCCGTCTTCCATCCGGAGAACGGTTTCCGTCTTAGTCATGCCCGAGAAAGGAAGCAGTTGACTATTTCTTTCTCTCAGCATATCCTGATAATCAGCAGGGGAATCCAGGGATATGAAGTGCCCGAAGTGTCAGCTTGAGAGTCTCTCCGACACGCGTTTTTGCGCGAATTGCGGAACACAGCTCCGCCCATCATCCGGAAGCCCGTCCTTCCCCACGGCAACCCTTAAGACCGATGTCGCCGCCTTGGCCATGGGGATGACTTTCGCCGGCCGCTACCAGGTCATCGAAGAGCTGGGAGTGGGCGGCATGGGTAAAGTCTTCAAGGTGCTCGATAAGGACATCGACGAAGTCGTCGCGATGAAGCTTTTAAAGCCTGAGATCGCCGCCGACCAGGAGCTGTTGCAGCGTTTTCGTAACGAGCTGAAAGCCGCCCGAAAGATCATCCATAAAAACGTCTGCCGCATGTATGACCTGGGAAAAGCCGATGGGACGCACTTCATCACCATGGAGTTCGTGCCCGGCGAGGATTTGAAGAGCTTCATCCGGCGATCGGGGCAGCTCACTGTGGGCAAGGCGGTGTCGATCGCCCGGCAGGTTTCGGAAGGACTGGCCGAGGCGCACCGGCTGGGAATCGTGCACCGGGACCTGAAGCCGCACAACATCATGGTGGACAAGGAAGGGAACGCCCACATCATGGATTTCGGGATCGCGCGGTCGCTCAAAGCGAAAGGAACGACGGGCGGCGGCATGATCATCGGGACGCCTGAGTACATGTCGCCCGAGCAGGTGGACGGAAAAGATGCTGACCAGAGGGCGGACATCTATGCCCTAGGGATTGTCCTTTACGAGATGCTGACGGGCCGGGTGCCGTTCGAAGGAGACACGCCCTTCAGCGTCGCGCTCAAGCACAAAACCGAAATCCCTCCCGACCCCCGTCAGGCTAACGTCCGCATCCCCGAAGACCTTGCCCGGTTGATCCTTAAATGCATGGAAAAGGATAAGGAGAAACGATTCCGGAATGCGGATGAGCTGGCGGCCGAGCTGATGAAAATCGAGGAAAGCCTGCCGGTTACAGAGAAGGAATTTCTCGAGAGAGTCACAACGGCCAAGACTCTGGTGCGACGGCCGCGGCCTTTTCTGATTCCCGGCCTCGCCATTCTGGCTGTTATCATCATCGCCGGCGGCATCTATTTATTCCGCCGGCCTCTGCCCAAGGAAAAATCCGAAGCCAAGGCGGCCGTGCCTTCGACTTGGAAAAACTCCATCGCCATCCTCCCCTTCCGGGATTACAGCCTCAAAAAAGACCAGGAATCCTTCTGCGACGGGATGACGGATGCGATCATCGTCCGCCTGGCCCAATTCCAGGAGTTGAAGGTCACGAACACGAATTCCGTCATGCGCTACAAGGCGACCGAGAAGGACATCAGCCAGATCGGCGAAGAACTGGGCGTCGAGAATATCGTCCAGGGAACGGTGCAAAGGGAGGAGAACAAGATCAAGATCAGGGCCCAGCTCATCAAAAGAGACACGAACTTCACTATCTGGACGAATGAATACAGCCAGGAGCTCAAAAGCCTTTTTGACGTCCAAGACCGGATTTCCATGGCCATCGCCGAGGCCTTGAAGGTCAAGCTTGCCCCGGATGCCGTCGAGGCCTTCAACAAGGACAAGCCCAAGAACCTACAGGCTTACGAGTGCTACCTAAAGGGGATGCATTTTATCAAGAGCAAGTATGTCATCACCTTCAAGGAGGAGGATTTTCGCGCCGGCATCGAGATGTTCAACAAAGCCGTTGAGCTCGAACCGGATTATGCCCTTGCCTTTTTTGGGCTGGCTTGGGCGTATGAGCATCATTATCAGGCCACTGATAATAAGAATGACTCAGTCGAGGGGGGAAAGTGCGCTGAAAAAGCCTGGCAATTGGACCCTGATTCAGCCTACACAAATACCGTGAAGGGATACTACCTCTATGAATATAAGGGCGAACACGACAAGGCTTTCAAATTATGTAAGAAGGCTCTGGAAATCAATCCCAATATCGCCGAGGCGAATTTCATAACGGGGATATGTTTTCTTTATCAGGGGCTGTACGAGCAGGGTATCAAATTCCTGACGAAGGCCCTGGCGCTCGACCCCTTTTATTTCTGGACGCCGTATAAGCTGGCCTTTTGCTACATGTATTCGGGAGATTTCGAAAAAGCGGATTATTATTTTGGGAAATATTTCGAGCTGGCCCCAATCGAACCCCTGATTTTCCCTGGGAGAAATATTGCCCTCAATATCATGATGAAACGATATGATAAGGCGGAGGATCTGATCGCGAGGGGCGAAAAGACAACTCCCGAAGCGGCGTGGGTGAATAAACAAAGGGCAACATTGCTCGCCATCAGGGGAGAGAAGAACAAGGCCCTGGCGCTTTATAAAAATTCAGAAATTTATGCCCTTCTCGGGATGAACGACGAGGCCTTCGCCTGTTTCGATAAAGAAATCAGGGGAAGCGTGTTCTCCCCCTATATATTTTACCAGGACCTTCTTCACAATCCGTTTTACGACAAGCTTCACGATGATCCCCGATTCAAAGCGCTCGTGGAGCGGGAAAAAAAGCTTTACGACGAAGCCGTGAAAAAATACTCCTTTTAGTGGACTTCCCCAACTTCTTGTTCTAGCCCTCTTTGTCGAGCAAGCTTGGCTGATATATAAACCTAGCGGCCTATGGGAGGGACGGCCGGAATGGAGTGGCTCCCGAAGTCTCGATATGGTCGCTTCGTCCATCCCGGCCTTCCCCCCATATAGAACCAGGTTTATGAATAATGCAGGCTAGGGGACATCCGCCGCTGAATAAGAGT
>Ga0315288_10008102_pt1 | contig 13270 bp, 18 predicted proteins | sample YL17G11_20_MG_FD_203454 | JGI IMG/M metagenome (GOLD analysis project Ga0315288, IMG submission 203454) | Sediment microbial communities from Yellowstone Lake, YNP, Wyoming, USA - YL17G11_20 | ecosystem: Environmental > Aquatic > Freshwater > Lake > Sediment | place: USA: Wyoming | collected...
TGAACCTGAGTTTCCCAACTAGATCTGGTCTATTCTTCTCCAACCAGACCAAGGTTTGAATGTCCTGTTTCAAGTTGTCGTCCTTGACCTCTTGGACTAAACTCCTTCTAGGATCCTGTCTTTGCTGGTTAAGTCTATTGCGGCACCTTTGACATAGGGTATATTTCAATTCGTATTTTAGGGCGTCCTCTCCCTTCTTAGGCGGACTGACCCAGTATACTTTTCCGCACCTACAGGTTTTTCTTTCCTTCATATTCAATTCTTCCCATGACTATAATGCCTATCATGACCCAGACGTAGAGGATGACTAGGGCAATTCTCGTCGCCAAGTCCTCTACTATACTGATTAGGAAAAGATGGAAGATGGTCCACTCTAACCAGAAAAGGAGCGGAAAGGTTACTTTATTCAAATTCAACCTAGCACCTTCAGCATCTCGTTTAGGATGTCACACAATTCTCGATCCGGTTTAAGCCGGTCTCCATAGACCTTAACCTTCCTAATTTCCTTCCTTATTTCCCCAAGCGTGATCTGAACGGCACCCAAATTTCCCATGTCTCTAAATGTTCCACATATTTCTATGGCCTCGTCTAATCTTTCTAGGACTTGTGGTATATCGAGGACTTCACATCCGGCTGTCGCTTCTCTTGCACTGGAGATTTTGGTATAAACCATTCTCAATATTTTCTTATCCATTCGTTTCAACCCTCCATTTAAAGTCTTTTACCGAGACGAATATGAAATGCCCTGCAGTCCGGCTTAGCGCCCTTGCCTCCACCATGCAGGTGTTTAGAAATTGTACCTTCTCCTTTATCTCCCTAGGGGCGTGTCGAAGCTTCCCCGCTTCTCTCTTGATAATGGTGTCAGTAAGAATCTCGGTGCCGGCTATTTCCCCTTGGCTTATGAAGGTGAAGAGGACAGGTTCTTTGAATTGTTTAAGTTCTTCGTGCCCCATCATGCTACTTCCCTTCTGGGCCAACCTTTGAACCTGTTCTATATTCCTATTATGTTCCTCTGCCCCGAATAGCAACTTGATCCTTTCCCGCCACTTAACCAGCCAGAGACTGACCCATGCGTCTAATTCCTCTTTGGCCGCCTTAGGATCCTTCTCTAACCAGTCAAAGATTAGAAACCTTAACTTCTCAGAGGGACTGGGTTCATTATCCTCAACCTCGGCGGGCATCCACTCCTGAAGGGCTACGGACCATGTATATCGAAGGTAGTTAAGAAAATCCTCTACCGCCATGTTGAAGAGCTTATGTTCCAGATGAAGTGGATCGAAAGAGAATAGGAGCTCATTTAGACGATGTTTGATCATCTCTGAAATAATGTAGTTTTGATCTATACTCTCCGCCATGACCTACTCACCTTTATGTATTCCTTTCCACACTTCTTGCACTTCCAGATCTTGTTCATCGTTCCCCTAAATTGTGTCTGTTCATAATCCTGATCCTCTTTGAGTCTAAGCCTACCCTTCTTTCCTTCCTTAACACAAGCCGGGCATCTTTGACTAGTCATAGAATTTTCTCCATATCCCCCATGAACGGCATCAGATTATCTAGAGAATTGGAAACCATATAATTTTCTATTTTGGCAATTACAATATGAAGGACTTCGTGAATGACAACTTCTTCAATTCCCTCTTCAACTTTGGAATATTCTGATTTTGGAATTTTCTCTAATACTATGATTGGAAAGGAACCGAAAACCGAGGCTATGTTATAACTTCTTAATTTCCCAGATCTTCCTTTTTGAAGTCGTGGAAAATCAGTTAATTCAATTTCAATTCTTTTTCTATACAACCTTCCCATTAATCGTCATACTCCTTGAACCCACATTTTCGACAGACAAGAAATGAAACGGCTTTAAACCTGTGACTGCAACCATCGCATATCCCAAATTCGTCCTTAGGTCCAGTCTGTTTCTTACAGACGTTGCATGGATCATCAATTTCCTGATAACGATCCTCGCTTCCACATTTTGGACAGGGCATCAGACCACATACTCCTGTGCTTGATCCGGTAATCTCAATATGACATTTTTCATGATCGGGGTGAGATTGAGATCCTTAGTTTCTAAAGTGATTGTTCCCAACCACAGTTCAACTTCCATCTGTCTACCCACATTCTTCATTGGGTATAGAAGGGGAACGTCGCCGACAAAGAGGTGCTTGAGAAGGGGAGAAAGGAGGGATTGATTAGGCGGCGTCCCCTCTCTTCTACTACTCATCTAACTCGTCTCCAAACCGCACCTTGGGCATTTCAAGTAATGTCCTCCAACCGGGTCCTTCTTTAATTGTTCCCCGCATTGTGGACAAGTCAATTCTGAATCCTCACAGGAGGGAAGGTGAACCCAAGACCAATTGAAACCGGTTTGCCTACACATTTCCCCTAACCTCTGGGTACTTCTTCATTAATTCCTCGTATGATTTCATGATCTCGAAAATCTTCTCACGGCTCAACCCGGAAAGGATTTCAACAGTTCTCACATCAAACATATTGGTGACTCCGGACAGTCGAACCTTCTCATAGGCCGTATATTCCTCTTCGGTTATCATTGTTCCTTCACCTCTGTTAGAACCTCAGCTACTTCCATCTCGGTGAATCCCTGTCTAAGCATGATCCTACGGAGTAACCATCTTCCCATATTTAACTCGTTGACCATCTGAGACACCTCTTCTATAAGGACAGGGAGTCTAAACCGGTATTTAAGGCTGTTCTTTCAACTGTATGACAAAAATACGGGAGAATGGTCTAGGTGTATGTGACCTATGTCCCATTCTTCAACTTTTTGGCTGCTGAGAAGACGATGTCTGCTATGACAACTACGGGGCCGGCATACTCGGCTGGCATCAGGGCGGAAAGGGCGTTGACTGCTACTTCGTACTTCACTATCGTTGTGCCTAATGCCTTCGGGTCGAATTCGGTCCCGGTCTTAGCCTTCCATTTGTTCTGTATGTAGCCAGTTGCTGATCTGATCAGGCCAAAAACAGCGCCCCGAGCGACCGGGTTTGCAATTGCGGCCTGATAGAAAGCATACAATGTTTCTGCTATTGGATCCATTTTATCCCTGATACCTTAATAGGTGAACAAATATTTAAACCTTGCCAACCACTTACCTGATTCCTGCATAGTCCCGTTCTAATTCTCTAACCTTCTTGGCAAGGCCATGGAGGTAGTCAGCCATCCTAAGCGGGGTATTCTCTAGGATGAAGGTGAATTGGGGTTTATTCTCTTTAGAATCTATTCTCACGTCGATGGAGTCTATTCGGTAAGCATCACTTAAACCCATTTTCCCGGTCACTAAAGTAGTCTTGTTTCCGGGCGTGAAGGCGTAGTCGCCCCAGTCTAGACTTTCAGTCTCGACTTCTAAAGTTACCCTTTTATCCTTCATAAAGGCTAGAAGGGACTGGGCTTTAGCCTCACATTCCTCGTTACTTAGGAGCATGTCGTTTATGACCACGTGTTCTTTTATCCCGTATTTGTCTTGACTGTCTGCAACATCCTCGGCGAAGCCGTCAACCGCTGCATTGTCCGTTCCTCCTCCCCACCTCTCATAGGCTAGGTGAAACTCGTCAACGCACATGTACCAAGAGGCAGCGGCAGATGCGGATGTTTTAACGTCAGTCTTCTTGATCGACTCCCACTTGAAACCGGCGCCTACAGTCCAGTCGCCCCTACTTTTATAGTCCGTCGCTAGGTTCACTTCGGACCATGATCCTTTAGTAATGGCGACATCTTGGTAAGTGTCGACATTATTCGAATCGGTTAATGTGACCCTTATAGTTCCAAGGACATTGACCACGTCTTCTATGAGGACGAAAAACCTGACGTTCTGAAGCTTACTTAGACTCAGGTATTCCCCTAAGAATTCAAAGAAGTTGATGTAGAGGCTTCCATAGGTAGTCGACGGCATAATCAGGTCTATGCTGGCATCCCCGGCATATTTCGTGGCCTGAGAGACTCCCATGCTGACGCCGGTTCCGGTACAGCCCCAGAAAGCGGTCTCGATAGCATCCCAGTACGCCTTATAGTCTTTCCCATAGACCTTATACTCGGTCGCAGCAATCTTTTTGATATAGTACCTAACCGTCAAGGCTTCTCCGATATCAGTCCAGACGCTAGGTGAAACATCGTGGGTCTTTTCTTCATAGGCATCAAAGTCTATTACTTGGTCTTCGACTATCGTTACCGGAGCGGCGGAACCGATCTGATAAGTGATCTTATAATAACCGCCATCCGTTATTAAGTCAACCATGACAGATATCTTTACCTGCTTGAGACCCAGCATACGGCCGGCCTGTGAGTAGGTATTAGTTGAGACTAGAACATAGTCCGTTGACAAGGTGGAATCTTCTACGGCATCAGTCATCACTACATTCTCTAGACCCTCACACCAGTCATCTATGATTGAAGGTTTAGTCGCTTCAGCCTTCCCATAGACCGTGATCTTGTTCTTCACCGCCTCGATACTTTCCATGTACCTTTCAATCTGGCATTCTCCCGTCAGGTTATAGGGTTCTGCTATGCTGCCCTTGGAGACGAAAGCGAAACAACCGTCATACTCTACTCTGGAATCGTAACCTATCACTCCGCCAGAAGTAGATGCAGTGTCCGCTATGAATTTGATAATGTCAAAAATAGTCTCGTGGCTGAACAGCATTTCCGTATAACTCGTGTTGGTGTCCTTAATCAGATCCAGATCCACGTACCCAGTGTTTTTATAGGTATTGACTAAATTACTGGTCATGGTTAAGACGTTGGTCGCAATGCTTGCAACCTTATTATACTCCCAAGTCGTTCCATCTCTAATCTTGACTAGGTCGCCGGCCGTGAATTTGGTTCCATCCGTTACGCTGACATCCTTCTGAGCAGAGGCGGCCTGAGCGGTTATAGCGCTGTTTACTCTGGTATGAGACAGAGAGGTATAGTTGTCGATTAGAAAGGCGACTAGACTTTCAGCTTCTGCCTCCGTTCTCTTGAAGGCCTTATACCCCGTTCCTACTTGGTCTATCAGGTCACCATTAAACTTTCTAGCGAAGAGTTGAAGGCCTTTGCATCTTCCCCTGAGTATGACGACGTTACGGTAATTGAATTCTTCAGCTTCATCTAGAACGTCTATAACCTCGACATTGCCGGTTAGAAGCGGGTTTGTACTTCCAGTGATTGAACCCCTTTTTAGTTTAACGACGAATGCGTCGCCTAGAGTGAATTCTTTGCTTCCTCCGGGGTAATAGTCGCCAATGTTATAATCCGGATTGCCATTATCCATAACCATTTCAAAAGAGGATACTTCAGTTGTGCAACCCAAGTGCAAGGTTAAGGAGAGTATTTCTGCTGTCGCTATTGTATCTCCGCCGACGGTTACCGAGATAGTAGGGACTGTCAGACTCATTAGGCCACTTTCCTGCACCTTAGAGTAGAACCTATCTTTATCGTGATTGTACCTGTTGTTTCAGCGGCGAATCTGATCTGGAAGTTGCCGGCATTAGCTCCGGTCTTAACGATACAATGCAATGCCGCTACGTTTCCAACCGTAAATGCCGAAGCTGAAGTAGTTACCGTTACATCATTAGCGTTGAATGAAGAACTATCTGGTGTCCCATTAGTCGCATCCGTTATGAAGTGACCAGCCAATAATGTTGGACTTGTTGGACCAGTCGCACTCAACTTGATTCCAACGGTTGCCACACTTGCACTCCAAACAATGAACCCCTCGATAATGTAAGTTGAATTAGCCAACAATGCACAGACTAAGCCAGTTGCATCCGCCAAAGTGGTTGTGGTATTAGGAGTATCAGCAGTAGCAACCACCACGGTTTCAAGTTCACTTCCTCCTCCTGAGGGTAGACTTCCAACCGTTATCTTCTTCTTAGCGAAAGCGGCGGCAGAATCTTCAATTAAGAGAATATCAGCCGCTACTGGAGTGGACTTTAGAGTGAACGAATTAAGGTCTCCGTCTGCCCTCTTGAGTTGAGCGTCATCCGTCACATTGGTTAATGCAACCTGAGCCTTAGTGGTTGCGTGAGGATTTGCCGTAGAAGCTAAATGAGTATCAATTGTTGGATGAGTATTCGTTCCTTTATCCGTCAAGTTCGTATGGGATTTCTCAGTTAAGGAAGCGAGAGCATCGTGAGGGACTACAGTTCCAAGCGTGTGCCTCGCCGTGACATCATGTTCTGTAATAGTAAACTTGGTGTGGTGGTCATTCTCTCCAATATCCGTTAGTTCATTATGGGCTTTAGTTGAATGGCTTGCAAGAGTATGGCTTTGGGCGTGTTTCTTAGATATGGCGTCTTGAGCAGCAACTGATAAGTTAGAATCAACCGCTATATCCCCGACTTTAGAAACGACGCCTGCTCCTACACCATGAACCCCGGTGCTTAGATCCTTATGGGCATCCACTTTCGCCTGTGAACCGGAAGGTGTTTCTTTAGAGGCCAGATCAGTAACTAAATTGGTAACGTCAGATTCTGGATGAGAATGAGTCTTAGGAGTATGATCCTGAACTTGGGCCTTAGTCACACCCTTCAGGGTCGAATCGACAGAAGGATCAACTTCTCCCGTCAGAAAGTCCGGCTCATGGTACTCATTACCATGAACTTCCATTCCTCCCGTTCCTCCAGTCTGATACTCTATCTTCCCGGAAGCGACATTGTAACCAAGCTTCTTGCCGTCCCCGATTCCAGAGTCATCTACTTCCTTCCCCTTAATCTTGACGGCATCGTGAACTAGATCAGTAATTTCAGATTCGACATGTTCATGTGCCTTAGGACTGTGATCCTGAATTTGGGATTTGGTTACTCCCTTCAATGTGGCATCAATAGTTGGATCTGTTTCATTAGTTGGAACCTCAGAACCTTCAATGAAAGTTTTACTATGAGCTTCATTGGCGTGAGATTTTGGGGCATGGTCCCGAATCTGATTTACCGTTGAACCTTCCACGCTTCCAGCATCGATGTCGAGTAGATCATGTAGGGTCTTACCGTGGTCTGTCAGATCTGCACAAGGGTGATAATGACTTACCGGAGCATAGGATTCGGTATGCTTGGCAGAACTATGAGAAGGAATTCTATCCAGATTGAGGGTGCCTGAACTTATGTCCCCGGCGACGTGATAGTGACCTTCCCCCTTGCCTTGGGTATAAGTCACTTTCCTCCCAAGAAATTTCTCGTAGACCGTTACCCCTTCGGGAATGTTAACCCCATTGTCCAGAGAGAATTTGAAATCTATCCCCTCAACGGTGACGGTGCCGGGAGTATCAACGTGATCGATCGCCGCTTGAATTACGTCGTCCCAATTTAGACTGTTTACTCCTCCCTCGTTCGTGGACCCACCGTATATAAGTTGTCCACTCGCATTATCGTAAGCGCCTAAGACACCCCGACGTTTCTTGACAGTAAAATTCTTGACTGTCAATCTTTCTTTCTCCTACATTCATCTTGTTCAATTTTCTTAATGAGGTTACAATTTGCACAGAGGCACTGATAGTCTTTTGAACCCTCCTGAATTCTCTTCAAGATGAATTTATACGTCTTAACACCAGCACTTTTTCTATGAGTTAGCAGTTTTCTCTCTTCTGATCCATTGCCACGAACATGATCAATTGTCAATGCCTTCCAATTCTTATCATAACCGCACCAGACACATTTTCCACCTAGAAGAATCAAAATTTTCTTTCGAAGGGCATGATAATATCCTCTCTGTTTTAACCTGTAATAGGTCGGATTATTTTTATACGCCAGACGTTTTTCTGATTTTTGAGTCTCAGTCAATAATTTCTTCAAATTCGCCTCTCCGTACTAGTCTCTGATTAGCCGCTCTTCTCTGTTCCATCTTAGTCCCCTTCTCTAATTCGGCGTTATAGGATCCTTGAGCGTCTGCCGCCTTCTGAGTCTGCATCGCTAGAACCGCTATGGCCGCTGCTGCCGCAATTGCTACTCCTATGCCGAGGGTCATTAGAGACACTTCCCAAGTTAAGGCGGCATTGTGAGCCCATGTGACTGCCGTTGCGATCGTCTTGGCCACGTAGTAACCGGTAGTGAAGATCCTAATGACCGTACCCATTAATCCTATAGTCCTAGCCTGCTCTTCATTTAGAAGGCCAGTCACCCGGCCTAGTGTCGCGAAAGACATGGCTAGACTTCCAATCTTGCCCATCGCTCTGACCGACATAGTCTGGAGTTTATTGACCTTGTTGCTTACCCTGTCGAATGTGTCTCCTGTCCTATCTCTAGCGGCAATTGCCATCCAGAGCGTCGGACCGCTTCCTCCTCCTCCGCCTCCTTCTGACATCCCCATTAGGTACCATACTCCGTGTTGAATTTCTTGATTATCTTATCCAATGCCCCTAGCAACCTGTCCTCCATCTGACGGACGCAGATCTCGATCCATTCCTCCCACCATGTAGGACTCCAAGTGCCGTGGGGATTAGCGACCCAAAAACCGTAGGCGGCGAAAGAACCGAATTCTATCCCTATCGGATCGAAGGTCGGTGCAACGTATAGACTTCTCCTGAAGTGTCCTGTCCTGTCCGTCCAGCCAGCCATCTGTTTCAATTCCCTTTCCTTCTCCGATGCTATCCTCTCCATAGAGGTATAGAGTTCGTCGTGTACATAAGCGGGAAAGCCGTCTAGGATCCTTAGGACCTCCTGAACATTCTCTACCCTAAGGTCGAAGTCTATATCGCATTCTTCACTCATGTGTTTGTCTTCCTCTTCGCCTTGTTTATTTCGGTCTGGATCTGCTCGTCTATTTCTCTCTGGATCGTTTCCAACCTCTTTATTAGAGGGACCGGTAAACCCTTAATCTTCACCTTGAGCTTCTGACCGGTTAAGAAGCTTTTCATCAGGTCCCTTAGATTAGGTACTTCCATCTCCCTGTCTAAGAGGTCTGCTAGTCGGATATTGAGGCCTGTATCCCCGCCTTTGATGAGTCTATAAAGGGCTAGGTCTGGCTGACCTACTCCAAACCCCATCGCCGCTTTAATTTTTTTAGTGTTTCTCTGTCCTCTTCACCGAAGCCGTTAACGTGGTCTGCTACCGACATAAGGAATTCTCCTAGAACCATCGGTATGCCGTCCTTCTGCATCAGGACGTCTAGAGTTATGCCCTTAGGTTTCTCCACCAAGGTCGCGTCAAGCATTCTGGCCTGAAGCGTCTTAAGGTCTACTGAGCTCTTCTTGGTCGCCGGGTTGATCGAGGTACAGTCGCTCGTTATCTCGTTGCTTGTTCCCCAGCTCATAGTCTCAAAGACGTATTTGCCCTCCCAATCAGAACCAAAATCCTCTTTCTTAAGAGTTATTTCTTTTCTCATGTCACCACCTAACCCACTGAGATTCCAGTCGCCGTGAATGGCAAGGATATCTCACATGGTATTTCGTTCAGTCTAGTCGTCAAGTTGCCCATGTCTATCTTGGCGCCGGTAAAGTCGAAGTAAGGTGTATTGCCGCTCTTCTCAAGGTCTATTCTAATGTCCAAGGGCGTAGCGTTAAGTAGGTAGTCTATCTGCGTCTTGTCCTCGACGTAGACGGTCAATTCTCCTCCCAATTCTCTCCTAGACTTGAGGATGTACTTGAGAAGGGTTGCATAGTCCGTCCTAACAACAGGGATCCTAGTCAGGTTGTTCTTTACGTAGAAGCTCGCCCTCTTAAGATTGGCGATCGGACTGTCCCCTGCTCCCGCCGCATTAACGAATACTTCAGCATCGAAACCGGTCAGTGGCAAAGCATAACTGTTGGCTAGGTCAAGGGGGTTAGATGCTCTACTCGCCGCCCCAATCACTGCGTTAGCGCTCACTATGTCTTGGCCAACGAACTTAGAAGAGGCCTTTATGAAACTGTCGACTGTAAACTCTACCTCTAGAGAGTCCATCTGCATGCCCTTGTACCAGAGACTAAAGTGACTAGCGCCAAATGTCGCCTCGTAGCCTAAGGCCAATCCGGTAGGAAAGCTCTTTGCATAGGCGAAGAAAGTGGCCGGGTCAAAGGCCGTTGCCGCGCTCCTCTTCTTCTGGACTATCCACTTGAGGGTTATTTCCGGGTCCTTCATCCCGACGGCTAAGGCGTTCACGTCTATGCCTCCAATGCCCCGACATTCAAGCATGGAGTTGCCGTAGGAATTCATCACGTCGTCTATTATCCCTATCCAAGAGAATACAGGCGTACCTGCACTTCCTCCGTCTCCGAATGTATCCTCAGTGTCATAATAGACACTTACATCTTGGGGAGTTATCACGTCGGTTATGTTTTATTTCCTCCTTCAATTTTTAGGTGTTTAGCCCTTATATTGCTAAGGGTTTCGACTTTGAACTTAGACCTTCTAACCTTGGACCACATATGAACGCATTCACATCCTTTTGGAGAATTATCCTTATTCTTACTCCAATCATACAGGTCCTTTAGGATAACAGTCCTCCAAATGCTCGTCCCGAACGCTAAATGGCCTTGAAGGTCCTCGTAGTCTATGGCCACTACCGCTACGAACCTTCTCAGTTGAAGAATCGTGAGAGCCTCCTCGATATAACCTTCCGGGAGTATAGTGTCCGAATCCAGACAGAGGGTATATTCCGTCTCGACTAGATCTAAACCTTCCCTTCTGGCATCCCAAAAGGTAGACTCCCTAGAGATCCATTTGGTCGAGAAAGGTTTCAACTCTTCTCCTCCTTTCCTATTGACTACTATGACCCGATTCTCGGTTAGGATCTTCTCATTGCCGATTATAAAATCCTTTATGACTTTAGGATCCTCCAAGACAGGTATGACAATTGTTAGGTTATTCATTTAGCACACCAAAACAACCACTAGCTTCCTTCAAACAAAGCATACTCATTATCGAAGGTGTTGTCAACAAGGATAAACTTGCCGTTAGGAGAAAAACTAACGTAATAAATAGCAGTAGTGCGTGTCCAAGAGATAGGAGATGCTGAAAGGTCTACTGTCTTTTTTAAAGACCCATCCTTGTAAATTTTCAGCTTTGGAATGCCTGCCTCAACAGCAACAACTGCAAAATATTTTCGTAAAACACTCCACGGCTGACCAAGAACACTTCCCGCGTAAGCATTAACATTAAGTATTGAGGTCACTGCTGGACTTGAGCCGTCTGCTAGTATTCTTTCAGTTAATTCATCATAAGTGATGCTTTGAGTGAATATTTTATCTAGTGCTTCATCTACTCTTACAAGCTCATTCCAATCATTTTCACCCTCTGCATACGCTTGCTTCCACTTCGCAACCCAGTTTGAATAGTCGCCTTCTAAACACGCTCTTATTCGAGCAGAATATAGGTCTTCACAATTTGTCATAAAGACTCCTCATTAGATATACCCACTTCTGATATATAAATATTTTGGTGGTGCCCCCCAAAGTAAATGGTTCCCATTAGGAAGTGTTTCAACTTTTATTCCTCTTCTAGCAGCCCCCTTCTATAAAGACTGCTTTTATCCATGCTAAATCTCCACTATTAATTGTGAAAGTTGTAGGATTTGCTTCTGTGTCTATTATGGTTACATCGCCACAAACTACTTCCCAATGGTCGAATAGATACCCCTCTTCTGGAATATATTCTATGGTATGAGAATCAATATCGGTGATAGTAACATCATCTGGCAAACACCCACTTCCTTCCCCGTCAATATTTATATTTCCATAATTTTCAATGGTTGAGTTAGTACCCAATTCAGAAGATAATGCAAGAGTAATACATATTGGTGATGGTAATGGTGGATCATAATAAGTCCATGATTCAGTCGTTATGGTACACTTGAAAATGATGGGTTTAAGGCTTCTGTCCTCTTCGTCTCTGTAGGTCTTGCCCAGCCAGCGATGAACTGAACCGCCCGGAGCATTCGTCTTGTTCTTGATGAACTTCCTGATAGCATTCTCGGCCTTTTCCCGGACTAAAGCAGCGGTTATGGTCTGCAGGTTTGTACCTGCTCCCGACCACTTGTCTATAATGTTGACCTCGATTATTACCGGAACCTTCCACTGCTTGGTTGATAGACCTATCCAATCGTCTTCAACTTCCCCTTTCCTAACGGTAATGATGATGTCATAATCCTGACTTCCTCCGAACAGGTCCTTAAGTTCTTCCCGACTCAAAGCGTAAGAGACGAGTATATCCCCGTTCGATATGGTTAGTGCTATTTCGGCATCGTTGGTTATCTCATAGCCCGTTGTCCCAATGCCGGTACTAGACGACTTCAGTAAACCTACGATGGTCCGAACGGGGTCAGTTATATCTACCATATCAAGCACCTAGAAATTCCAAACGTTCCTCGCATGTAATCTTATAATATTGCAATACTCCTTTCCAGAATTGTCCTTCAACGAGCGAAACATCATAATATTTACTGTTCCACTTCGCGACGTCTAAGGGGTTCATAACAGTTTCAGTCAGGAGAACAATATGGTCTAGAAAATGCAGACCAGCATCCTTATGGTCAGATAATTTCGATTGGCTTCTGACACAGGCCTTTATATTTACAGAAGCCGCCCACTTAGAAACCTTGAGGTTAGTCGTTGTATTCCGACTAGTCTCGAAGGAATGAACATAATGAGACACGGTCTCACCCTCCTTGCTCAAGAGGTCTTGAAATTTTCCCATTCATTCACCAACATCAACATTTTATTGGGATGCCCTTCCGGGCAATGAACCTAGAAGAATGCTAAACCTAACTTCTTGCTAGGGAAATAGTGTTCTTCTAATTCCTCCACTCTTTTGATTATTCCTTTCGCCCTCGTCTCGATGTCTACCAGACCGATCCTCAAGTCTGCTAGACTATAATCCCCACTCGATATTGGGGTGTTGGCCTCCTTTAAGGCCTCAAGAACCTTCAATGCGACTTTAAGGGAACACCATTCGCCTACTATAGTGGCCGACAGGTTCCATCCGTAGACGTAGGTCATCTTTAACCTACCGAAGCCGACGTACGGCTCATTCTGGTAGAAGAAGATTGCTACTCCCAGATACTGCCCCGTCTTAGTCGGCTTCTTCATGATTATGAAGCTGGCCGTTGATCCCGGACCTTCGGTTAGAAGCTCCCATACAGCCGTCTCGGTTAGACTGGTAGTCCTTCTATATATTGACGTCACGCTCACTACCGGTTTGAAGGGAGGTATTAATACCCCGGCATTGGCCTCTTCGAATTCAGCCCCGGCGATTGCCTCTAACCAAGCGATCGTACCTTTGGGAGGATAGTTCAGTTTTGGATCCACGTCTATAATCTGGTCAGTCACGGTATAAGAAGCTAAGAACCTAGCATCCGCGTCCGCCTC
>Ga0315288_10008104_pt1 | contig 13269 bp, 8 predicted proteins | sample YL17G11_20_MG_FD_203454 | JGI IMG/M metagenome (GOLD analysis project Ga0315288, IMG submission 203454) | Sediment microbial communities from Yellowstone Lake, YNP, Wyoming, USA - YL17G11_20 | ecosystem: Environmental > Aquatic > Freshwater > Lake > Sediment | place: USA: Wyoming | collected...
ACACCATCCACTATATCCACCGCTTCAAGCACGAAGTCGCGGCCACTGGCAGCTACCGAACGGCCTTACACCAATCGCACGATAGTATTGGCCACGCCATTTACTATACCACGGTAACACTGGTCATTGGGTTTTCCATCCTGAGTCTGTCGAATTTCATCCCAACGATATACTTTGGCCTGTTGACCGTGCTGGCAATCACTGTGGCCTTGTTGGCCTCGTTGACCTTGCTGCCGCAATTGCTGGTTCTGATCAAACCCTTAGGTAAAGAGGTTGAGAGCCCCGGCCAAGCGCGGTAAGATGAGGTAGGGTGGGGCTTGTCCCACCGAACTGGTGGGCTGAAGCCCACCCTATGTGACTGAACTGAACTCGAAATCCTGATTGTCAAAATACAGAACCGTCAGTGTTGCCACATTCGCGGTCCTTGTTTTGGAAATTGCTGCTTTTGACATTACTCGTCAAGGATGACTATATGAAAACAAACGTTTCGCTCATAATTCTCTCGGCGGTTCTGATCGCAGGCTGCACGGCCTCCAAGAAAACCACGGCGAATCGAGAACACTTCCTCGTCGCACCTAATCCCACAGCAATGCCTTCGGAGGCATCGGACGACGACGAATTCGACTTGCTTGATAAAGAGGCCAACCTGCCCGCGGGCGTAAAAATATCCGATCCGCTCAGGCCTCTGAATCACCTTATGTATCATTTTAACGACAGACTCTACTTCTGGGTCCTCAAACCCTGCGCCCAGACCTGGAAAAGGACTTTTCCGGAGTCCGCCCGTAGAGGCGTGCGTAATTTCTTCAACAATCTCACTACGCCGGTGCGTTTTGTAAGTTGCCATCTGCAGGGAAAGCACAAGGCCGCCGGCACAGAGTTGCACCGCTTCGCCTACAACACCACTTTCGGCGTCCTCGGCTTCGGCGACCCGGCCAAGGATAAATTAGGACTCGAACTGACCGACGAAGACCTGGGCCAGACCTTAGGTGAATGGGGCGTCGGCACGGGCGTCTATATCGTTCTGCCCTTCTTCGGCCCATCCAGCGTACGCGATACGGTCGGCATCGTGGGCGGCCAATATCTAAACCCCGTCCGCTACGTAGATCCCACCGAGGCATCCATCGCAATATCGGCCGGCCAGGACATCAACAGATATACGTTTCACCTCGGAGAATACGAAGACTTCAAGAAAGCAGCCTACGATCCATACGTAGCAATGCGATGGGCATACATCCAATACCGCGACAAACAAGTCAAAGACTGACCCTTCCCGGCGAGAGAGGCTGATGCTCTGAGTCTAATGTTGCGCCAGAACCGACGTGCTTTGGCCGCCTATCTTGATTTCGTGACGGCCGGGCTTGTCTAACTTGACGATAAAGATTACCTGCTGATTTCCCATTCGAGTCCACAGGCGTTTGCAATCGACAGTCGCACCGTCGATACGCAGCTCGACCGGGCTGCCGTCAATAAACGTATCCTTGACCTCGCCCGTTACGGTGAAGGACTCATTTATTTTGACTTTCTCTTTGGACACTTCCAGCTTGGCGCATTCATAGTCGCTGCGTATATTCCAGCCGCCGACCTCGACGGCAGGCCGCAAGGCACTTTCGTCGGGGGCCTTGCCGCGCAAATCCTTAAATGCAAAGCTCGCACAAACTTCTCTTGATTCGTGCGGCAGCAGGCTGAAGTAGTTGTCGTCCCAGAAAACAGGTAGTATCTCATCGCCCCCGCGGCCGTTTGTTACGACTAAATGCACGAAGAAAGCCAGTTTGTCCGTCGGATTCTCAACCTTAACGCGGACGATTCTCTCCTTGCCGCGATTCTCGGTCTTGTATGACGTCTTAAGGTCAACCAACGGCAGCTTCTTCAGTTCACCGAGATTCTCCAAATCGCCCGATGACAGCCAATAGAAGTTATCCGAGAGGACTTTCCCATCTTGGTTGTTCAATTCGAGCTTAACGAAATAGACATCGGTCAGGTCCTCATGTCTCTCGATGGCGAATATGTCCTTATAGCTGTTTGCCTCGACGTCAGCCTTTGCTTCTTTCTCAAAAAGCAATTTCATATCAAAGTCGTACAATCTCGCCCGCGCCAGCAAATTCGTCTGAGGTATCAGATGATTGTTCACAATAGTTACCGTCGGTTCAAGCAGGCCCACTTGTATATGCAGAGGCTCACAAGCCTTCTTGATGTAGTAGTAGCTCACCATAGGTTTGAGATACCAGTCAAATATCTGCCACTGCACGCTCGGCCAGCAGGCGTTGATCTTCCACTGCGTAAAGCCGCTCGTAATGTCCCACATCCGATGATTGACGGCCTCAAACATCGCCCGATGCTGATCGGCTGTAATCAGGTGGCCTTTCATACAGTAATCAGCCACGCTTTCCGGCCGCCCGTAAATCCTTCGCAGCGCCTGATCGTAATCCTTGTAGTACGAGTTGGCCCCGTGGTGAGCCCACGTCTTATTCAACGGGAACACGTCCGGCTCGCTCTCTTGCCCGAGGTCGGGAATAAAACGCGCCAGGCTCTCAATAGGAGGCAGCGACGCCGAGCCGCTCTCCATCATAAACATCCACCTGCGGTCGTTTCGCACAAAATCATAGTACGCCTTCGGCTCTTTCCAGGTATATGTTGCGCCTATATCGGTCATACCCGTCGGCAAATCCTTTTTGAACCACTCCGGGACATCTTTGCGGTCGTCCGGAAAATACGCCGAAGGAATCCAGAGCCGTGTCCCGTCCAGAGCGATAATGTGCTTCCGCCACATCTCATAGACGACCTGGCGCGTGTCTTGCTCGTTCATTGCCATATAGAGCCATATACAGGGGTGGTTACGGTATCGCTTGATGATGTCGATGGTGCATTGCTCCAGCAGATCAAGGTCGTCCGGGTAATTCGTCCCCGGTCGCAGCCAGTAGCAGCTATAGAAGCAGTTGCCGAAGAGCAGTCCGTACTTGTCGCAGGCCTCGAGGAAACCGGCCGACGGATTCGGTATATCCTCAAAATAGACCAGATTCAAATTCGCCTGCGTGAAATACCTGATTTCCGTCTCCATACGCTCGGCATCCCAGTCGAACATCACCTCCGGCTGAATGTAACCGCCCCGACAAAAAATCTTCTGCCCGTTGATATGCAGCCGCATCCCGTGAGCGCCGTCCAGTTTGTGCAGCTCTTTGCCGACCTCCCGCACCCCGAATTTCACCACCTCCTCATCGGACACCCTGCCGCCGATGTAGAAACCAAGACGCAGATCATAGAGATTCTGCGGACCGTAGTTCACCGGCCACCACAAACGCGGCTCGGAAAGCGCCGGATTAGGATCAAAACTGACCGTCTTTGTCCGGCCCGGCGCCACCTCCACCGGCTGCTCGAATGAAAGCCCGGTCCCGGCGATAACGCCCCTCAGTATCCCTTTCTGCATCGCTGATGTCCCGTTGACCAGCTCCGCTGAAATCTTCAGCTCCGCCCTGTCGGTCTTCGGCAGCGGCAGGTCCGTTACGACGAAAGGATTGCGAATATCCACCGCCCCGGTCAATTCAATGTGCACATCCTGCCATATCCCCATATTGCGGTCCGGCACCGTCGGCATACAGTCGTAGCCCACGGTCATAATCTCCGTAACATCTCTCATAATCTCTTTGAAGTATCCCCTCGGCTGCCCAAAGACCTCCGTCTGTGTGTCCGGATCGCCGGGGTGGTCAACCGGATAAACCTTCACCGCCAGCACATTCTTTCCCATTTTCGCGTATGCCGTAATATCATACACAAAGCGCCGAAACATCCCCGCCATTTGTTGACGATCTGCAATTTGCCTGCCGTTGACCCACACGTCCGCGCGGTAGTTGATGGCGTCAAAGTGCAGCCACGTGCGAATCCGCTCGGCAATATCCGGCAGCTCAAACTCCGTTCGATACCACCACGGCTGTCGCCAGGGATTCTCCCTGCCCGGCAAATGGCTGTACTTGGCCAGATCGTGCCGCGCGTTAAACGCATCTGAAGAATCCGGTATGCGCAGACTGTTCAGCCCGACGCGAAAATCCGGGTACACGCCGTTCTTAATCAGCGCCTTCAGCACCGTCGAAGGAACGGTCGTTGCATGCCAACCCCTGCAGTCGAATCCGTCCTTTGACACGGCCTCGCCCCCCTCGTGAACGAGCCGCGCGCATCCTAACATCCATCCCTCCCGTAGTTCTATCCTCCGCGGCAATACTTTCCCTGTGGGAGAATCCCTCGTGGTCTCCTTTGCCTCGGGCGCCGCACCCGTCGCGACGATCACGCCCAACAATATACTGCAAACAATTTCAGCCGCCATTGCTCCGGCTCCTAATTCAACCAGCCACCTGGTATCCACCATACTAAACCGCTCATCCGGCCATATCAACCGCCGGACAATGAAAAACTTGCTTCTTGTGGCTGTTTGCGCTATATTGGAGCCTGTCTTGACGTGGTGTAATTTGGAGCGGCGAAATGCCGTTTGCGAAAACTCATCGCTCAAAGCTGTTTTTAAGGAGATGATGTATGCCTACAAAACAAATCACTCGGCGTCAATTCATCCAGGGCGCCGCTGCCCTGGCCGGCGGCGTACTGCTGTCCTCCTGCGCGTTGCAGAAATCCGCCAGGGGCTCCAGGCCCACCGCCGTTGACCAGGTCACTCTGGGCAGAACCGGATTGAAGCTCAGCAGGCTCGGCATCGGCACCGGCAGCAAGGGCGGCAGTATTCAGCGCGGCCTCGGATCTGACGGCTTCAACCGCCTAATACGATACGCCTACGACCAAGGCATTACCTATATCGACACCGCGGATAACTACAAAACGCACACAATGGTCCGCGACGCGATAAAGTCTCTGCCGCGGGAAAAGCTCTTCATCCAGTCGAAGATGCCCGGTGTCCCCGAAAAGCCCCTTGAAGTCCTCGACCGCTACCGCAGCGAGCTGGGCGTTGACTATATCGACAGCCTGCTCGTTCACTGCGCCGTCAGAAGCGATTGGGACGAAGAATGCAAACGCCTGCTCGATGCCCTCGAAGAGGCAAAGGCCAAAAAGATTATTCGCGCGCATGGCGTCTCCTGTCACAGTCTGCCCGCACTCGCCAAGGCCGCACAGCTTAACTGGGTCGATGTCAACCTCGTGCGCATCAATCCCCAGGGCGCGTACGTCGATACGCCCGCCGAGAGCTGGGACGCCCAAAGCGGTGCATCGAATGTCCCTGCCGTGCTCGAACAGCTTGCCGTAATGCGCAAGAAAGGCCACGGCATAATCGGTATGAAACTGATTGGAGACGGCGATTTCACAAATCCCCAGGACCGCGAGAGATCCATACGCTTCGCGATGCGGCCGGGCCTGCTTGACGCCGCGGTCATCGGCTTCAAGAGCACCGATGAGATCGATGAGGCAATCCGGCGCATCAACCTCGCCCTGATAGAGACTGCCTGACGGCTGAATCGCAATTGTGATGACTTCAAGAAAGGTCCTGGATATGCGTATAAGATGGTTTTTCGCCGCAGTCATCGTACTCTCGGTGGCGCTCTGTCCGAGCGTTGCTTCGACAAACGACGACGCCGCCTCGTCGCTCCGCGCCGGGCCGACAATACTGCACGCCGAGGTCTTTCCCATCAAAGGCCCGACCGAGAACCTCGAACCGCAAAAACTCGATTTCCGCTACGCCCCAAAGCGCTGGCAGGTCTGCATCGGCCTGCCGGACGACCCGCACAAGAGTATGGTCGGCTCGGACGGGGGCCTCTATTACGATTACGGCGCAGGCCCGTTCTATGGCTTCGATACACGCATACTCGCTCAGCTCGAAACGCAGGGACCGCCCTCCGATGTCGCCCAGTCGCTCCATAACCCCCGTATCCCCATAGTCATCACCAAGCAGGACTTCGGCGGCCTCACGCTCCACCAGTAGGCCTGGGCCGGTGCGCCACACGCTGACACCGTTTCTCAATGGGCGCAGCACCGAGTCGATTATCTCTGGCTTAGAATGGTCAACAACAGCACTCAGCCCCAAACCGGACGAATCACACTGCAGATCGATTCCAAAGAACCCCTCGCGTGGCACGGGCTTCCAGCCCGTGAAACCGACAACGCAAACACCCGCCTTGTCCAAAGGGCTGATCCCAACCGGACTTTCTGCACACTCTCCCCGGCCTGCTCATCGTATGAACCCCCAACCCTCGCCCGCGGCGGCGGGCAAGTTCAGGCCGAGCTGCCTGCCGCAGGCATCCAGGCCAAGACGCCGCCGGCGGTCAACCGTGGCTGGGCCGACCCGAATGTCGCTCTCCGAGCCGGCGGCCTGCGACCCACGTTTCCGCGACATATTCGTCGGCTACCGCCGACCGATGGTCTTCACATATCCGGCCAAACCCAAACACAAGTACCGAGTTGCCTTCGGCCTGATTGAAGGCTGGCACTCCAAACCTGGCGTTCGCCCGCTCGAAATCCACATCGAGGGCAAGACCGTCCGCACCATCGACCTGATAGCCGAATTCGGCCGCAATACGCCCGCAGTCTTCATCTTCGACGCCGAGGATCAGGGCGGCGACGGCCTGCTTGAAATGGCTGTCTATTCGCCCGAGGGCGCCGAGGATGACAACACCATCCTCAGCCTCCTCTGGGTATTCGACACCGAAAACGCCCCCACCGACAAACAGCTCATCACCGGCGTGCCCGACGACCGCGCCTTGGCCGTGACCTGTCCGGCAAAGGCAGCCGGCCCAGTCAAGCTCCTCTTCGAGCAGAAGCGCCTCGCCCCCGGCGAAGAATACCGGGCCTTGCTGACCTTCCACCGCGGCGAGCTTGCCCGCCCAAGCACCGGCGGGCTTGCCTCGCTACGCACCACTGAAGACCACGCCCAATACGAGCTCGACCGCGCCGTCAAATACTGGCAAAACGTCGATTTGCCGTATGGCCGCATCATCGTCCCCGACCCCGCAGTCCAGGCCCTGCTCGACTCCTGCATTCGCAACATCTACCAGGCCCGCGAGTTCCGCAACAGCCAGCCCGCATTCCAGGTCGGCCCCACCTGTTACCGGGGCACCTGGGCCGCCGATGGACCGTTCATCCTCGAATCCATAACCTACCTCGGCCGCGCCGGCGAGACCCGCGCAGGCCTCGAACTCCAGGTCGATAAGGACGAAGGACCGCAAGGCGTCCAGTTCTCCAAAAAGTCGGGCCTGAGGCTCTGGATGATCTGGCGGCACGCGCAGCTTACCGGCGACTGGGACTGGCTCGAAAAGACCTGGCCCAAAGTCGAGCAAAACGTCAGCCAAATCATCGAATACCGCCAAATGACCCGCAGCGACCCAAATGCCGCCAACTTCGGGCTTATGCCCCCAGGCTTCGGCGACGGAGGCCTCGGCGGAGTCCACCGTGAATATACCAACGTCTATTGGACCCTCGCCGGCCTCAAAGCAGCCATCGAAATGGCCCAGAAGCTCGCAAAGCCCTCCCTCTCAGGATGGCAGGACGAATACAATGACTACTGGCGGACCTTCGACAAGGCCAGAAATCGCGACAAGCTCGCCGACGCCGCCGGCAATGTCTATGTCCCCGTGACTATGAAGGGCGAGGAGGCCCAACCCCCTCAGCGCGGCGCCTGGGCGTTTCTCCAGTCGGTCTTCCCGGGCCGAGTCTTCGATCCCGACGACAAGCTGACGCTCGGAACTATGGCGATGCTCGACGCCAACCAGCGCGAAGGCCTCATCTTCGGCACCGGCTGGATCGCCGACGGTATCTGGAACTACGCAGCTTCATTCTACGCCCACGCCCACCTCTATCTCGGGCACTCCCAAAAGGCCGCCGCTACCTTGTACGCATTCGCCAACCACGCCTGCCCCCTCCTCTGCTGGCGCGAGGAGCAGAATCCAAAAGGGCAAAACGAAAACTACGTCGGCGACATGCCGCATAACTGGGCCTCCGCAGAGTTCATCCGGCTCGTCCGCCACCTGCTCATCCTCGAACGCGGCGACGAGCTGCACCTCCTTGAAGCCCTGCCCAACGCCTGGGCCGGACCCGACCACAAAATCAAAATGCTCGACATCCCAACCTCGTTCGGCCCGGTCAGCTTGTCCGTCGATGTAGCCCGCAGCGGAAAACTCGCCGTCATACGAGTCGCCCCTCCTCGCCGCGACCCGCCAAAGATAATCGCCGTCCACCTCGAAAACTTCCAAAGACCAGTCAAACAGGCCAAGACCGAGCTAAAGGACGGCGACTTCGTCATCAACGCAAGCTTCGAATAGTGCTCGAGCCCCGCGTCTTGACGACGAAGATTGATACGCCGGATTGCTGTGGACAGTATCCGGAGCAGTATGGATAATAGTAGAGGTATTTCACCAGGACTCAATGGCTGGAGTTCTGGCGAGACGAGACACATGACCAAAGGAAGCACTTTTTTGGAGGCTTGAAGTAACGATGAGAACGAAATCAGACCCAACCGAAAGGCGCTACGACACTGAGGCTGCGAGCCATGCTATGAATCGTCGCGATATGCTCCGGACAGCCGGCGTTGCTGCACTGGCCGCCTCGGCCTTGCCGCTTCGCTGGGTCTCCGCCGCCGAGAAGAAAAAACAGAGACTCCTCTACTTCACGCGCTCGGCCGGCTTCGAGCACGATGCCGTCAAAATCAAGGACGGAAAACCAAGCATCTCCGACAGAATTCTCACGGAGTTAGGCGGGCGCCACGGCTTCGAGGTGGTTTGCACGAAGGACGGCCGCGTCTTCGACGGCGACCTCGACCAGTACGACGCCATCGCATTCTACACCAGCGGCGACCTCACAAAGCCGGACCAGGCCCAGACGCCGCCTATGACCCCGCAGGGTAAAGAGAAGCTCCTGCGCACCGTTGCCGCAGGCAAAGGCTTCGTCGGATTCCACGCCGCCACCGATTCATTCCACTCCAAGGGCCCCCAAAACGAGAACCAGACCGAGCTTGACCCCTATATCGCTATGATCGGCGGCGAATTCATCGTACACGGCGACCAGCAGGAGGCCCTCATACGCGCCGCCTCGCCCAAGTTCCCCGGTGTAAAGCAGTTCGGCGAAGTGCAGAAGCTCACCGAGGAGTGGTACGCCCTCAAGAACTTCGCAAAGGACCTGCACGTCATACTCATCGAGGACAACGAAGGAATGAAAGGCGACTGCTACCAGCGCCCGCCATTCCCCGCCACCTGGGCCCGCATGCACGGCAAGGGTCGTGTCTTCTACACCTCGTTCGGCCACCGCGACGATATCTGGACCAATCCGCTCGTCCAGGCAATCATCGCCGGCGGCATAGCCTGGGCAATGGGCAACGTCAAAGTCGATGTCGCTCCGAATATCGACCAGGTCGCGCCCAAGGCCCGACAGTTGAAATACTGATTACTATCCCCACTGCTTCGATTTATCGATTCAGGAATCGTCGCTTATGGGGATCCGTGTGACGAGCCGTATGCGGCTTCAAGGACTGGATAATCGCACGAGAAAGGAGACTTGCCAAAGTACCGGCCGGTCGGTACTTTACTCTATTGGCCCGCAGCGCAACGAATAGCTTTACGGCCAAGAATCAGGGCGTGAATTGATGCAGAAGGAAAAGGAGACCGGAGTATGAAAAAGGTAAAAGTGGCCGTGGTGGGGCTTGGGTTCGGAGCGGAGTTCATTCCAATCTATCAGAAGCACCCCGATGCCGAGTGTTATGCGATTTGTCAGCGGAACAAAAAACACCTCGACGAGATAGGCGACCAGTTCGGGATCAAGAAGCGCTTCACCAAGTTCGAGAATCTGCTGAGCATCGACGAATTGGATGCGATCCACGTCGTTTCGCCGATAGCCGACCATGCGTGGATGAGCCTGGAATCTCTAAAGGCGGGCAAGCACACCGCGTGCACGGTTCCGATGGCGACCACAACAAAAGACTGTCTGGCGATTGCCAAGGCCCGGCAGAAGTCGGGCAAGGTGTATATGATGATGGAGACGGCGGTTTACACCCGCGAGTTTCTCTATGCTAAGGAGCTGGTCGAATCGGGCAGGTTGGGCAAAATTCAGTTCCTGAGGGGTTCGCATCAGCAAAATATGGGGCTGCCGGGCTGGCCGGCATATTGGTATGGCTTTCCGCCGATGCACTATGCCACGCACGCGGTCAGTCCGCTGCTTTGCCTGGCGAAGAAGCGGGCCGAGTCCGTGGTGTGCTACGGGTCCGGGCGGATTCAGGAGGACTATATCGAGAAGTACGGCGCGCCTTACGCCGTTGAAACGGCGCTCATCAAATTGGCTGATTCGGACCTTGCATGCGAGGTGACCCGGTCGCTGTTCAACACGATCAGGCAGTACAGGGAGAGCTTCGATGTCTATGGGACAAAGCTCTCGTTCGAGTGGGAGCAGACGGCGGGGGAGAAGCCTGTGATTTATTCGGGGTATGAGGACGCCGAGAGGATAGAAGCGCCCGATTACGGAAAGCTGCTGCCGAAGGAGATAGCGCCCTTCACGGGACACGGCGTGTATGACGAGGAGCACGAGCATACGTCGTTTATTCAGGGCAGCGGGCACGGCGGCTCCCATCCGCATTTGACCCACGAGTTTGTCCGGGCCATTGTCGAAGGCAGGGAATCGGCGGTCGATGCCAAGACCGCGGCGAACTGGACTATGACCGGGATATGCGCCCACGAATCAGCGATGAAGGGCGGGGAAAGAATCGCTGTTCCGCGGACGAATTAGGCGGTTTCGGGGCGACGACAAATTTGTTCCAAAGGCACAAAATAGTGGTTGTCTTGTGGTGGGAGTGGTATATTACGCCAAAATCCGGCGAGGCGCCGGTGGAACATAATCGAGGTATCTTTGTTAGGAGAACGAATTATGAGTAATGGAGTACTGCCAGATTATGTAAGTATGGCCAAGCCGAATCCGCCGGGAAACAGGACGCCCTGGTACAAGAACACGGCACCGACGTATGCGGGTATCTTCCTTTGGTTCGTGTTCTGGAGCCAGGCGCCCACTGGCGGCAAAGCCGATCCCGGCGGAGTGCTGAGTCAGGGTATCGGCGTGGCGCTTCTCGGTTTGGTCGTAGCTGCGCTTCTGTGCCACTTTCTGTTCTACGTGGTTCCGGGCCTGCTTGGCATGAAGACGGGTCTTCCCCTCTACGTTGTGGGCACATCGACCTATGGCGTTCAGGGCGGCTTCTTGATGCCCGGCTTTTTAATGGGAGTGCTGCAATTCGGCTGGCTGGGTGTTAATGCGTACTTTGCCTCGGTGGCCCTTGCACCTCTCTTCGGCGGCAGCGCCGCTGCTGCTAAGGTGATTGCCGTGATCTGGGCAGCGGTTGCCGCCTTCGTGGGATTGAAAGGCATCCAATACGTTGCCAAAATCGCCACGTTTCTTCCGTTGATTCCCCTGGTGATTCTAATCATCATGCTGGGCAAAACACTGGGCGGAATCGGTGGTTTTGATGCCGGCGCACTGGTTGCTGCCGGGGGTGATCCAGCCGGTGGTTTGAGTTTCATGGGCGTCATGGCTTTGAGCATAGCGTTTGTCGTTGGTTTCTTTGCTACCGCAGGTGCTGCCGGCGTTGATTTCGGAATGAACAACAAAGACGAAAAAGACGTCCAGATGGGCGGCCTGATTGGAATCGCTCTTGCTACTATCGTTGCCGCAGGAGCTGCAATTCTGATAGCTGCGGGGGCTTTTGGAGCAACCGGGAAATATGCTATGAACCCGGCGGATCCCGGTTTTATGGGAGAGCTAATGGGCTCACCGGGGGCCGGCAAGACAATGGGATTGCTCTTGGCTGTTGCCGCTTTCCCACCGGCTTGTTTCTCGTCTTTCATTGCAGCCAATAGCTTTAAGACTACGCTGCCGAAGGTCAATCCGTTTATCTCCGTAGGCATCGGTGCAGCGGTCAGTATCATCCTTGCAGTAACAGGTTGGGCCGGCAAGGCTGGCGACGTCTTTACCGTAATCGGGGCATCATTTGGTCCTGTTTGCGGTGCGATGATGGTTGACTATTATCTGGCAGGCAAGAAATGGGCTGGTCCCCGGGCCGGTTTCAATGCTGCCGGCTGGATATCCTGGGTGGTCGGCTTTGCGGTTGGAATGGCGCCTATGGTTAAAATTGCGGATATTCCAGCGGCGCCGTTGGCGGCTTTCGTTGTGGGTGCGGTGCTGTATTTTGTCCTCGCCAAAGCGGGGCTTGAGTCAAAGGTCCTGAAGATGCCTGGGGCCTAACCGAAGGTGAAAAGAAGGGCAAATAATCGCCATCAGCGTGCGATTTTGCCCAATCTTTGTGGATTTGTCGGTAAGCAGGGATCCGAGAAATAACCGGATCCCTGCTTTATTGTTGAACAACGGGTTCTCCTTGCATAGAATACAGCAAGATGCTGTTGCCTCAAAGCGATAAATCCATGAAGTCTGCTTCACCCACAACCTTTGGGACGATAATAATTTCTTTGAAACGCGGGGGGCCTTGGCGCAATATACAATATGGATTCCCGCCCTTCGGCAGGCTCACGCACTTGGCCCGGGGGGCAGGCAAAGTGCAAAAAACGGTCTTCTAAGAGCTTGACAATCTTGCACAAATTGAATAACATATTGGTTTTAGCGTTGTGCGATACGCAGCGTTTTGCCGCGCATTAAGCCGTTTTGTAGGCAAAAACAGAATCTGGATTTTTGAGGTTAAAAGGACAATGATGAGAAAAGGGTTCAACTCAAGTGTAAAGATTTGTGTGCTGGCGCTGTTTGCGATGTCTTTGGTTTTTGTCTGTTCGTGCAAGAAATCGGAGCCTGCCCCCACAAAAGCCCCCGACAAGACCGAGACGCCTACGGCTCCCGATAAGGTCGAGACCGCCAAAGCTCCGGATAAGACCGAGGCCCCCAAGGCTCCCGATAAAGTTGAGACCCCGGCGACCGGCGGTTTGGCTCCGATAGAGCTGGAACTGCCCAAGCCGATGTTCGTCGGCACGCCGCAGGATACACGAGTCGAAAACCTCGAAAAACCCACTGGCAAGCCTCGTCCGCCGTTTTTGGCGCCGGCAGGGACGAAGAACGTTGCAGAAGGAAAGCCGGTCTCGAGCAGTGACGAAGAGCCTATCATCGGCGAGATCGAGATGATCACCGATGGCGACAAGGAAGCCGCGGACGGCAGCTATGTTGAGCTTGGGCCGTTCACGCAGCATGTAACGATTGACCTTGAGAGCGCGTGTAACATATATGCCATTGTCGCCTGGCACTACCATAAGCAGGCCCGCGTCTATTATGATGTGGTGGTGCAGGTGGCCGACGATGCCGACTTCATAACCAACGTCAGGA
>Ga0315288_10008105_pt1 | contig 13269 bp, 4 predicted proteins | sample YL17G11_20_MG_FD_203454 | JGI IMG/M metagenome (GOLD analysis project Ga0315288, IMG submission 203454) | Sediment microbial communities from Yellowstone Lake, YNP, Wyoming, USA - YL17G11_20 | ecosystem: Environmental > Aquatic > Freshwater > Lake > Sediment | place: USA: Wyoming | collected...
CCACCATCAAGTCATCGACCTACGCATCACGGATCGCGGATTGGAGCACGGGTCAGGTCGAATGTGCGACCTACGATTCCCTGTCCTACCGCACCGCCTTCCTGGGCTTCTACCCCAACTCGTACGGTGACGCGACGCTCACCGGCGACTATCTGACGCAGATTGTTAACGCGCTGAAATGGGTTCACTACTCCGCGACGACCGGCGTTGAGGCCGAACCGCCGGCCCGGGTGGACTTCTCCCTGCGCGTCGCGCCCAACCCGTTCTCAGGCAAGGCTACGGTTTCTTACAGCCTGCCGGCCCCGGCGAACGTGAGCCTCAAGCTCTATGATGTCACCGGGTCGCTGGTCTCGGCACTGGCTTCGGGCCGTTCCAGTGCCGGAAGACACTGGGTCTCAATCTGCAACCCGCAATCCGGACGCCGCATGGCGCGGGGCGTCTATCTGCTCAGGCTCGAGACCGGAGGGCAGGAGACGACGAAGAAGCTGATTCTGGAATAGCGCCGGCAGTTCAGGACTGACGGCACGCCGCCGGCAGCCAAACAGCATAGAAGGGGTGCGGGAAACCGCGCCCCTTCTTCTACCGGTGCGAAATCGATTCCGCTCTTCCCTGCGGCTCTTTCGTTGCCGCGGCCGGACGCGTGCCAGAGTTCAGCGGAGGCAACACGCATCTGTCTGGTCCCGAGTAGATAGCGCACTTCCCCCGGACTTCACTCGCCGTACGAGTGAGTAGTGAGTAGAGAGTAGTTAGTAGCCGGAACAGACCCAAACTCCAGAATCCAAACCAAGTCCCCGACTCCGGAACGGAATCTGTGCAATCGGCGGATGAAGGTACCCGGCGAGCCTACAGCTCGCGGCCGTACACCCGCTCGGTCGCCGGGTAGCAATGATGACCCGGTCGGAGTGACGGAGAAATCGCGCGCCAAGCCGGACGGATGCGGCGCTTCCATTCGGCCGGGTAGTTGACGACAATCCACCGCCTGCCCTGCGCCAAGGCAAGCAGACTGCGAAAGAGCCGGACCGGGTCGGACGGCTCTCTGAGCAGGCTGATAGTCGCCGAACGCTCGCCCTTGGGATGCGTCCGCAGGTTGATGTGCACCGGCATTCCCTGCATGAAATACCCGCCCGCGTTGAGCCAGCGCGCCCGACCCGGCCTGATCCGTGACCAGAACCAGCCCGGGGTCTCATGAAAGAACACCTGCCGTTCGGCCTGCCGGAACCGCTCATAGATTCCGGGAAAACGCTTCAGCCGCGGTTCGGGAAACCGCCGGCGCAAGCGCCAGAAGATGTCATTCGCGTGAATGCCTTCCAGGCGCATGCCGAGCTTCTCGCAGACCCGGAACACCGGACGATGGCTGGGTGTGTCCGAAGTATTCAAGCCGGCCCAGGTCCGGCCATCCCGCCGGGCGATTGCCATCAGTTGCCGGGTCGCTTTGGTCGCGATGCCGGAGTTGTGGAATTCCCGGTCCACGCGCATGCCATAGAGCCAGGCGTCATCCCGGTTCAGGTAGCCGAGGGCGCAGAACGCGGCAATGCGCTTGCCTGTCTTCCAGACAAAGCAGCCGCCCGGCCGGTGTTCCTCCGTGTGCAGGCGGATGATGGTCTTGAGATAGTCGAAGTTGCCCAGGCGCTTCGCGAATCGCTCAACCTGCGAGAAGTACTCCGGGCGATAGGGTTCAAGCATGGGAATTGGGTCTTCGGCTGGTGTTGTTCGGCACGACGGATTCTCGCGGGAAGAGGCGCGCGTGTCAAGGAGGAGTCTCAACAGACAGTAGGTAGTAGGTAGTAGGTAGTAGGTAGTAGGTAGTAGACAGGGAGAGAGGAAGTCAGAAGTCAAAACTCAAAGGTCAAAACCGAAGAAGAAAAACAGGGAGTCCAAAATGCGGAATGCCGAGGAGCCGCTCACCGGCCACGGACCACCGACCTCCGACAACTGACCACCGGCCACCGACCACCGGCCACCGACCACCGCCCTCTGCTCACAACTCCGCTTGACATCTCCCAACTCGTTCCTAAACTCATGGGAATGGAAGTGGCTGCCGGATGGTAGCTGCATGGGTGAATCGAGTCGGGACGAAAGTCCCGGTATCGCTGGCCGGAGCGGCGATACGCTAGACATCTGAACAGGAGCAGTTTGTGAGCACGAAGAAGACCAGCGTTGCCCGGGGCGGCCCGAGCGACAAGATTACCCTTTCGGTCATTAAAGCCGACATCGGCGGCTACGTCGGCCACTCGTCCAGTCACCCCGAGATACTGACACTCGCCCGGAATGCGCTGGCCCGGGCCAAGCGCGACAATCTGCTGATTGATTTCCACGTTACCAATTGCGGCGACGACCTCGAACTCATCATGACCCATCGCAAAGGCGTCGACTCGCGCCCGGTGCACAAGCTGGCCTGGGACGTATTCCTTGCCGGCACTGAACACGCGCGCAAGCTGAAGCTCTACGGCGCCGGCCAGGATATGCTGGCCGATTCGTTTTCCGGCAACGTCAAGGGCATGGGTCCGGGCGTCGCGGAGATGGAATTCGTTGAGCGCAAGAGCGAGCCGATTGTCATCTTCATGGCCGATAAGTGCGCGCCCGGGGCCTGGAACTACCCGCTGTTCAAGACCTTTGCCGACCCGTTCAACACCATCGGGCTCGTGATTGACCCGTCGTCGCACGATGGATTCGATTTCCTGGTCCACGACGTACGACATGACAAGAGCGTGCTGCTACACACCCCGGCCGAGATGTACGACCTGCTCGCGCTGATTGGCTCGTGCGAACACTACCTGGTGAAGGCGGTCTACACGCGGCAGGGTGAAATTGCCTCGGCCAGCTCGACCCAGAAGCTGGCCCTGCTCGCCGGCCGGTACGTCGGCAAAGACGACCCGGTCTGCATCGTCCGGTGCCAGAGCGGTCTGCCCGCGGTCGGCGAAGTGCTCGAGCCCTACGCGATGCCGCACCTGGTCTCGGGCTGGATGCGCGGCTCGCACTACGGGCCGCTGATGCCGGTCGCACAGAAGGACGCGAATCCGTCCCGGTTCGACGGTCCGCCCCGGGTGATTGCGCTGGGCTTTCAGCTCGCGAACGGCAAACTGGTCGGCCCGCGCGACCTGTTCGACGACCCGTCGTTCGACCTCGCCCGCCAAGAAGCCAACCGGATGGCCCATTTCCTGCGCCAGCACGGTCCGTTCGAGCCGCACCGGCTCCCATCCGAGCACATGGAGTATACGACCCTGCCCGGCGTGCTGCGCAAACTGGAAAAGCGATTCAAATAGGCGAAACGAGCACCATGCCGAAAGTCGGGGACACGACTCCGCGTCGTGTCCCCGAAGCTCTTGCGCCGTTGCGCTCGCTATTCCTTGATGACGAACAACTCGACGCGGCGGTTCAACGCCCGGCCTTCCGGGGTACTGTTGTTGGCGGTCGGGTACAGGTCGGCATAGCCCTGCACCCGGAGTCGCGACTGAGCGATGCCGAACTTGGCCATCAGGTACTTCTGGACCACCACGGCCCGGGCTTCGGCCAGTGTCCAACTCCCCTCAGACTGGTAGCCGCCTTCTTCGAGTTGGTCGGAATAGCCGCCCAGCTCGATGACCAGGCGCGGGTTCTCCTGCAGGCTCCGGCCTACGACGTCAAGGCCGGCATAGTCGGCCGGTCGGATTTCCGAGCGGGCGCTGTCAAACATGATCCCGCGCAGCGACAGCGTCGCTGACGCCTTGCCCCTGAACAGGAAATCGTGGGACACGACCATGCTTGTCTCGACTGCTACCGTGCAGGTCTGAGGCAGGTACTTCTCAGACGGACCAAAGGCGCGCAAGATGTACTCGCCGGGCGCGATGCCGCGCAATGAGTAACTCGCGTCGCGGGGATTGACCTCAAGCTCGCCGCTCGCCATCACCGGTCCGGCGCCCGCGACCTGACGGTACAGAATGCGGCCGGCCAGCATCTGCCGCGTCTTGGCGTCCATGAACATGCCCCAGATGGTGCCGGCCCCCTGCTTGATCAGCAGCAGCGTGACGCTTTGGTCCCGGTCGCCTTTCATGTATACCGACTCCTCCGCCGGCAGATAACCGGGCAGGCCTACGTTCAGCTTCAGCCAGCCCTCGGCCAGTTTTCCCAGTTCCAGTTTGCCATCGTCATTGGCGCTGCGGCTCAGAACCCGCAACCCGGAGAATTCCACCGGTGCCGGCATGCCGTAGGGCGTGCCGGCTTCCATCACCCGGACCTGGAGCGTACCGAATCCGCGCGGCGTCGCGCGCGTCCGGATGCCCAGCCGGTGCACCTGGCCCAGCTTGCCGTAAGGCGCATAGGCGTAGTCGATCGAGAAGCCGCCCAGGTTCAGGCCGATGCCCGCGCTCAGTCCACTCAGCCCGCCCAGCGTCCAGATGTCCTGGGGCCCGGTTCGATACCCGGCCCGGACTGCGAACGCGCTGAACGGCGAGTATTCCCCGCCCGCGTGGAAGCTCGGACTGCCCCACAGCGGGACTTCGGCTTCCGTCATCAGCCGGAAGCCCCAGCGCTGCAGCGCGACCCCGGCCCGGCAGGTCATCGGCAGGCGGTAGACGCCGTTCGTGTAGTACATTCCCCAGCCGAGGTGTTGGAGTGAAATCCCGACGTTCAGGAACTCCCGGGGCCGGGCCAGGAAGCCCAGGTCCAGGCACCCGCCATAGCCGTTGGTCGAGCCCAGTCGGTCGTACAGCAGCTTGACGTTGCCGCCGAGATAGTACTTGTCGCCGAGGATGTGGCCGTAGCCGACACTGCCGATGCCGGTATGCGTGCCGTAGTCGCCGGCCGGCATGTTATCTGCGTCCCAGGCTTCGATGTCCGAGGTACCGGAGTAGACGAGCCCGATACCCAGCCGGCCGCCGCCCGCCGCCATCGCCACGCTCGCGTACTCATCGCGGAAGCCCTGAAACCACTCCTGGTGTGAGAGAAAGAACTCGGTGTTATGCGACTGCCCCAGCCCGGCCGGGTTCCAGAAGATGCCGGTCGCATCGTCGGCCAGGCCGACAAAGCACTCGCCCATCGCGCTCGGCCGGGGCCCGGCGCTGGTCCGCAACAGGGGCAGCGCCGACGTTCCGACGTCGTCACCCAGAATGCCGAACGACAGGGAGACCAGCGCGAGCAGTAAGCAGACGACGGCAACCAGTGGCCAGTGGCCGGTGGTCGGTGAGCAGCTTTGCGACATTCTGCATTCTGCATTCTGTATTCTGCACTTTGAAATCCACATCTTTCCCTCTACTCTCCAGTGATGGTCAGTTTTCGCATGACCCGGATGGTCTCGTCCTTGAGGTCGGTAAGTTCGTAAACGTAAACGTAGGTGCCGGGCGCGACGACGCGCTGGTGGTCGTTTCGGCCATCCCAGGGCAGGGTGTAGATGCCGGGCTCCGCGGCCTCGCGATTGATCACGCGGCGGACCACGCTGCCGTTGCGGTCATAGACCACCAGCCGGACATAGCCGGGCTTGGGCACGCCGTAGACGAACCGGGTCTGCCGCCGGAAGGGATTCTCGAAGTTATGGATGCTGAGCCCGGGAACCATTTGAATCCGCACGGTCGCGGTATCCATCAGACTTGGGTTGACCGAGGACTGTCCTACAATTCTGACGAAGCAAAGCCCGAGCGAATCAACGCTGCCCTGCAGTCCACCGGCAAAACTGTCCGGTGCCGTGACTTTGAGCGCAAATGCCACCTGGTCGCCCGGGAACACAGGGCCGAGTTCGGAACGGCCGTCCGCGTCGCGGTCCGCCAGGGGCGTCATTACGTCGGGCTCGTACAGCCAGGCCCCCCAGCCCGCTCGACTGGGTATCGCCTGCAGCCTGATCGTGTCCCCCATGTTACCTGCGGTCAGGACGAAGAGACTGTAGTCCTGGGTCGTGCCAACCGACTGGTGGTTGGTCTGGTCCGGGGCAACCAGCAACAGGGTGAGCCGCCCGCTGACATCGGTCATGACCTGAACGTGCGCCTGCGTGAGAGGATTGGTGCCCGAGGAAGCCCAAATTTCGACCGTATCCGATTCTCCGGCCTGGGCATCCGACGGCGGGGTCACCCGGAGCGTGACGTTCGCCCACCCGACGAGCGGGTAGATCGGTCCGATGTCGGGCCGCGTGTTGCGATTCTGGTCCGGCAGCGGGTGGCCCTGCTCGTTGAAAAGCTCGTGGGTCCAATCCGGCCGGTTCGAGACGCGCCGGACGTCAAGGTCGATGAGGTCACGGAGGTTACCGAAATTCTGGACCGTGAGCGTATAGTTCAGGTAGACGCCCGGTTCGGTCCAACTGTGTTCGTCCGGGAAGATCCCGACCCCGGTGACGGCGAGCACCGACGTGCGCACCCATGCGTCGTCGTACATGACCGAGTCCGCCGACGAGTACCCGGTGACAACCGTGGTATCTTCGTCGCCGACCAGGGCAATCGCCGGGGACGTCACGCGCACCGTAATCCAGCGGGTCGCGCCCGGTGCCAGTTCGCCCACGTCCGGAAGTCCATTCCGGTTCGCGTCCGGCAGCGCGGTTCGCCCGGCCGAATCCCACAGGGCCGCCGACCACCCGGACCGGGTGCCCCCGATTCTGAGATCGATGGTATCGGGTAGGGTGCCCCGGTTGCGTACCCGCAGCCAGTAGTCGACCGAGGCCGACGGCAGGACCGCCCCCAGGGTGTCCGGTTGGACCAGCACGCTGCTCATCACAACCTGGATATCTCCCGTGACCTGGTTGTTCGCGGGATTCAAGTCCGGCAGCGACATTGTCGAACAGCTCGTCGCGAAGTTGCCGAGCACCGAAAACCAGGGCGGGAAACTGACCACCGTCTCCGAATCCGGCGCCAGTCCAATGACCGTCACCGTCTCCGCATACACCGCGCCAATCCGCATCTCGGTCAAGAAAGTCTCGGTGAGCATCCCGAAATTCCGAATCAGCGCCCGGGGCGAAATCCACTCATCGCTGTGCACCCGCCCGACCGGGGTGACTATCTGCAGCGCGCCGACGTCGCGCACCCGCACCGTCACGGTCGTTCCCAGCGCATTGTTCCCGGGGTTGGAGTCCGCGTCCAGCGCGGTCGAACACTTCACGAAGTGCATTCCCCGCGGCGCCGCGGTCCAGTCCGTGAACTCAATCGTGTCCCGCCCGTAGCCGGGCAGCGTCATTACGCGCTGGTCGAAGTAGAGACCGCCGATTTCGAGCCGCACCGGGAACGTCACGGTCTGTTCGCCGAGGTTTCGGATGATGGCCGCCGGGGTAACTACGGTCGCGGAGTCAATCGTGCCGACCGGGTTGAGAATTTCCTCCACTGTCACGTCCGGGAAGACCCGCGCCGCCACGCGCACGGTATCCGTTACCTTGTCGTTGGCCGGGTTCAGGTCTCCGGTAAGTGCCGTGGAGCAGGTCACGAAGTAGTTGCCGACCACCGCGGTCCAGTTCCCAAAACTCACGACCAGTGATGAATCCGGCAGCAGTCCGGTTACCGCAACCGTATCGCCATACAGGCCGCCGATCCGCAGGGCGACCGGGAACGATTCTTCCTGGGTGCCCAGGTTCCGCACGACTGCCTGGGGCACCACGTTGTCGCCCGGACGGAGCGTGCCGCGCGGCGACAGAACCTGCACCGCACTGACGTCGCGGACCCGAACCGTGACCATTCCACTTCGCGCATCATTGGCCGGGTTGCCGTCGCCGGGCAGCGCGGCGGTGCATCTCAGGGCATGGCCGCCCCGCAGCCCGGCACGCCAGTCCGGGAAGAAAACCGTATCGACCGCGCCGAAGCCCAGCACGGCTAGCGAGCTCTCGGCATACGATGCGCCGATTCGTAAATGCACCGGGAACGTCTCGGGCTGATTGCCCAGGTTCCGGACCACCGCGGCCGGGGTCACCGAAGCCGTTGAGTCGAGCGTGTCGTGCGGGTCGAGAATCGCCTCCACCGCCACATCGTGGATTGCCGGCAGGACCTGCACGCTCCCGTCGGCCCGGTCATTCGCCGGGACCATGTCGCCGGCGAGCATCGTCGTGCACTTGACTGCATGCGTACCGGCCGGGGCCGCACTCCACGCCGTGAAGAATGCGGTGTCAGTTGCACCGGCGGCAAGCGTCAGGACCAGGCTGTCCCGATAGAACCCGCCGATTTCGAACCGCACCGGAAAGGTCTCGGGCGTACCGCCGAGGTTGGTCACGACCGCAGCGGGCTTGACGGTTACGCCGGAATCGAGCGTACCGTGCGGTTCCAGGATGGACAGGGCGGCCACGTCACGCGTCATCGGCACGACCTGCACGCTTCCGACGGCCCGGTCGTTGGCTGAGTTCATGTCGCCGGGGAGCATCGTCGTACACTTGACCGCGTGGGTCCCGATCGGCGCCGCGCTCCACGACGCAAAGACCGCCGTGTCGATTGCGCCCGCCGCCAGCGTCAGCACGAGACTGTCCCGGTAGAAACCGCCAATCTGGAACCGAACCTGGAATGTCCCCGGGAGGTTCCCGAAATTCCGCACCCTCGCCGCCGGGGCGATGGCGGTCCCGGAATCCACGGTTCCGGCCGGCGCGATGATCTGTTCCGCTCCGACGTCGAGGAAATCCGGGGGATTGACCTGCCAGGCGTCAATCGCCCGGTCGTTCACCGGGTTGACGTCGCTGCCAAGCCGGGTCGAGCAGGCGACGCCGTAGTTCCCCAGCACTGCCGTCCAGCTTCGGAACGAAACCACCACCTGCGAATCCGGACCGAGCGCCGTCACGACGGCGGTATCCGAGTACAGTGCGCCGATGCGGAACACCACCGGGAAGCTCTCCGTGAACCGGCCGAAGTTCCTTATCGTTGCCCGGGGTATGACCGTATCGCCTGCCTGCAGGCTGCCCGGCGGCGATATCCCGACCGCACCGACATCATGAATGTCCTGCGCGATGACGCTTGTCGTAGTTACCCGCTCGACATCGGGCAGATAGCAGGGCCGGGCATAGCGGAAGGTGATCCGGTATTGCAGGTAGCGCCGGCCCAGCGCCGAGTCCGGAATGGGCTGGCCGTTCCCGCCCACGTCGAAGAACTGCGTCCACGCTTCGGACTCATCCGGCAGCGGCGTATCGCCGCTCCGGTAGGCGAGTGTCACCCGGGCGCCGGGCGGCTCGAAGGCAACCCAGGACGCACTCGCGCTGGTCACGTGCTGGTTCGCCCCGGCGTCGTAGACCGACGAATAGTAGCTCGCAGTCGGACTCCGGTCATAGACGTTACCCGGCTCGCGGAAAACGCCGTGATGGTCACTATTCACGGGCAGGCCGGTGCCGACGTTGTAGTCCGGCCCCCAGAGAACATAGCTGGAATCGTTGCTCACCATGTTGTTCACGAAGATGTCCAGTTCGCCATCGAAGTTGAAGTCGGCAATAAACCCACCCGAAGCGTTCAGCGTGTCGGTCCCCAGCACGGCGTAGCTGCTGTCATCGAAGTAGGGTGGCAGCCCCGTATTGAAATACACCCGCGGTTTCCACATCCCGCCGTCGGTCCAGTTGCCCCGCAGGTAGACGATGTCCAGCCGGCCATCGTGGTTCCAGTCCACCGCCGCGCTGCCGCCGTAGCACTGCCCGGGGTGAATCTCGGTCCGGTTGCCCGAGGAGAAACCGTAACGCGTTCCCCAGTAGATGTAGCTGGTGACCACCGTGTCATAACCAGTGTAGACCAGGTCCAGCCAGCCGTTCTGGTCCAGGTCCGCGGTGGTCAGGGCATGGGAGTTGTTCCAGCGTCCCGGCAGCCAGACAATCCGGCGCGGCTGGCGCCCGGGTCCCCAGTAGACAATCGGGTTCTGGTCATAGGTCCAGCTCGATAGCGCCAGGTCGCCCCAGCCGTCCCGGTCATAGTCCGCGACTTCGATGTTGTGCCCGATCGCGTAGCCCAGGGTTACGATTGTGCGCCGCGAGCTTGAATACCCGAAGGCGTCGCCCCAGAAGATGTACAGGTCGCCGGAACTGGACCCGAGGATGATGTCCAGGAAGCCATCCTTGTCCAGGTCATAGACGCAGACGTCCTCGCCCTGCCCGGTGTAGGACAGCGAGGTCGTGTCATAGGGTGACGGCCCGCCGGAAGTGCCCCAGTAGATGACTAGTCGGCTGCTGCGCCAGCCGGAGTGTATCAGTTCGGCATAGCCGTCGAGATTCAGGTCCGCCAGGTCGATGTTCCCGCCCGAGCGAATCGGATACATCAACCGATAGGTCGGCGTGTAACCGCTGCTCGAACCCAGGTAGACCCTCAGATACGGCCCGGAATCGTCCGAGCAGGCGAGGTCGTAGAATCCGTTGTTGTCTACGTCGAACCGGGAGAAGAACTCCACGCAGCCCGAATCCGCGTCCAGCTGCGCCCGCCATGAGACATACATCTGCGGGTCAACAATGCCGTCCGCAAAGTCGGAATGGGAGGTCTCGACCCATTGCACGGGAAGTGCAAACAGCACGAGCGACAGGACTGACTCAAGCACGTTAGTTCCCTCCACCGGCTCGGGCCGGCAGTACAAACCGTTATACCACTATCATTCCGGCGCATGGACGCCGGGGCGTTGAGTCCAATCTAGATACGTTTGGCGAACAGCACTTCTGCGATCCCCTAAATTCTACAGCCGAAACCGGGTTCGCGCAAGAGGAAAGTTGGCCCCCCGGATCCGGGCTAGAAACACCAAGACACCAAGAACACGAAGCGCCAAGGGGATTTCAAAATGCAAATATCAAAGTGCAAAGTGGTCCGGAGCATTTTGACCTCTGTAATCTGCAATCTGTAATCCGAAATCTCCTTCTCCTCGGTTCTGCCTTCTGTCTTCTGGCTTCTGACTTCGAATCGCCATGTCTCCTGCTCCTTTGTTCCTTGACAACCGCTCGCCGACGGCTAATCTGTTGCGAACAACCGATGAAGCCCGGCAGAGTCCTTCTTCAGTTTCTGGCACTTGTCCTGGGAATCCTGTGCTTCGGCGCGTCGGTGCTGATTCGCTGTGCGCCGGCGTTCATCAGCGTCGGGAGCTGGCGTATCTACCTCAAGTTCCTCCGGCCCGAGCTTGCCGACTGGATTCAGGTCCCGCTGGCGCTGGTGCTTGTCGTCACCGTTGCGCTGCTCGTCGGACTGGTTTTCCTCACCCCGGCCGGTAGGACCGCCTGGCGCCGGTTGCGAGATGACCGACGGAACCGCTACTGGGCGCTCGGTTCATTCCTGGTGCTGGGTCTCACGCTGCTGCCCCCGAGTCACCCTGCCGACAACCTGTACCTGGCCGGACAGGAACTCGCGACAAGCGTCATCTTCGGCTCAGCCGGAATCGCGTTTCTGCTATTCGGGCTGGGACCCGTGCTTGACCCGGCCGGGCAATTGCTGCATCAGGTGTATCGCCGGCTGCTGAACGTCCGGACCGGCGTCTTTGTCGGGCTCGCCGCACTCTGGGTCTTCCTCTGGGCGAATCTCGTATCCTGGCTGGTCTTCGACCACATTCCACATGTCCAGGATACGGTAGCGCAGGTCTTCCAGGCGAAGCTGTTCGCCGCCGGTCGGCTCTTCCTGCCTTCGCCGCCGCTGCCCCAGTTCTTCGACCTGATGCACGTCATCAACGACGGGCGCTGGTACAGCCAGTATCCGCCGGGTCATCCCCTGCTGCTCGCGCTGGGCGTACTCGTCCGCGCGCCGTGGATTGTCAATCCTCTGCTCGGCGGGTTCACGGTTGTCGTCATCTACCTGTTGGGCCGGGAGTTGTATGACGAACCCACTGCCCGGCTTGCGACGCTACTCAGCAGTCTGTCACCGTTTCTCATCTTCATGTCCTCGGAATACATGAGCCACTCCTCGGCCCTGCTCTTCACCTGCCTGTTCCTGCTCTTCTTCGCCCGCTCGGCCCGCAACGAATCCATGACATCCGCAGTTCGCACTTCGCAATTCGCAATTCGCAATTCCCTATTGGCCGGCCTCTGTCTCGGCATGGTCCTGCTGATTCGCCCTTTCACTGCGCTCCTGATTGCCGTGCCGTTCGTAGTCGCCGCCCTGGTCATCCTGGGTCGCAGTCCGCAATCCGCAGTCCGCAGTTCGCAGTCCGCAGTTCGCAGTCCGCAGTCCCCGGGTCCCTGGTTGCTGATGCTCGCCGGCGGCGCCGTGATGGCCTGCGTCCTACTGCTCTATAACTGGCTGACCAACGGCAATCCGTTTGAACTGGGCTACACCGCCATGTACGGGGCGGGTCACACCATCGGCCTGGGCCAGGGTGCATTCGGCGAGACGCTCACCCTGAACAAGGCGCTGATTGAAACCAATCTCGATTTGAACGGGCTCAACCGCTACCTGTTCGAGTTCCCGATTCCGTCGCTGCTGTTCATCGCTCTCCTCTTCGCGTTCGGCCCGCGCCGGAAATGGGACCTGCTGCTGTTGAGCACCGCGGTGATGCTGGTCGGGGGTTACTTCTTCTACTTCTGGCACAGCACCGTACTGTTCGGCCCCCGCTGGGAGTACGAGTCGTTCGGCGCGCTGGTCCTGCTCAGCGCGCGGGGCATCCGAACCATGCAGAATAGTGACCAGGTGACCAATTGGCCCAAAGGCCCAGTGTCTTCACTAGACCACTTGACCACTCGACCACTTGGTCACTCGACCACTTGGTCACTATTCCTGCTATGCTACCTCAGCATGTTCTTCGTGGCCGTGCCTGCGCTGGTAAAGAAATACCGCCAGGGTTTCGGCGTCTCCAGTTCGACTCTCCGGACTGTCCGGCAGGCCGGACTGGACAATGCCGTTGTACTGGCCCGGGACCCTGAGGAAACCGCACTCGGCAACAACCTGACGCTGAAAGGCCCGGTCGTCTATGCCCGCGAGCTGGGCCCGCTGAACCCGGCGCTGCAAAAACAGTATCCCGGCCGCCGGTTCTTCTTCGCCCATCACGACACCCTGCAGGAACTCACGGACCTGAACTATGAGTCCTCGGCGCTCAAGCAGGGCCTGGACAGCATCATGGACTTCCTCCGCAGCAACGACCTGCGCGGCTATCGGCACCTCTTCTTCCCGCTTGCCGAACTCGCCGGAATGGCAGAGCCGGTCGCGCGGAACGCCGGACTCACAATCCGGGACTATCGCGAGCTCGATGCCGAGTTGGTCAGCCGGAACCAGGAATTCGCGGGTTTTCTGCCTGCCCTGGCGGTCTGGGTGGTAAATGACCCGAGCACTCACCTCCAGCTCTTCGGCTTCATGAGTGACCTCCAGAATTTCCAGGTCGGCGATGCCCGGTTCACGCTGCTTGCGACATCGCCCAACCGCGCCGTAGTGCTCTGCGATATCAGACAGAAAGTAACCAAGAACCAAATAG
>Ga0315288_10008106_pt1 | contig 13268 bp, 16 predicted proteins | sample YL17G11_20_MG_FD_203454 | JGI IMG/M metagenome (GOLD analysis project Ga0315288, IMG submission 203454) | Sediment microbial communities from Yellowstone Lake, YNP, Wyoming, USA - YL17G11_20 | ecosystem: Environmental > Aquatic > Freshwater > Lake > Sediment | place: USA: Wyoming | collected...
TCCTGAAGAGATTAAGAAGCTTCCTAAGGAGGCTCAGGAGAAGCTGAAGATGATTAAGGAGAAGCTTGAGAAGTTTCAGAAAGCCATTGTTGAGAAGTTTGATAAATACATTGTTGGTGTTGCTTTGTTGCCTCCTCCTAAGCCTGAGGAGGGTGAGAAGGAAGAGAAAGATACTATTAGTGTTCTTGTCTTGGTTGATGATTCTGATTCTAAGAAGATGTCTAAGCAGGAGTTGAAGGAAAAGCTTTCTTCAATCATTGTTAGCATGGCTAAGGAGATTGATGAGAAATTGGTCACTCAGACTGTTATCTTGTCAGAGCTTTGGCAGTCTTGTTATGATGGTAAGCATGATTTGTTGCAGTTGATTGCTATTTCTGCTCCTGTCTATGATACTGGTATGCTTTCTGCTATTAAGATTGCTGAGATTCATAAGACTATGATTTTGAAGAAGTTTGAGAAGTATATTATCAGTTATGTTTTGGCTGGTTCATTGATCCAAGGAAGAGCGACTAAGGAATCTGATATTGATGTTTGGGTTGTTATTGATGATACTGATGTTAAGAAGATGACTAGGGCTGAGTTGAAAGACAAACTAAGAGCCATAATTATTGGTATGGGTATTGAGGCTGGTGAGATGACTGGTATCAAGAATAAGTTGAACATCCAGGTTTACATCTTGACTGATTTTTGGGAGTCTTTGAAAGAGGCTAATCCGATTATTTTTACATTATTGAGGGATGGTGTTCCATTTTATGATAGGGGAATCTTCATGCCTTGGAAGCAGTTGTTGAAGATGGGTAAGATTAAGCCTTCAGCAGAAGCGATAGATATGTTTATGGGTAGTGGTGAGCAGATGCTTACTAGGGTTCATGAGAAGATTAAGGAGATTGGTATGGAGGATATTTTTTATGCGATTCTTACTCCGTCTCAGGCTGCTTTGATGTTGTTTGGTTTACCTCCTCCTGCTCCGAAGGAGACTCCTTCTTTGATGAATGATATTTTTGTGAAGAAAGAGAAGTTGTTGGAGGAGAAGTGGGTTAAGATTCTTGAGAAGACTATTCAGGTTAGGAAGGATATCGAGCATGGTACTAAGACTGATTTGTCTGGTAAGGAGCTTGATGAGTTGTTGAATAATGCTCAGGAGTATCTTAAGAGGATTAAGTCTTTGTTTTCTCAGATTGAGGTGATTAAGGAAGAGGAGTCTATGCTTCATATCTATGAGACTTGTGTTACTCTTATCAGGGATGTTTTGAGGCTTGAGGGTATTGAGCGTGTTTCTGATAAGGAGATTGTTGATATTTTTGAGAGTGAGATGGTTACTCTTGGAAAGATTCCTGAAAAATATCTTAGGATCTTGAAAGATATTGTTAAGTCTAAGAAGGATTATGATGAGAAGAAGCTTTCAAAGTCTGAGGTTGATAGGGTTAAGAAGGATTCTGGTTTGTTCATCAAGTTTGTTGTTGAGTACATGCAGAGGAAGCGTGGTAGGGAATTAGAGAGGACTAAGCTTAGGGTCAAGCATGGCAGCAAGTATGGTGAGATTATTCTTTTGGGTGATACTGCTTTTATCATCCATGATGTTGATAATGAGGAGAAGGAGTTGAGCAAGGCTAAGATTAATCTTGATGGTTCTATTGGTACTACTGAGAAGACGACTCTTGAGGAGTTGGAGCATGCTTTGGCCAGGATTGAGATTCCTTCTAAAGTGTTTATCAAGGAACCTATCTTTGAGGATTTGAAAAGGATATTCGGCAAAGATGTTGAGATTTTGGTCAATTACTAAGGGGCTTGAGCGTTAGCGAAACCCCTGTATTTTGGTCAAACTTTTTGCTTGCCAAAAAGTTTGTTTGGCAAGGATGTTGAGATTCTTGTGAATTATTGGTTTCTTTTTTTATTATTCTTTTTTGTTTATTCTTTTATGGAGTTTATGGGTTTACGAAGTAAACCCATTTATACTAATTTCGCTCCCAGTTGGCGAAAGAACTGTTTGACGAAAGTTTTATAAACTTTATAAGATAGTTTTGTTTTATGCCCGGAGTAATTGTTCCTTTTAGAAAGTTGATTATTAGGTATAAAGGAATTTTTGATATGGAGGGGCTTTACAGGCTTATTGTTCAGTGGTTGAAGTCTAGGCGTTATTGGGTTCAGGAGAGTACTTACAAGCACAAGGTTCCTTCTCCTCTTGGTGCTGAGGAAGAGATTGGTTTTAAGGGTAATAGGAAAGTTGATGATTATTATATGTATGATGTTATTATCAATTTTCATTTATGGAACATGCAAGAGGTTGATGTGATTAGGGATGGTAAGAAGGTTAAGCTTACTAGGGCTAGGATGGAGGTTGTGCTTACTGGGACTATGACTTTGGATTACCAGGGTAGGTTTGAGAAGTCTCCGTTTTATAAGAAGTTGAGGGATTTTTACCATAAATATATAATTAAGGACCAGCTTGAATTCCTTTATTATGATACTTTTTATTATAGGTTGATTAAGTTGCAGGCTTTGGTAAAAGATTATTTGGACATGCAAGCTAAGAGTCATGAGTATGAGGGTTATTTGGGTGATAATGTATGAGCGAGAAAAAATTAGTTATTGACCAGTTGAGGCTTAACTATTCTGGCTTGTTTAATTTGGGTGATTTGTTCAAGACTATTGATGGTTGGTTTTTTGAGAAGGGTTATGATAGGCATGAGAAGAAGAATGAGGAGCAGATATTGCCTTCTGGCAGGTTTGTTGAGATTGAGTTAAGGCCTTGGAAGAAGACTACTGATTATGCTAAGAATGAGATTAGGTTCAGGCTTTTTGTTAAGGATATGAAGGATGTTGAGGTTGAGAAGGATGGTTCTAAGGTGAAGTTGCAGCAGGGTGATATTCATATGGTTTTTGATGCTTTCTTGGAGACTGATTATGAGCATCGTTGGGAATCTAAGCCCATGTTTTATTTCTTGAGGACTTTGTTTGACAAGTTTATTTTCAGGGTTTACACTGACAAGTTTGAGGGTGTTTTGGTTAATGATACTCATGACTTGTACAACAGGGTTAAGTCTTTCCTGAACTTGTATCGTTACTGATTTATGGATGAGGTTAACAGGCTTAGGAAGTTGTACGAGCTTAAGAAGATTTATCGTAAAGCTTTTGTTGGTGACAGGCATGAGAGTTCTGCTGAGCACAGCTGGAGTTGTTTGATTCTTGCTGATTATTTCTTGGAAAAGATGGATCTTGGTATTGATAAGTTGAAGGTTTTTGAGTTGTTGATCTATCATGATGTTGTTGAGATTGAGGCTGGTGATGTTCCTATTCATTTTGAGAAGGAGAGAAAAGAGAAGGAGAAGAAGGAATTGGAAGCGATGCATAAGTTGAAAAAGCTTATTCCTAAAGAGTTGGGTGGGAAGTTTGAATCTTTATTTGTTGAGTTTGAGGAGAGAAAGTCTTTGGAGTCTAGGTTTGCTAAAGCTATTGATGGTTTGGATGCTTTGATTCATGAGCTGGATTATAAGGATGACTGGAAGGGTTGGGATGAGGTTATGGTCAGGAAGTTTTACGAGCATATGTTTTTGGAGTTTCCTGAGATTCATGATGTTTTTGAGAGGATTGTGAAGTTTGTTAAGGAGAATGGTTATTTTGGTCAGTGACTTTAACAAAACTTTTAAATTCTGTTTTTAATTATTATTTTTATGAATAAATTAACTCCTGGATTTGCTGAAATTTTGGGTTTGCTTTGTGCAGAGGGTTCTCACATAGTTTCGTATTCTAGTTATTGGGGAAAAGATAAGGGTAAAGATAGGTTTTTTAAGAATGATAAATCAGAAAGGATAGAGTTCTATAACAAAGATGTTAATCTGTTGAAGCATTATCAAAAGCTTTTGTTTGATGAGTTTAGTTATACTCCTAAAATTACAAAGCATGGCAAGGTAAATATTTGTAAGATCCAGATTATTAGAGGGATTATTAATCATACTTTTCTGGGGACTCTTAAGTGGCAAGTGCCTAAATTAGTTAAGAAGGGCAGCATTAATGTCAAGATTTCTTTTTTAAGAGGCTATTTTGATGGAGATGGTACTGTTAGTGGTTCTTACAGGATGTTTTCTTGTAATAATAGAGGACTTCTACAAGTTTCTTCATTGCTTGATGATTTGTGTATAAAACATACTTTGCAAGGCCCAATTTTAAAGGAAAATCGCAAACCTGCGTTTATACTCAATATTAGCAATAAGGAAAAAGAAAGATTTTTAAAGACGGTGAAACCTGTTTCTAAAAGACCAGGTCTTTATGCGAGGGTTAAGAAACAAGTTTAGTCTTGTTCTTCCTCAGAGCAAAGTCTGGTCAAACGCGCAGGACTTAAGTAATTAGTGTTAGTTTTCTTTACACTATTGCAGATATCCTGTCTCTTAGTGAGTCCACGGGTTCAAATCCCGTCCCTCGCATTCAATTTTATAAGGTGATTTGTCATGAAAGGTTTGTTTGTTTTGTTGTGTGTTTTTTTATTGGTTGTTGGTCTTGTTTCAGCAACTATTGAGGCTGATTTTGATTGTGGTGTTGGTGATTGTGTTGAAGGTTCTTCTATGAAATGGAGCATCACTGTATTCAATAATATTAACAGCAGTATTGTTGTTGGTCAATTGTTTGTTGTTGATGTTGATACTAATCAGTTGATCGCTTTGCACAACAGTGAGGATATCGAGCTTGCTCCTAAGGAGTTGCATGTTTTCAAGTTTGAAAATCTTGTTCCTGCTCCTTTAAATGGAGGGTATACTTTTCAGTTCAAGCCTTGTTTTAATGCTTCTTTAAGTAATCTTTCTGCTGTTGTCTGTAAGGATGCTGTTGAGAGTTTTAGTGTTATTCCTCTTTCAAAGATTGAGTGTTTTAGCAGTTCTGATTGTGACACTAACAAGTTTTGTTTTGGTGATATTAAGAAGTGTAGGATTCTTGATTGCAAGAGTGGAGAGGTTATTGTTGGTCACGAGTGTGTTTTGCCTGTTTGTTCTTGGTTCGAGATTAATTCAAGCAGTGGTTGTTCTGTTAATCCTTTGTTTTTGTTGTCTGCTGTTTTGGTTTTTGTTGGTGTTATATTGTTTGTTATAGCTTCAAGAGTTAAGAGTAAAAGGAAAAAGAATAAAAAAGGTAGCAAAAAACTATATTGATCATTGCGCCCCTGTAGCATAGTAGCTATTGCGCGTCCTTGGTACGCTTCGTTCAAGCGTTCTAGAACGAAGTTACAGAAAGGACGAGGTCGTGAGTGCAACTCTCACCAGGGGCTTATTCTTCTAAATGCAACCTTTCCGTGGTCGTGTTTTGGCGACAGGGTTTTTTAAGTGCTGTTTCTTTGGAGAGTGCTTTGATGAAAGACTCGGAGTTCATGCAGGTAATGGTGAACAAGATAAGGCAGATTGGGATATGAATCAGTTTTGCACGTGTTTGCAAAGGTTTAAATATTAGTATGATTTATCATACTACTTTATGGAGCTGATTAAAGGATTGTTTTTTAATAACACGCTGAAAAGGTGGTATTTTAAGGAGCTTGTTGACCAGTCAGGTATGAGTAGGGAACGTGTCAATCATTATCTTAGGATACTTGTTAAGAAGAAGTTTGTAATTAGGGTGAAGCCGTTGCACAAAATGCCGTACTATACTGCGAATAGGGATTCTGGAGAATTCAGGATGGAGAAACGTTTTTACGGACTTAATCTTTTGAAAGAATCTGGTTTGTTCGAGCACATCCAATCAATTCCTAAGATAAAGTCAGCAATTCTTTTCGGTAGTTTTTGTAGAGGAAACTGGGATAAGTCAAGTGATATAGATTTATTTGTTTTTGGTGATGCTACAGAATTAGACAAGGCAAAGTTTGAATCAAGGTTAAAACATGAAATACAACTATTCACATATCATACTCCAAAAGAGATGAAAGAAGAGCTTGACCCAAAAGTGATAGACAATATAGCGAAAGGATTTAATATTAAAGAAAATTTGGAACCGTTTAGGGTTGAAATAAATGTCTAAAGAAAAAACACCAGAACAAGTTTATGATGAGTTAGTAACGCAAGGACTTTATGAAGAAGCAAATCTGGACAAGGATGAGATACAGAAAGTCAGAAAACTCACGATGGAAGACTATGAGTATGGCAAAAGACTAAGACAAAGCAAAGATGCAAACTGGAGAGTCATATTCAACATCCATTATGATGCAATAAGAGAGTTGTGTGACCAGTTGATGCGTTTCAAAAAACAAAAGATAAGTAATCATCAAGGGCTTTTCGCGTTCATAATAATATACTATTCAGAACTAGAACTGGATTGGAACTTCTTCGAAAAGATAAGAGTTATCAGAAACAAGAACAAGTACGTTGGCGAAGATATTAGTAAAGAGAGATGGAGAGAAGTAGAACTAAGATTCGACATCTACATCTCAACCCTAAACAAAGAAATAGAAAAAAGAAACAAAAGCCAATAATTAGGAGACAAAGAGCTTTTTTTTCTTTTATTATTTTCTAGTATAGAAATGTTTATAATGGATTTATTTATTATACCTTTTTTATGGTTGAAAAAGTTTTTGAAATTCCACATCCTTCGGATTCTAGTCCTTACAGGAATGTTGTTCGTAAGATGCATGGTATGAGTGTTGATGCTATGATTTTTGAGTTAGAGTCTCTTTCTGATGAGGATAAGCGTGCTATGAATGAGGTTTTTAGGGAGTTGTCTGGTAGTAGGAGTTCTTGTCGTCATTTAGGTGTTGATTATGATAAGTTGGGTGATGATGCAAATCCTGTTTTTCTTAAGTACGCTGCTCATATTATCAGTAAGGAACAGGGTGTGAAGCCTAAGCCTTTGCCTGCTTTCAAGTATGATTCTTTGCTTGATTTGGGTGATAAGGTCAAGGTTGCTTTTAGGGAGTTTAGGACTTCTTTGGATTTGAGAAGGCGTAGTTTGAAGAGTGGTTATAGTGTTTATGAGGAATTGGTTGGTTTTAACAGGGATTTTCAAGGTTCTTTGCCTCAAGATTTTGATTCTGTTTTAGGTGCTGAGAAGACTGGTGTTTATCCTTCTAAAGTTTTGGATTGTTTGTCTGCTGCTGTTTTGAGGAAGTATCATTCAGGTGATGATAGTACTAGGTATTATGATAGGAAGCTTCCTAATTCAATTGATAAATTAGCAAGTAAATATATTAAGAAATATCATGTTTTTAATGCTGTTTATGAGAAGTTTAGGAAGAGTTCTTAATTTTTTATTATCTTGTTTGTTTTGATTCCTTTTTCTTGGTTTGTGTCTTGTGGGTTTGCTATCCATTCTGCTTTTAGGTCTACCCATGGCTCTTTTAGTGAGTATGTGTTGTTTCTCGTGTATTGTACGCAGTGTAGTAGGAATTGTTCGCTTTGTCCTATCTTCCATTCTTCAGGTATTTGTGTTTCTGGGAATTTATGCGTTCTTTGTGGTATTGTGTGTGTTATCAGTATTTCTTGTCCTTTTCGTGTTGAGTCTTTGTCTATTCTTGTGTATACTCCTGTTTTGCTTGCTATGTCTATCGCGAATTTTTTGTCTGGGCATGAGTGTAGGAATGCTGCTGCTGCAAATCTTTTTGTTCCTGCTGACAGTCCTGACCATGCTACTGACTCGTATGCTTTTTGTTGGAGTATGTCTAAATAATTTTGTGTTGTGAGGTATTCTTCGAATTGTTCTGGTGCTTTGTATTGTGCTTGTTGTGATAGCTTGTCTACTATGTCTTCATCGTTTGATCTGATTTTTGCTTGGTAATAAGTGATTTTTGGTCCTTCTGGTTTTATTTCTGTTATTGTTGCGCATTCTGTTGATAATAATACATGCCACAAGTTTCTGTGTTGTGGGTGGTATAACTGTCTTTGTTCAGGGTCGTAGTCGAAAGTGTTTAGTGTTATTCTTTTGTCTTTTTTTCTTTCGAATTCTACTTTCATGGATTCTTCGTCGATTATTCTTTTCGAGTTGAATAGTCTGTTGTGTGCTGCAGGATTGTATTCTCCTGATAATAATATGTTTATGTGTGAGAAGGTGAAATCTATCTCTGATAGTACTCCAAATGGTGGTTGGAAGTTTTCGAATTTGAAGTCTGGGTATGAGAAATCATTTGGTAGGTGCTGGTGTAATACATCGTAGTAGTTTAGGGTTGATAGTAGTCCTAAGTCCATGTTTAGTTTTTGTGCTGTTTCAAGGCATTTTTTGTAGTGTTCTTCGCTCATTTTTTTTGTAAAAGGTATATTTGGGGGTAAGGGGGTTGTTTAAAAACGTTTCGTTTATTAATTTTTTTTGTTACTTTTAGATAGAAACTTTTAAAAACTTGTTTTGTTTTCGTGCTTTTTATGGGGGTTGGTTTGAAGCACTTCGTTTTCGTATTGTTTCTTATTAGTCTGATAGCTATTTCTGGCTGTAAGTCTGGTCCTCGTGGTGCTTATGAGGGTTGTTCTAGTGATGCTTTGTGTTTTTCTCAGAAGTGTGTTAGTGGTTATTGTGCTCCTAGCCAGGTTGGTCAGCCTTGTGCTTTGAATCAGGATTGTAGTTCTCAGTTGTGTAAGGATAATACTTGTGTTGCTAAGCCTTTCTATTGTAGTTCTTTCAATGTTTCTAGCGTATCTGTTTTCTTGGCTGTTATAATGCTTGTTTTCTTGTTGACTGATTTGTTTTGGGGTTTTCATCCTTTGGCTTTGATCAACATTCCTGTTGAGGGGAGAAATCTTGGTGTGTATATTATTGTCATGATAGCTTTGTTCATGATTGGTTTGTTCTTGCCTGCTTGTTATTAAAGAATTATTTTGTTGCTTCTACAAATTTTAGTTTTGTTTTTCCGGTTGTTTTTTCTTCTTGTCTTGTTTTGAATCCTGCTTTTTTCAGGGAGTTCATCAATTTTTCAATGCTGAATTCTTTGTTCTCTGCTAGTCTGTGTAGTTTGTGCACTGGTTTTGAGGATTGCACAAATATTGCTTTTCCGTTTTTCTTCAATACTCTGTTTAGTTCTTTCGCTAGCTTTGTTAAATCTTGGACATAGTTTGCTGTGAACACTAGTGTTGCTGTGTTGAAACAATTTTTTTTGAACGGCAGACTTTCAGCGTTTGCTTGTATTTTGTTCTTGTTAGGATTCCATTCAAGCATTTCGTATGATAAGTCGATGCTTGCTAAGTTTTTTGTGTAGTTTGTGCTTCCGCTTCCTATGTCAAGATTTTTTTCGTTTATTTTTTTGTTTAACTCAGAACTTATGGATTCTTTTATTTGTGTTGGTATCCTTAGTTTCCAGTTTGTTGATTCTAGGTCCCAGAACTTTTCTTTGTTTTCTGGCCAACCTTCTAATAGTTTTATTTTTTTTGCTTTCGCAACTGCTTCTTTTACTTTATCTTCATGTTTGTGATTTATCTTGAATAGTATTTCATCAAATTCGTCCATCAGGATTTCTTGTTCTATTTCTTCTTTTATTTTTTCATCTTGTACTTTTGCAAGGTTTTTTTCTATTCTTTCTCGTATCTTGTTTTCTTCTTTCATTACACTTAGTTATACAGCAACATTTATAAATAATTTGTGATTAATTCGTGGTTGTGGGCTTGTGGTCTAGTGGCTATGACGACTCGTTGACGTGATGCATAATCTCAAAATCGAGTCGATCCCCGGTTCAAATGAGAAACTGTGTTTATTACACCAGAAAAACACAGTTTTTCTGAGTGTCCGGGCAGGCCCATTATTTTTAAAGAGGTTGTTTATGGATCTTCCATTGTACTCTACAAAGCCGAACATTATTAGGGTTTTAGTTCCTAAAGTGTTCAAGCTTATTGGGTTGGCTGTTCTTTTGTATGCTGGTGTCTGGCTTAATTTGTTGGTTATGAAGAAGCAGATTCCTTCTTCTATCAACTATCTTGTTATTGCTATCATTTTTGTTTTGGTCTTGATTGAGTCTTTGCTTACTTATTTGCAGACTTCGAAGAATAAGTACTATTTTTTTGCTGGCAGGGTTGAGTTTAGGGGTAAATTGGCTAAGACTTTGGATTTTAGGTATGTGACTAATATGTTTGTCTCTAAGAATTTTGTTGACAAGATTTTGGGCACTGGCACTATTCTCGTGCAGCCAGATTTTGTTATAGGGTCTGTGTCTAATTGTGATCAGGTTTTTGCTTACTTGCAGCAATTGGTTCAGAGGGTTAGGCATCCTTTGTTGCAGCAACAGCAAAGTTTTAATAGGTAAAGGGGTTGTGTTTTGTTATGAAACTTAAGGTTAAGGATATGGATATCTCTACTGGTGGTGTTCTTATCTCTATCTTCAGCAAGGAGGATGCTCACAAGCTTGACTTGCATTATGAGGACAGAGTTGTTTTGAAGTTCGGGCATAAGTCTGTGACTGCTGTTGTTGATCTTGCTGCTTCAAAAAAGGCTGTTCCTAAAGGTAGTATTGGTTTGTTTGAGGAAGTTCTTGAAAAGCTTGGAGTCAAGAGTAATGATGTTGTCAAGATTGATATTGAGGAGAAACCTGTTAGTGTAGGTTTTATTCGTGACAAGCTTGATGGTAAAGAATTGTCTAGTGATCAGATTAATGAGATTGTTAAGGATATTGTTAAGAACAATTTGAGTGCGATTGAATTGACTTATTTTGTTTCTGCTGCTTACACTAAAGGTTTGTCTATGGATGAGACTATTGCTTTGACTAAGGCTATTGTCAGTCATGGTGATCAGTTGAAACTTTCTAAGTATCCTGTTTTTGACAAGCATTGTTCTGGTGGTGTTCCTGGTAACAGGACTACTATGGTCTTGGTTCCTTTGCTTGCTGCTGCGGGTATGACTTTGCCTAAGACTTCTTCTCGTTCTATCACTAGTCCTGCTGGTACTGCTGATACTATGGAAGTTCTTGCAGAGGTTTGCATTCCTGTCAGTAAGATGAAGAAGATTGTGAACAGGATTGGCGCGTGCATGGTTTGGGGTGGTGCGATGAATCTTGCTGCTGCTGATGACAAATTGATTAAGATCAGGTACCCTATTAGTTTGGATCCTCATGGCATGCTTCTTGCTTCTATCATGGCTAAGAAGACTGCTGTTCATTCAACGCACGTCTTGATTGACATTCCTATTGGTAAGGATACTAAAATTAATAATTCTACTAAAGCTAAAAAGTTAGCTAAGGAGTTTGTTGTTTTGGGAAAAAATCTTGGTATGAAGGTTAAGGTTTTGATCACTGATGGATCTCAGCCTATTGGTAATGGTATTGGTCCTGCTTTGGAAGCTAGGGATGTTTTGCTTGTTTTGATGAATGATCCTAAAGCTCCTCAGGATTTGAGGGATAAGGTTTTGTTCATGGCTGAGACTGCTATGAGGATGGTTGGCAAGAAGGATGCTAGGAAGAAGGCTAAGTATTATCTTAATTCTGGTTTGGCTTATAAGAAGATGAAGGAAATAATTAAGGCTCAGGGTGGCAATCCTGATGTTAAGCCTGAAGATATCAAGATTGGTGATTTTACTCATGTGGTTAGGGCTAAGAGTTCTGGCAAGATTTATTGCATCAATAACAAGACTATTTCTAAGATTGCTAGGGTTGCTGGCGCTCCTCTTGATAGGGGTGCTGGTATTTTCATGCACAAGCACGTTGGTGATTCTGTGAAAAAGGGAGAGCCTGTCTTCACTATCTATTCTGAGAATGCTCATCGTTTGAAGTATGCTTTGCACATCTTGAAGGTTTTTGATGGTGTTAAGTTTCGCTGAAATCTCTTAAGGATTAAAAACAATCTCAACCCAATTCAGGTATTCCTTATTTTTTATAAAAATTAAATAATTTGGTAAGATTAATGAAAAATTGGTGATTTTTTAATGAATTTGGGTGTTGATAAATTAAAAAAATCAAAAGAATTAGCTTTGTTCTTAGGAATGTTAGTGGGAGATGGTTGTATGCCAATAAAACACAATGGACAAGGTTACAGGGTGTATCCAATTACCTTTTATAATACTAATAAGGGGATGGTTAAGTCTTTTGGTGACTTGTTTTATCATTTATTTGGCTTAAAAGGAAAGGTAAGGGGAAAAGAAAGAAAAAATAAGAAACTATTATGGGAGTTTGAGAAGTATTCTGTAAGTTTATACAAAATGATTAATGTGGATTTTGAAATATTTTGTGGTAAGAAAGCTCCAAATGTAAGTATTCCTTCGTTTATACTTGACGGAAATAGAGAGGTAAAAAAATATTTCTTTTTTGGGTTATTGATTACAGATGGGGGCATAAGAAAAGATAAAACCATAATCTTTCATCTAGCTAGTAAAAAATTAATCTATGATTTAAGAAAATTGATAAAATCTTATTGGGGTTTTGATAAGCCTGTTAAGAGATATGTTCAAAGAGAGAAATTTATTTCTTATCAGTTAAATTTAAATAGGAAAGAAAGTTCTACAATTTTATCACAAATGCCACAGTGGCACAACCTGGTACTGCGCGAATCCTTAATCAGTAATGATTATGGAGCGTAAGCCTTGAGTGCGTAATAACACGAAGAATCCAGGTTAGCTCGTTTCCTCCGGGATTTCCCAGTTCAAATCTGGGCTGTGGCGTACGGCTAGCGGTTGATAACTGCTCTTTGGGGCGCTTTCATGCCCCGAGGCTTTTTTATTGTCTTTTTCTTGGAGGATTGTTTGTTATGAAAGAAGTTGTTGACATACATGGCTATGCTTTGAAGATTGAAAGTAGGAAGAAGCATTTAGTAGAGTATTTTAAAACGCATAATGGTAAGCGGTTGTTGGATTTTGTTGATTACTTGCGTGCGAAGAGTTATAGTGAAGCAAGAATTCTGAAATATTTGGAGATGTTACCTAGGATTGATAAGTTTTTTTGTGAGATTAATGGTGTTAGTGATTTTTGTTGGGAGAGTTCTACTGAGAAGCAGTTGATTGGTCTTATTGCTTTTGTTGAGGGGAATAAAAAGTGGAGTCCTGAGACTAAGATGACTTATCGTAGTATTGTTAAAAGGTTTTTTAAGTGGTTGGAAGGCAAAGACAAAGATTTTCCTAGGAAGGTTCGTTTTATTATTTCTCATGTTAAGGCTAAGGATAAGAGGATGATTAATCCTGATGAATTGTTGAGTGAGGATGAGATGAAGTCGTTGATTGAGGCTTGTGAGCATCCTCGTGATAGGGCTTTGGTTTCTTTGTTGTGTGAGAGTGGTTGTCGTATTGGTGAGGCTTTGAGTATGCGTATTGGAAGTTTAAAGTTTGACCAGTATGGTTGCCTGGCTACAGTTACCGGTAAGACTGGTCAGAGAACTATTAGATTAATTTTTTGTACTTCCAGTCTT
>Ga0315288_10008107_pt1 | contig 13267 bp, 7 predicted proteins | sample YL17G11_20_MG_FD_203454 | JGI IMG/M metagenome (GOLD analysis project Ga0315288, IMG submission 203454) | Sediment microbial communities from Yellowstone Lake, YNP, Wyoming, USA - YL17G11_20 | ecosystem: Environmental > Aquatic > Freshwater > Lake > Sediment | place: USA: Wyoming | collected...
GTTACAGAAGTTTCGCCCGATATCGAACTTCGGCGACGTATTTACCTGGCGCCCGTCGGGCAGGGTCATTGCCTCCACCGGCATCCTGATATCCTGCGTGTCCGTAGCCATGCTGGCTAATGTAAATCGCATCGCATCGGCCCCGTGACTGTCGATGGCAACCAAAGGATCAATGCCGTTGCCGAGGCTCTTGGACATCTTGCGACCTTCGCCATCCTGAATCATCGCGTGAATATACACATCGCTGAACGGAATATCACCGACACAATATTGTCCCATCATTACCATTCGCGAAACCCACAGCGTAATAATCTCACGTGCCGTACAAAGCACATCACCCGGATAAAACGTCCTCAGTTCCGGCGTATCTTCCGGCCAGCCCATAGTACTAAACGGCCAAAGCGCCGAAGAAAACCATGTATCGAGAACATCCTCATCGAGGTCGCAAGACACAATTGTGGGAAGTTCGTGCGCGAACTTGAAAGCCTCCATTCCGAATTCTGCTTTGAATTCCCTGTTCTCAACACCAGCTTTTCTTTGTAATTCCACACTAAGCTTATGTTTGCGTTTAGCCTTGTTGCCGAGAAAAGCCAATGCCTTGTCGGCCCTTTCAGAACAACTACAGATATAGACCGGATAGAATTGCTCTACAGGTCTGGGCGACCTGTAGAAGACCGCTTCATCCTCAATCCCGCACTGAGCGAAGAACTTCGTCAAGGCCACTTCACATTCTCTGTCGTACTTGTCATCTGGTTCTGTAACGCTGGTCCAATGTGCAGATGAAAACACAACCGTCCAGACCGGTATTCTATGTCCCCACCAGAGCTGTCGGCTGATGGGCCAGTCTCGGAGGTTCTCCAGCCATGTTTGGTATGTCTTTGCATAGCGATCCGGGATAAAACGCAGCCGGCCGTCAAGTAAGGGCTTGAGGGCCAGACCGGCCAAAGAGTTTACCGGCACATCCGTGCCCTCGATTAGGTCCTGTGGCACGGCCATCCCTTCGGCTCCGTTCAGGACAGGCTTGGCCGTGTCTTCACGGGCTGGAAATCCGTGCCACTTTATAGGTTTCTTCACGGCGATGTACCATTGGTCGGATAGGTATGGTTCAATTGGGACATGGCTGCGATAGCTGTGTCCGACTTCGTGAATGTATTCGCGAACATCTTCTAACAAATTTTCCTTCCGGAACCACTCGACAATGGCTTCACGGGCCTCGAAGCGATCCATACCGATCAAAGATTGTGCTTCCGGTTCACCGGCGTCCACCCAGCCGTGTTTATCACTTATCGAGCCGTCAGGGGCCATTACGTTGATTACCTGCAATCCGTGTCTCTGGCCGATCTCCCAGTCATCGGGGTCATGGGCCGGCGTGACTTTCAAAAAGCCTGTAGAGAATTTCGCCTTTTCGTCCTCACTATCGGGATCGGGCAAAACGACATGCTCATCGGCAATGATGGGGATAATGCGGCCGACAATCGGAAGCCGGATTTTTTTGCCGAGCAGACATTTTGCACGTGGATCATTCGGATTCATCGCCACAGCCGTATCGCCGAGCATCGTCTCCGGCCGGGTAGTTGCTACCGTCACATACTCAATCCCCTCCCACAGGGATATTTTAATAGATTCGACAAGCGGGTACCTCATATACCAGAAATGTCCCTGAACCGTTTCATGCTCGACTTCGTCGTCGGCAAGCACGGTCTGCGTTGCCGGGTCCCAGTTGACCAGCCTTTTGCCTCGATAGATCAGCCCATCCTTAAAGAGCTTGAAAAACGCGCTTCGAACGGCTTTGGCGCAGACGTCGTCCATGGTAAACCGCGTCCGCTGCCAGTCACACGAGCAGCCCATCGCCTTCAATTGTTCGATAATGCGGGCTTCATATTCGTCTTTCCAGGCCTGAACGCGCCCGACAAAATCTTCCCGCTCGAAGTCGGTCCGGCGTCTTCCCTCTTCCGAAAGTATACGCTTCTCAACGACCGTCTGCGTGGCGATGCCGGCGTGATCCGTGCCGGGCATCCACAAAGTATTGTATTTTTGCATCCGCCGGAAGCGAATGAGGATGTCCTGCAACGTATTATTCAGCGCATGGCCCAGGTGCAGCGGCGCCGTAACGTTCGGCGGGGGGATTACGATCGTGTAAGCTTTACCATTTTTACCGTCAGCGTGCGGTTCGGCGTGAAAGTATTGACGCGAAGACCATATCTCATTCGCCTGCCGCTCTATCGCCTCGGATTCATAAATTTTCGAGAGCTGCTCGCTCATAATGCACCTGATTTCGACAATAGGCCACAAAAAAACTCCGGCAAATATACCATTGCCGGAATACTATCTTAATAAAAACAAACAGTTTTGTAAAGCAGGCAATTCTAAAAGCAATGTAAAAAACATTTACACCGGTGCAAATTAGTAGAGCAGGCCGACATGGCTGGACTCCTTCCTACCTGTATGTCTACGATGGTATGAATAACTGCTTCATAAGTGAAAGTCTCCCGCCGATTCCGGCTGATAGAGTAACTGTTTTACTTCTATTCGTGTTTCAATTTGTTGACCGACTTTGCTACCCAGAAGCGCCACTCCCAACGGTGTTAAAATCGAAAGTCGGTTTTTCTTAAGATCTGCATCCGGCGGGAATACAAGAGATAAAATCAGCTCTTCCTGTGTTTGATAGTCTTTAAGATGCACTTTTGAGTTCATCGTTACTACTTCCGGAGGGATTTCCCATGGCGAGACAATATCTGCATCATCAAGCATATCAGATAATATCTTTTTAAAGTAATCCAAGTCGCTCTTAAGAATATCCAGGTTTGACCATCCACGCAGTCGCAGATAGTCATAAGCTGTTATGATAATCTTTTCGCTCAACATCGACAGATCTCCTAACAACATTACTCGGTAAAATTCCAAGCAGTCTTCTCGAAGGGTCAAACGTCGCTACTGCAAATTTAGTTTTTTATCTTGTTCTCTAAAGATCGAAACGACCAGTAGCTTCTGGTTGAAACAAAATCTCCTGCACTTTGATTTTCTCAGAGACTGTCTCGCCAACTTCTCTTGCGAAAACTGAAAGGCCGATAGAGGATAGAATTGAAACCTTCATATCTTTGAAATTTTTATCAACTGTTGCATCATTAGGAAATACCAGTGAGATAACGATATCATCGCCACTTTTATAGTCTTTTAAGCGAAGTTTGGAGTTCATTGTAACTACATTTGTGGGTATGCTTTCCGGTGCAACGATCTGGGCGTTTTCCAGCAGGCGCTGCAATTGATTTAACTTTTCCTCTGTGCCGCACCCATCAGTTCTTGCATTGAGAACTAAAGTCGTCAGTCGCCTGGAATCAAATTCGGTAATCTGTAGCTTTTGTTTTCGCATATACTTGCCTCCGTATGTCCCTTTCTTGTATGATGTGATGCCCAGTGCTATTTTATTGCCCTCGCAGAAGTCTCGGATTCTACTTTCTATCAGCTTATATTGATATGACGATAAGCCGTTTTTAAACGCATCCTCACCTGCGAAAAAAAAGATGTCATGCATCTTGTCGGTATGGCGTAAAGAAAGGCACTGGATTCGTTTTTCCCACCAACAAATGTGATAGTATTTCATCTCGCTTGGCGGCCTTTTCGAAATTGCATCTGTTATAATTTGTCTGAGCTTTTGAGTGTCCATTGTTCTATCTCCAAAATCATGCTTGATCATGTCGTCGGATTACTATTTCGCCGACATCTTCCAAATCTGAAACGATTGTGTAAACTCCGTTCCCTTTGGCCTCAAGATAAAAATTTCTTCTTTCCGGCAAGTATTTCCTGCATTCCTGTAGTGCCTTTTGTTTGGCCTCTTGCAGATCCAGAGCTGCAACGATGATTTTCCCGGATATTTTTCCACCAGCTATATTTTTTAATTCGATTAACCATTCATTCATAGTTTCGTTCCTTCCATATAGTTAAGGTCGGCTATGCTAATGGTCCTTCAAACTTTTCTGATGACTATTCGCATCCGCCTGTTCCTGAATTTCTTTCATTCTAAATCTTCTAATCTTACCTGTCTCCTGCCGGACTGTAATACATCTTTAAAGTCTATGCTGAACCTTTCACTTTTTTACCCTTCTTATAAAATTGATCACAAAAGTTATTGTTACCGGCCGGTGAAAAAACATCTTTTTTTGAATCCGGATGAGATAATGTGCCTCTTATTTTTGAAGGTTTACAGCCGCATCGTCCCGCCTTCTCTTTTGTTAGTGTCTCGCTGAATAACTCACATTTCTCGTATGTTTTTTTCATTGGTATATTTCCAGTTGGATCTCGCCATAATAAATCCATACATAACACAATCCGGCAAGACCAAGTTCAATGGTCATGTTTCTAATCATGATCGATTTAGTGGGTTGTTTTTTGCTGCCCGGTCTTATCTTATAAAAGGAGGTGAATTGCCGGAGAACATAATATTTCTACGGCGGCTAAACCTCTCGGACAAATAGGCATGCCAGTCTATGCACGCACTAATCAAGAGATGTAGCAAAATCGTACCGTTGGGAAAATGGTGCTTTGGAAAGGAAGGATTTATAATTTCATGCATTTTGTGATTATTGAATGCGGTCATTTCTTATCTCCTCAGGAATTCAGAAAAAATACCAGTCAACCGACATCTTCGAAGTGAAATTGACAAAACCGTAATTAAACTCTATTAAGCACATGATTTTCTCACTTTTGATAGAATTATCCCGTACAGTTATTAATCATACTCGACAGTTTTTGTTCAATGTTTCCAATAAAAAAGACCGGTGTTTTTGCCGGCCTCTTCAATACAAAGTGTGACCGGCCCGTCAAGGGAATGACGTAATAGTACTGAATGTTATAAAATCCCGTATGAGGTTTATCCATCTATTGTGAGCATTAACATTCATCCTTGGCGGCCTTTCTTTTATCTGGAACTTTCTACGTAAAACTAATGTTGAACATCCGATAAATTACGGTTTTCCGTAATCATATCACAAAAAAGAAATATGTCAAGCCTCTCGGAATCATAATCTCAGACCTGAATCCCAAGACGGCAATTTGGTGGATGTTTCCAGAGTACCAAGATAATTATTTATTATTTTTACAAATTAATCGAGGTTCATTGTCATCAGGAACTCCCCGTTGGTTCGGGTTTTGGCAAGCCTGCTTTTGAGCAGCTCGACCGCTTCGACGGGATTCAATTCGCTCAAAACCCTTCGGAGCCGATATACGAGCTGAAGCTCTTTCGGATCGAGCAGCAGCTCTTCCCGCCTGGTTCCGCTCCGGCTGATATCAATAGCCGGCCAGATCCTCCTGTCGACAAGACGCCTGTCAAGATGCAATTCCATATTTCCGGTAGCCTTGAACTCTTCGAAGATAACCTCGTCCATTTTTGAGCCGGTGTCGATTAATGCGGTTGCAAAAATCGTCAGCGAGCCGCCTTCTTCGACATTTCTTGCGGCGCCGAAAAATCTCTTGGGCATCTGCATGGCGCCGGCGTCGACACCACCCGTCAGGATTCTGCCCGAGTGCGGCATCTCGGTATTATATGCACGCGCAAGCCGCGTTATCGAGTCCAGCAGAATCACTACGTCTTTGCCGTACTCGATAAGCCGCTTTGCTTTTTCGATTACGACTTCAGCAACCTGGCAATGACGTGAGGCCGGTTCGTCGAAAGTCGAGCTTATAACCTCAACATCATCAGCGGTTTTCCTCTCCATTTCGGTAACTTCTTCCGGCCGCTCGTCGATCAGCAGCACTATTAATTTCACCTCAGGATGATTAGTGCTCAGGGCGTTCGCAATTTTTTGCAGCAGGATTGTCTTGCCGGTTCGCGGCGGAGCAACTATCAAGCCACGCTGGCCTTTGCCCACCGGCGTGACCAGATCGATAATCCGCATATTCAGCTCTTCCGCTGTCGTTTCGAGTATAAAACGACCTTCAGGATGCAACGGCGTCAAGTCGCTGAAGACAATCTTTTCAGCAAGATTGTCAGGGTCTTCGAAGTTGATCGCTTCGACGCGCAGAAGGGCAAAGTACTTCTCCGAATCTTTCGGGGGCCTGATTTGACCCTGCACAATATTCCCGGTTCGCAGGCCGAAGCGTCTGATTTGAGACGGAGATACATAAATGTCATCCGACGATGACAAATAGTTATAATCCTGATTTCGCAGAAAACCGTAACCGTCCGGCAGCACTTCCAGCACTCCTTCGCCATACATTAGACCGCTCTGGTTAATACGCTCCTTGAGAATCCTGAAAACCAAATCCTGCTTTTTCAGCGCGCTGTATTCCTTGATACCTTCATTCTTGGCAAGATCATGCAGTTCTGCAACGTTCAGTTTCTGCAAATCCGTCAAATACAAGCTGCCTTTTTTAATCCGTTCGTACTTGGCATGAGTGGATTCTTCTTCAGCTTTCTTAGCTCTCAGGGCTTCTTCCTCGTCATCTAAGCCGGCGGCCTCTTCCGCCGTAGTCGTAGCCATAGCCATAGCCATAGCCGTAGATGTAGCCGTATCCACTTCATTACCCGGCAGATTTTGCTCTTCCTGTTCGGTGACAGTTTGCTGTTCTGCAAGTGCCTTTTTCTTCGTGTGCTTGTGTTTTTTGGTTGTGCCTTTTACAGCCTTCGCCATCATGACTCCTTTTCCATTTGTAAAAGTTTTCTGTTACTCCTGTGAACCCCTTTCCACTAAAAGGAAACGTTAGAGGCATTATTCCACAGAATAACCTTCCCGAAGGAATTCAATAAGATTTGAACATTGAATAGTAGAAATAAAACCTACATTTTAAAAACGGGCAATAGTAAATTCGAGTGAACTGTCAAAACCCCGCTTACCCATTATTCATAATATCAGAGAAAATATCAGCGACCTGTCTGACCAATGCCGAGAAGTCAGAATTGTTTTCTACTATATTATCGGCGATGCTTATCTTGTTGTCCAGAGAAATCTGAAAATTTTCTCTAATTTTAACCTGATTTTTGTCAAAATCCTTTTTTTTTGCCCTTTCTGCCCTTATTTTTTGCTCGCAACCGACAAAAATAAGCCTGTCACACCGCTTTGCCCAGCCAACTTCCACCAATAATGGCATATCCAGCACGATTGCCTTGACTTGATTTTGTTGATTATATTGCTCTATAAGCTCTTCAGCACGTGCAAGGACAAGAGGATGAATTACCCTGTTCAAAGAATCAAGCTTATCGCCGGACTCAAATACTACGCCGGCAAGTTTCTTATGTTCGATTCTTCCGGAAGAATCTAAAACAGCTTCGCCAAAAAGCCCGACTATTTCTTCCCTAACAGTATTCCTGTCGAGCAGCTCGTGAGCAATCTTGTCGGCATCGATAACCTTGCAGCCCAATTTGGCAAATTCAGCCGCAACGGCACTCTTTCCGGAACCTATACCACCCAAAATGCCTATTATTGGTTTGTTCCCGATTATACCCACAGAAAGATAGTTTAACCACTCTATCGCAACCGGTCAAGGACTTTTTTAAATCAACAAATTTACTGTGGCGGGGTAATAGTGATTTCTACCGGGGATGAGGTTGCAGTTATCCCACGGCTGTCTGTCGCCGTTGCCGTGAGACTATAGAGTCCTCTTGCGTTCTGTCTCCATATCGTCACCCATCCGTCGGAACTGTCATTATCCTCATCGATCTTCCTGCCGTTGACAAGAAATTCCACCTTCACCACGGACCCGTTAATACCCCATGCCATGGCTTCTATTTCAATTTCGGCCGGCTGCATGATAAATACCTCATAATTCTGTGGCTTTATAACATTTACAACAGGTGGTTTTACGTATTTGAGCCAATCTTTTGTCAGCAGGGCAAGGTCCGCCGTATTTACTATACCATTTCGATCCAGGTCGCCGGGCTGCCGGCTTTCGGTTTTCATCCAGGATCGAACCTGAAAGGCGAAATCCTTTGAGTTGACAAGCCCATCATTATTCATATCCGCCAGCAAACTCCAGCCATGGGGAGGTATACTGGCCTCGGCTGTGCCGCCGTAGCAGCCCATATTGATACGCAGGTTGGTTGCCCACAAATTAGATGGGCCTTCCGGCATATTCAACAATTCGCCATCCAACGGCGAGCCGGGATTACCGGCGTCGATACATGGACTGGTTATTTCATCGTAGTGCCAGCGCCGGCGCTCGATGTCCCATCGCCAGCCTGCGCTCTTCAAATGGTAGTCGCCTGCTTGCGGGTTAACAAAGAGTGGATCGGTACCGATGTTTCCAATCCCGCCATGTACCCCGGTCCAACCCTGGATACAGCAATAATTCATTACCGATATCCTGCTGCCGCGTGCATCGTTAATCTGTGCCGATTCTCCCATACCGCCGCTATCACTATTGCCCCAGAGAATGGAGTTGGCCAATTCGGCGCTGCCGCCCCATCCATTCCATATCCCGCCGCCCATCTCCGCCGAATTGCCGTATAATGTGCAGTTAGTCAGATCGGTTATAGACTCGCTGTTCTTGACGGCACCGCCATATTCAGCTAAGTTTTCACTGAATATGCAGTTTTTTAAGCTCGGCTTGCTGTCGTAACAATTATACATACCGCCGCCATGCCGGGCAGTGTTTGCAGTGAAAGTGCACTTAGTTAAAACCGGGTTGCTATTCTCGGAGTTATAAATGCCGGCCCCACTATGGTTGGCAAAATTCCCGCTGAAAGTGCAATTGGTCAGCATCGGGTTGCTGTTAACCAAATTACACACTCCGCCGCCGCTGCCGAGGGCGGAAAGCCTGGATTCGGCCGAGTTTTCGCTGAACGTGCAGTTGGTCAGTATCGGTGAGCTGTTGTAAGAGTTACAAATGCCGCCGCCATACTCTCCGGCAGTGCTTCCCGTGATGATACAATTGATTATCGTCGGACTGCTTGCCGTACATTTTATACCGCCACCGATCCCACCGGCAGTTCCATTGCTAATTTTAATGCCGTCGAGAATGGAGTTTTCATCTTCACCGTTATGGAAATCGAAGCCGCGGCCCTTGAACTGACAGTCGATAATACAATTTTGCGGGCCGTTTTCGCTTTTTACGGTGATAACTTTTCCTTTGAAGTCGATATCGAAGTTTCCTTCCCCGGAATATCGCCCGTCAGCAATCCATATAGTATCACCATCCGAGGCGTCGTCTATCGCGGCCTGAATTGTAGGATAGACGCCTGGTACACGATAACCGGGAAATTCCACCGATGTAGTAAACGAATAGCACAGACCGTTGTTGTCCGCCGTGAGCTTGTTGCCCACTACATCGACCAGGTCTATAACGAAATAGTAATCCGTATTTAAGGAAAGAGGCTGGAGCCTGATGGTATGATCATTGGCTATTATAACATCTTCCTGTGCAAAGGTATATGGCCCGCCACATGTCAGGCCGCAACGAACCTGTGCCTTAGCCGGCTCATCGGTCGCAAATATAATTCTTGCCACATGGCCCTGCGTCTCGACCCGGACATTCAAAAGCACCGGTGCTTCAGAATCTGTAACAGCACTGTCCATTGTTGCTGCCGGATTGCCGGTGCCGTCATCGGCATCGAAATATATTGCCGTAATGACCTCATTAGAGGAAACCTGTACAGTTCCATCTTCTCTGTTCGGTTCGCCGGGACCGGTTGAAATGCTCCCTGTGAAAACGCCGAAGACGGAGCTGTTTTCGGCCAGAACAACCTTTTCCAAATCACCCCTGCCTGTCATTACGGTTGCTTCCTGCATGCCTTTGCCCCTGAGGTCCCAATCCGCCAGAAGCATTCCCACAACGCCGGGACGGGCATAATAGTTACTATCGAAACTTATATACCCTCGCGATGGAATGACCGCACGCATTGCCCCAGAAAGGTTTACCCTGCCATTCGAATGGCAGATTCCGGGCGAAATCGGATCCGCCGTTCTCGTCAGTACGTCATAAACCTGATCGAATGTCATTAACGGATTGGCTGAAAGTAAAAGAGCACAAGCACCTGCGATATGGGGGCAGGCCGTTGACGTTCCTGACAAGATAGTAGTGTATCCGTTATTGGATGTGCCAATCGAAGTTCCTTCTGCGCTTAGCGATAAAACATCTACCCCGGGTGCGGCTATATCCACACAGTCGCCATAATTGGAATACGGCCATCTTTGGTCGTCCGAATCAGTTGCCGCAACGGAAATCACGTTTTTGTAGCAAGCCGGGTACTGGGGCAAGTCCGAATCATCATTGCCGGCCGATGCGGCTATTATTACGCCCCGGCTGTATGCGTAATCAACGGCATCTTTCAGTAACAAGGATTCATTGGGCGTACTCCAGCTATTGGAAATAACGTCGGCACCATTTTCAACGGCGTAATAAACAGCAAGTACCGCATCGGATGTGCTTCCATCTCCGAACAAGCCCATAAATTTAAGGGCCATTATCCTTGTATTCCAGCAAATCCCCGTGATATCGAAATCGTTATTACCCCTGGCGGCGATTATGCCGGAACAATAAGTGCCGTGACCATAGTCATCCATAGGGTCGCCGTTGTTGTAAATGAAGTTGTAGCCATATATATCGTCAACGCAGCCATTTTCGTCGTCATCTACCCCTTCGGCCCCGTTAAATTCGGCTTCATTGACCCACATGTTGTCCCGTAAATCTCTGTGGTTATAGTCCACACCAGTATCCAATACGGCAACTACCGTCTGTGAGCTTCCGGTGTAAATACTCCAGGCTTCCTGGGCAGCTATCTTGTCAAGAGACCATTGGTCTGAATGCAGAGGATCATTCGGTATCGAGTTTGCCGAAACAATGTAGTTTAACTCCGCATATTCAACATCAGGATTGCTTCGATACTCCACAAGAGCTTCTTCAAGTGATTGCCGGGATTCGCAGTCAAGCTGAATCTTGTATATACCGCCGAGGTCGGGAATCTTTGCGGTTGCTGGAGCTCGCCTGAGTCTTTCGAGGATGCGTTTTTGTTTTTGCGTCGGGAATTTGCCGATTTCTTCCCTGAGTGATTCGAGCTGCAGTTGTCTTTTTCGAAAGTTCTGTAAAAGAGGTTTGATCCGGTTCACCCTGTATTTTGCATTCAACTGACCCGGATGGGACGACAAGGGCGAGAAATTCGGAATGACGACCGGATTCAGGTTCTGTAGCTGATTTTCGATTGTATCGGCGGCCGGCCCGCGAAATTTTACAATAATCTCATCCGGGACACAGCGGCAGGGGGCTGCACCAATTACCGCCGGTGTTAACACCACTGAAAATAAGAGCAGGGCAAGACTTGAAAGTATCGTCTTTTTCATTTACCTGCTCTCCATGATTTACCCTATACATTGGCAACAGCCGATTGAGATCATCCGGGCTGTGATGCTATGAAATAGAGCCGAGTTATACAGATGAAGAATTATTGCGGCAATTCCGGCCCGCCTCTACATCTCAAGCTGATATAATTATAGCATGAGAGCAGTTGATTTTGCAAGGACTTTATGCTCATCCCGGCAAGCACAAGGATTGTAAATTCAGTATCTGCAAACCCGGCACGCATCGGCCTAACACGAGAGGCCAGGTATAACTCATGACGAGAGACTGACTTTATCCGGAATCTTTTGTATGCTGCTCAGCAGGTAGTCTTTCACTACAACGTCCCAGCTCATATTTTTTGCAAGTTCGTAGCCGGTTTTAACCATGCTTTCAATCTCGGACTCGTCTTTTGGCAAGCGTGAGCATATCTGCATTGCGACCTTTTCACTCTGACTTGCCTCAATCCGGTCCCGTATCGACCGGTCGATCTGCAACAAATCTTCGATGTCGGCATAGCTCCTGATTTCCAGGTCGGTATAGTCGGCGACAATAACATTCTTGACGTTTTCCGGGCCGGTTATGTCCCGCAGAAAACCTAAACAGCCGCAAACACTGCTGAATACGCATATACCACCGAAAGTCAGCGGCTCAAGCTGGGCTATTCCGAACGGCTCATAAATGCTCTGGCCAAATTCGACATCGGTTCCCTTGCGGATGTCCATAAATTCCATATTATGAGGCATCTTTTGGCCGCATTTTTGGGGATCAAAGCCAAACTGATTGATGAACACTATTTTCAAATTCCTGCTTCTGGCGTTGAATTGCTGCACTGCCGTATAGTAATTTGCCTCCCCGCCGGACAAGTCCGGCCATCCTTCACGGTGAGCCACGGGCCAATTATATGTAGACTCCATATCGTAAATATCCCGGCTGCGACGCTGCGATACTTCCGTCGAAAGGACAAACAGCACTCCCGTTTTGCCCTGCGTCCTGAATTCCCGTTCGATGTGTTCAAGAACACGCAAATCACGCCACATTCCTTTGCTCTTAACGAGCCTTGTTACGTGTGTGAAAACATAATCAGGCTTATAACCTAACAGGTTCTCACAATATTGCTGGAGTTTTTCTCTCGATGCGAGCTTCTCGGCAAGACTGATTTGGTATGCCGGAATGCCGTTATATACTATATCGATATCGGCGGTTTCGAATTCCGGCGCCAGGAAACGCAATTCATCGACGACATAATCGCCGACCGCGCATATACGATCACAGTATTTTGATGCCTCCACGAGAGAATGCTTGAAATAGGTGCTCTGATCGCCGAACACTTCGTTGACGTAAAGTCCGTCGCTGTGAGCCTGTTTCATGACATTATTAAACATCGTATCATGCCCGGGATGCTCTTCCACGATGCGTCGCATAGTGGCTACTTCATGAGCGTAAAAAACAGTTTTGAAGTTACACGCAGGCTCAATAATAGCCGCCAATGCGGTTGGCATTCCCATAAACTCGTGTGAGATAATTATGGTCGAATCCTCGGCGGCGCCGATTGCCTTGAGCACGGCAATTGCCACGGGGGCCAATCTGACATATTGCTCGAACTCCCATAAGTGTTCGTATAAATTGCTGCGGATGCCGAATTCATCGAACAACCGCCTCTTGAATTCGTTGATTGCACCCTTATCTATATGTCTTACATCGACCAGCACAACTTCGGGCGAGCTTATTATGCCCGTCTGCTTGTCAACAAAAGTTCGTCTGCCGTAAACTATGCCTGCGTTGTAGAAATTTTCGATCTTATGGAAGGCCGGAGCGTACCCCGTGTTTACAAATTCATCGATAGACGAGTAGAGCACCTCACTATTCTCGCCGAGTCGTTCGGATGCGGAGCCTTCCGTTGTGAAAAGCGGGCCGATGAGTATTGAGCGTTCTACTGCATCAAGATAGGGTTTGCTGGTGAAGAAACCATGCAGAACGGCGCCGATACCGCCGACTTTCCCCA
>Ga0315288_10008109_pt1 | contig 13265 bp, 12 predicted proteins | sample YL17G11_20_MG_FD_203454 | JGI IMG/M metagenome (GOLD analysis project Ga0315288, IMG submission 203454) | Sediment microbial communities from Yellowstone Lake, YNP, Wyoming, USA - YL17G11_20 | ecosystem: Environmental > Aquatic > Freshwater > Lake > Sediment | place: USA: Wyoming | collected...
CCGCCGGATATCCGCCCTTGGCCTGTTCCACTGTGACCTCCTGCAGGGGCTCCATGGTCGGGGTGCCGTAGGCTGGGAGCTCACCTTCCATCCTCTGACGCTTGGCTTCCTCCCTTTCAACCCTCTTCCTCGTGGATTCGACGTCTCCATCCGTCCTGAGCTTCATGAGCCCAGCGATGGACTTCTTCTCGGCCTCAGAGGCGTTCAGTTCGGTTCCGTCGAGGGTCAGAGACACCACGTTTCCGGCGTCGTCGCTGGTCACCCTGAAGGCGTCACGGTCGTTGTCGTAGATGAACATCGCCGTGTCAATCATGTCGGCTCCTGTTATCTGTCCGGCCTTCAGGTCGGCGCGCAGCCTGGCGAGCGTGGACTCGTATGCTGGCGAGGTTTCGGGCGTGCCCTCGACCTTCCTCTGGAAGCTCTCCATCATCGAGCTGACTTCCTGCAGCCTGTCGCCGATCACCTCTTCGGCCCAGACGAGCTGGAGCGGCCACGTTGAGGGGTTGGCCACGGCCCCGACGTTAGTGACCCTCTCGTTCCACTTGCGGATCTTCGCATTGACGTCGGCTATGGACGCCTGCAGCCTTTCGGTCTTGATGCTCTCGAGCCTGTCGGCGTTTGGGAGGTAGTCCTTCCTCACCGGGAGGCCAGTCTGGATGTCCATGAGGTAGATGGTGCCCTGGGGGTTTGCCTTCTTCTGGGGCTTCCGGACGTCGACCAGATAGTATTGTTGGCCGTCGAGCTCGACGAGGTTCTCGCGCTTGGGGAACAGTATCCTGGGGAGAGACAGCTGCGAAACGACGGCTCTGATCTTGCCCTTGGTCTCGACGTGTGGCATGACGTCTGTTTCGGCGATTCCGGGGTCGGTCACCGGGTACATGCCTTCGCCCCTCATGGCCTCCATCTCCTCGGGCTTGAATGTGACCGGGAACGCCACTTTTTCCATGCTGTTGTTGCTGCCGCAGCCTGTGAGCTTCATGCTTGTTCTCCTGTTTGTTGATAGGACGTAACTTCAACCATTTATTTCCTTGATTTCACTGCGAAACCCTTGTAGCTTATATCCCGTATGAGCAAAAGGAAGCCAACTTTCACAATGACGGTCGGGCTGCCGCGTTCCGGCAAGTCGACGTGGGTTTTGAAGAACAAAGGGCACGCCGCCGTCGTATGCCCCGACGAGATCAGGCTTCAGATCTTCGGGCATCAGTTCCACAAGCCTGCTGAGGATTTCATATGGGGTATCGCCAGATCAATGACGAGGATGCTTCTCGCACAGAAGTTCAGCGTCATTCTTGACGCTACTAGTGTCTCGTGCGACTCAAGGCGTCCATGGCTCGACATGGCGTCCGGTTTGGGAGCAGGTACGAGGATAGTATTCGTCAACACGCCTTGGAAAGTCTGTATTGCAAGGAACAGGCGGTCGGGTGAAAAGAAGGTTCCAGAGGACACCATACGTCATATGGCAAGCCGTCTTGATCGGCCGAACGACAGTGAAGCGGATGAAATAGTGATTGTCGGCGAAAAGCCGGCCAAAAAGGCCGCGAAAAGCGGCAGGAGGACAAAATGAAGTTAAGCAAGGCGCTGAAGCTCAAGAACCGGCTGGCCGGGGAAATCGCGAAACTGAAGACCGCCATCCAGATGCACAACTCCGAAAAGGAGGGGACGGAATCGGAGTTCGACGTCGAAGCCCTGATGTCCAAGCTGAACCTGCGCATCATGGATCTGGTGGATGTGAAGGCGGCGATCGCGGTCGCCAACGCCAACGCAGGGCTCGCAGGGCTCATGGCCAGCAAGGAAATGTGCGAAAACAGCAACCACAGGAGGATCTTCCATTTGGCCGAGCTCAAGGGCATGATCGAGTTCCTCAAGAGCGTGTCGACGAAGTTCGGCACCTTCAACGAGGGGTTCGCTGTTTCCGGAGCCCCGTATGAGGTGACATATGAGGTCACTTACAGGGAGAAGGACATCTCCGACATCGTTGATGAGACCCAGAGGCTTATCGACGTGATCCAGGACGAGATCGACACGTTCAACGCCTCGGCTGAGGCGGACGTCGACGGCATCAAGGTCTGAACAAATGGGGGCGTGCGGGCGGGAAGATCCGTTCCGCTATGCCATTGGTTGTGCGAAAGCGCAGCTGGCTTGGTTTGAAAAACCAAATACTGACGTATCCCGATGACGACAAGACTTCAAAACTCAGCAGTCATGCCTGTCAAAAGCCACACCTCAGAGCTTAGGAATCAAACCTTCTACGGCTTGGCTGTCCGCTTCGGAACGTCCGCACCGCCCCTTGAATTTTTGGATGAACCACATACCGGATGGGGCAATGGCGGCACGTGAGTTAAACCCGAAAGGGACACGACCCCTTCGTGACAGCCGAAGGTTCATCCAAACGGAGAACGACATGATAATGAAGATCAACATTACAGCGGATGACCAGATCGCCCAGCGTTTCAGAATCACGACGAACGGCCTGCGGTTCCGGGTGGAGAACTTGTGTCGGACTGGGATGCTGTGGTGGAAGGGACAAGAATGGTGTACAGTATACACTTATCAGGAACCGACAGAGTTACCAACACTTGAATCGGCTCAGGTTCGGCTTGACAATTGCATCCGTGAATTGAAGGCGGAGATGCACGGGTGGCAGCCCGTCCAGTCTGAAAAAACATGACTGTGGAGAACAACATGGATGAATGCACATTCAGCAGTTCAGTCCGGGAGAAGATAAGGTCTGCCAAGGCCAGCGTCAAGTTCAGTCTGGAACATCCGATCGCCGGCGTCAACGTTTTCGTGTTCCAGAACCGATACGACATGGCGATGTCCTTCGTCAGGATACAGGAGTTCTACGAGAGCCCCAACCCCCGATTCAGGGGCAAGTATTTCAAGCTTGAGGACTATATGGACTGGTACGTCAAGGAGTCAGGATCGGACTCCTTCATGTATCCGTCGGAGTGGGCGGGGTTCAACGTCCCCGGCGACGCATGGTGGAGGTTTGGAGAGGCGTTTGCCGGGCACGCCGACTTCAGGCTGAAAGAGGTTGCCCTCAAGCTGCCGTTCTCCTGTCACGACGCCGCCAAGATCAAGGCCATGTATTTCATCGGGATTTGTGAGAAGGGAGGCAGAAAGTCTGACATCCGTCACGAGCTCGCCCACGCCCTGTGGTATCTCAGGAAATGGTTTGGAGGCTATGGTGCCATAGCAAGGGCGCTTGTGTCACGTCTCCCCGTCCCTCTGAGGATGGGGCTCAGGAAGAGCCTGTTGTCGCAGGGATATTGCAAGGCTGTTCTCGACGACGAAATCAACGCATACTTGTCCGTAGGCAACACCGTCCCAGGATACGGAAGGGTTCCTTCCGCCGTCGCCAAGCCGTTCCAGGCTCTTCTCAAGGTGGAGCTCAAGGGACACGGACTATAATGGCTTTCAACAACAACAGCCGGCTTACCATGTCGGAAGCCGGAACAACAGGAGAACAGGTATGAGTTTCGAAAGCGGTTCGATCAGCTTCAGGGCATTCTATGTCCCCAAGGGCCTGCCAGAGGACGTTGTCTCAAAATTCGCCAAAAACGCCCTTCCTCCAGTGGACGCCATCGGCCGCGACGGCGCCGCCGGATGGGTTACGGGCCGGCACATGTTGGACAGGAACATCACCGACGATACCGCCAGGATGGCAGGCTATCTCAGGCTCTGCCTCGTCACCGCAGAGAAGAAGGTTCCTGACGCCCTCCTGAAGGCCGAATGCAAGATGGAGGAACTCGCCGTCATGCAGGCCGAGGGCCTGTCTTTCATCAAGCGGGCAGACCGCATCCGTATACGCAAGGACGTCATGGCCAGGCTCCAGCCAACGATGCCACCGACCCTCAACGGGATCTCCATGGTGCATGACGCCAACAGGAACATGCTTTATGCGACGGCCACAAGCGACAGCAAGTGCGACAAGTTCACGCTTGAGTTCAACAGGGCGTCGGGATCTGAGGCGGTTCCCGTCGACGTCGCCACGGCGGCCAAGATGCGCAAGGACATCAGCGTCAGCAATTTCGGCCCAGGCAGCTTTTCGCCGAATGTAAAGGACGTTGACGCCGTGTCGGACGTCGGGCAGGATTTCCTCACATGGCTCTGGTTCTACTCTGAGGCCAAGGGCGGGACGATCGAGATCCAGGGGAAAAGCTGCGCGGTCGCTATCGGCGGGCCCATCACCCTGCTGCACGAGGCCGAGGGGGCGCATGTCGCCGTCCTGAAGGACGGGAACCCGATGATGTCGTCGGAGATCAAGCCAGCGATGCTCAGCGGGAAGAAGCTCTCCAAGGCCAAGGTGACGATCGCAAGGGGCGAGGAGATGTGGGAGACGACGTTTGACGCCAAGAGGTTCACGTTCGGCAGCCTTAAGATGCCGAAGGGCGACGAGAAGCTCGACGCCGTCAGCGCCTTCCAGCAGCGCATGGTGTCGCTCGACACATTCATGGAGATCTTCCTGCAGTTCCACGACAAGTTCCTCGCCGAGCGTTCCGATGCGGAGGCTTGGGGGAAGGTGAAGGGCGACATCGTCCAGTGGATTCTGGCGAAGTATTGAGAGGTGTCGTCTTGAACATCATCGAGGTTTCCAAGCGGCTTCCGCTCCTCAAGTTCGAGATATACGAGGATGTTGACGGGGCTGGGCATGTCGCCGTATCCGAGTGTCACAACGCCAAGGACGCCGGATACAACTCACAGTCCTTCAGGACGACCCACTACAAAAGGTTGGATACGCTTCAGGCGGCGTTTGCCTATGCGGGGACGGCCTATGTCACCGGAAAGGTTGACGCTTCCGACCCGTCGGCAAAGTTCAGGGCGAGACACAGGATCGTCATCAAGGAAAGCTGCAGGGGAAGGGACGGTGGATCCGAATGGGCCGATCCAGAGAACGACATCACCAAGTCGGGTGGAATATCTGTCGACATATTCGTGAACGACGAGGACAGGGAGGAGCGGCACCAGCACTACGGCCAAAGCTACGCCCCCCATTGCCCATTCTTCGGCGTCAGCAGCGCGTTCACCACATTCATCAAGCTGCTTGAGAGCTGTTACCCTTCCGAGAAGGAGGTCAGGGACATCGTCGCCTTCGAATGGAGGGACAGGGTCTTCACCAAGCCATATGTGATGCGCGACCAGCTTTGTGTATCCGGAACATACACCGACTATGAGGCCTCGTCCGACGACGACGGGCGAGACGGCGAGAACGACAGCGAAGGCCGTCCGACCGTCAAGGTTGACTATTTCCGCGACTACGTCAGGTTCCACAAGAGGAACCACATCGAGGGCGTGGGCCACAGGTTCTGGCTTGACGGCAAGGCGATCTACACCTTGGAGGGTCTCAAGAAACTGTTCCCAGACGCCAACGAATACGGCATCCTCAACAACGGCTTCTATAAGGCCGAGGACGTGCTGAAGCACATCAGGAGGGAACACCCAGAGGTCACCAACCTGTCACAGGGCGGAATGGGCCACATGATGAACTTCGGGAGGTGATGATGGAAGATCAGACCAAGCAGCCAGCAGACAGGCCCATGACCTCCGACGACATCTGGGCCGCCCTCAAGGAGAAGCACTCCGGATCCGAATGGGCACTGTTCGGCGAGCTGAGGAGCCACACGGGCTACAGCGGCAGTACGGGCTACATGGACGCCTACGCCGTCGGCCTGTGGAAGCACAACCCGGTCTGCATAGCCTATGAGATCAAGGTGACCCGGCACGACTTCAAGTCCGACATCGAGCAGTTCCTTGTGAAGCAGAAGGCCGCCCTAAGGAACAGCCACCAGTTCTCCTATGTAGTCCCTCAAGGCCTCGTCGACCCCAGCGAAGTTCCCGAGCTTGCCGGTCTCATCTATGTCACCAAGGGCGGCCTTAGGACAAAGAAGGTCGCTCCACTCAGGGAGATGCCAGGCGGCGTCCCCGAGATGGACTTCATCCGGTCCCTCATGAGGGCGACGATCGAGATGGCTGAGATCAGGAACAAAAAGCTGATGGACGATGTCGTTGCCGCCCGAGGCAATGCGGCCTTCTCAGCCAAGTACGGCGGCCGAGACTTGACCGAAAAGGACATTGACGCCTTGGCGTCCGAAAGGGCTGTCAGGATGGATCAGGATCAGATCGAGATCAGGGTCAGGCACAAGGTTGCCGAGAAGAGGCTGCGTTCCTACGAGGCTCTCAAGAAAGTCGCGAAGGCCGCCGGATGCGGGGAGATGTGGCAGCGCGAGATCTACGACGAGAACAATCTCAAGGCGCTGTGCGATATCGTCGATATCGCAGCCAGGATCAGGCACGGCCAGCACAACATGAGGGCGAACTGCCAGGAGCTCATGAAGAACGCCGATTCCCTCAAATATAACATCGGGTACGTGCTGTCCGGAATCGAAGGGCTGTCATTGGAGCCGAATCCCGATAAAGGGATTCCGGCCGGTATCGGTGAAAAATAATGAAGTTCGCAGTTGACGCCAGCCTGAACTTCAGGTAATGTCTCTTGTAGAAAGGATCGAGAAAGATGAACGTCCGCTCCAGAAGCTATTATTGCTTTAGGAAGAGCCGTCCCGGCAAGGGTCGGTTTGGCGGAGTCCGCCTATAACCGATCAGCGAGCAAAAAGGCCCGCCGGGATGAAAGTCCCGGCGGGCCTTTTTGTTTTTGTGGGCGGGTGTGCCGAATCCGGTTGAAGGCATTGGACTGTAAATCCAAGACCCAATGGGTAAACGCTGGAGGTTCAAATCCTCCCCTGCCCACCAGTTCTTTGAATAGATAATGAATAGAAGGCGGGTTATACCGTAGGGGTAGCGGGACTGGCCGTAACCCAGTTGCCCATAGGGCTCGGGAGGTTCAACTCCTTCACCCGCCACCATTTTTGAGGATCGGTTATTCGGGGTTCGCGAATAGCAAACGAATAGGAGACTGAGCAAGCCTGGTGGTTGCGGCGGTCTGAAGAACCGCAGAACTCGGTTCGATCCCGAGAGTCTCCACCATTTTTGACGGGAGTGTAGCCTAAAGGATCAGGCGTCGCGCCTCTAACGCGATTTATGCGGGTTCGAGTCCCGCCACTCCTACCAGTTTTGCGGCAGTGACTGAGTCTGGTCGAAGGTACCTGATTGCAACCCAGGAATCACCGTCGGTTCAAATCCGACCTGCCGCTCCAGGCCCCTGTAGCCTAAGGGATGAGGCACAAACCTCCTAAGTTTGGTCATGCAGGTTCGAATCCTGCCAGGGGCACCATCTTCAGGGTGTGATGTAAACGGGAATCTGACGGTCCGGGTTCGACTCCCGGCACCCCCGCCATTTCTTTCCTACGGCTTCCACGTGGCCTCACGGCGGTCTTTCGGCCTACGATCCGCATCTTCTCACGCGTCCCGCGTTGTGGGCCATTCTGGCTCCGATTATCACTTTTGACAATTTCTTGTGAAGATTTTCGTTGCGGAACGGTCACTTGCGGATGTTGGCACGACGATTGCTTATCATATCTGCGAAAAGGGGAGGTTCACATGTCAACACTGGCAGATACGATCAGGAGAAGGGCCGAGTTCGCGGAGGCGAACGGAACCTGCTGGAAACCCAGGGTTTCCAAAATGGCGAGCAACGCAGCCACGATTGCAGCCATACTGGTGGGGTTCTTCTACAGGTCAGACATCATTGCCGCCCTGTTAAGGCTTTGCAGCTGACGTATCGCTGGTGTATAATCGCCGCATGTCAACAATGGCCGAAAGGTTCAGGAGCGACGGGAAGTTCGTCGATCTCTTCGCAGGGATAGGCGGGTTCAGGCTCGCGCTTGAAGGATTCGGCCTAAGGTGCGTCTTCTCGTCCGAGATTGACAGAAACGCCCAGAAGACGTATTCGGAGAACTTCGGCGACGTCCCGAGCGGCGACATCCGGGAGTACGCATCTGACGAGATACCGCTTCACAACGTCCTGTGCGCCGGATTCCCGTGTCAGGCGTTTTCAATCGCCGGAAAGATGAGGGGCTTCCAGGACAAGACCAAGGGAACGCTTTTCCACGAGGTTGCCAGGATCGCCGACGATAGGAAGCCGGAAGTCGTATTCATGGAGAACGTCAGCAACTTCGAGGTCCACGACCACGGCCGGACGCTCGAGACGGTGATCTCGACGATGGACCGCATCGGATACGACACCTTCCACGAGGTGCTCGACTCGGCTCGGTACGGGGCTCCGACCGCTCGGAGCAGGATCTATTTCGTAGCCTTCAGGAAGAGCCTCGGGATCAAGTCGTTCGCCTTCCCTATGCCGACGGACTCGCCGGTCAGGCTCAGGGACTTCGTCCTTCCGGATTCCGAGACGGACGGCTATCTGGTCAAGAGGGAGATGATGCCGTATGTCAAGATAGAGCCATCGTCCGACGTGTTCGGGGAGGAGAGCAGCTACAACCAGCCGGTTCGGATCGGCACGATAAGTTACGGCGGGCAGGGGGACAGGATATACAGTGACCTGGGTCCCGCTGTGACCCTGACTTCCGGCTCCGGAGGGGCGGGTGGTAAGACGGGGTGCTACCTCATCAACGGGCGTGTCAGGAGGCTGGCTCCGAGGGAGTGCGCAAGGGTAATGACCTTCCCCGACAGCTTCAGGATCCCCGTTTCGGTCACGCAGGCACAGAAGCAGTTCGGCAACAGCGTCGTCGTGAAGGTCGTCAGCCTGGTGTTCTGCGAGGTCATGAGGACGCTGGAGAATATTACTCTTTGAGGGTTTAGTAGTCCCTGGTAATAATCTCCGCATCGCGGCCGCACAAGGGTTTGCCTCGTTTCCCGTCGAAATAACGTTGTGATGAGCGGACACATACCAACCGACATTTTCTGTTCCTCCGTGACGGGGCTCGACCTGCGCTCAGCCCAGCAGGAGCCCGTCAAGATGGATGAGAGGTTCAAACCGCTGACCGAGATGCACATGAATTGGATCGATCCTGATCACGTCAAGGACCTGTCCCTCTATGCCCGAGCGGAGGTTCAAAAGTTCAACGACGAGCTGATTGACGAGAGCAACGTGCACGCCATTGAGGAGATGTTGAAACAGTATGTTGAGAATGGCGAGGTTTACCTAAACGAAAACTCGATGTACGTCAAGGTTTGGGGGGCTCCCGACAAGCTTGAGACGACCGAGGCTTATGGCGAGGTGGTCGGCATCCTTGACCAAATGGAGAACTATCCACTCCTTGACGAGGATGACCACAGCCAGAGGGAATGGAGGAAAAGCGTCGAGGATGTCGAACGCGACTTCAAAAGTCTGGTCAGGGATGACGCCCCGGAGGGCTGGCGGGAAATGATCGCCGCATGGTACTCCGAAAAGGGTGAACGGTATGCCGACGCGAGCGGAAATCATGAAATCGAGATTGAGGTTCTGCGCGACCTCCAGTTGGCCAAACCCGAGGTCCTCTATGACGAGCTGAAGGAAAAGGCTGACGAGTTCGATGCCGTGTCGGTTGCCGCCAAGCAGGCCGTGGACGAGCTGAACAGGGCCATTGACATGTCGGCAAGGCAGTTTGCCGAATACAAGGCCGTCGTTCCCACCCGCGACATTGACAGCCTCATGAAACAGCTGATAGACAGCGTGCAGAGGCTCAAGGAGCAGCGGATGGATATCCTGCTCAACGGACTGGTGGCGTCAACTCCGCCATCCCTTAGGCAGATGTCCTTTCCGAGATTCAAAATCCCGGTGAAAAAGCCAGATAAGAAGGACAAGTGGAAGCTTGATCTGGAACGCGAGAAAAAGGAGAGGGATCTCAAAATGCGGCAGGAGATGGCCGGCAAGTCGCGTTCCGATATAGAGCAGGAATTGGAACGTGCCGAAGCCACATACGACGCCGAGCTCAGGCGCCAGAAGCTCGTCCAGCTCAAGGCCCGCCTCACCGAGAACAAGAGGATCCGCGACGCCATCTCCTATGCTGTCGCCCATCCCCCCGAGGTCGATATGGAGGAGTTTATGGCGCCTGAGCCAGGCACCGACCTGTTTGCCTCCACGCTCATACGATTCCCAGCCTGATACGTCCGCCATCGTCAAGGCCGCTTGACTTCACAGTGGTTCTGCCTTATCATCTTGCCTCAATAGTGTCACAAGTTATGCCGAATCGGCACAACCGCACAGGAGGCAAGCCATGCCGAAGAAGATGAGCATCAAGAAGGCAGCCGGTACGAAGGCGAAGCCGACGCAGCCAGCCATGAGCCCGAAGGAGATGTTCGCCCTCGTGAAGAGGGACGACGTCCAGCCTTCCGTTGGGATGACAAGGGCGGGGGAGATCCAGTTCCAGAACGACAAGGCCATGCAGAAGGTCAAGAAGTCACTTCTGTCCTTCATCGAGATGGCCGGAACCGCTTCTGGTCAGTCCACCTACTACGACAGCAAGGCAGGACAGCAGAAGGCCGTTATCCAGCTCCACGACAGCCTGTTGGACGCCAACAGGGGGCTTTACGCCGCCATGCTGACCTTCCCCGGCGTCAACGACGTCCACAAGCAGCTCGGCATCATGCGGCTCGTCGGGAGCGGGATCGGAAAAGGCGAATGTTCCCTCATGACCCCGGAGCAGGAAAACAGGCTGGTCGGGTTCCTGATCGAGAGCCTGCCCATCCACAGGCTGCTGAAGCTGTTCGGCCACATGAGGGACAACCGCGTCAACAACTCAAGGGCGAGGAAAATCATCCTCACGACCGTCCTGAACGGAGGCTCTCTGGAGTTCTGGAGCGTGAAGTACAGGCACAAGATGAGGACCGCCCTCGTCCACGCCCTCGGCCGCGGCAGGGCCAGCGCCCTCAGGGCCATCCTGTCCAAGTCGAACATGGACGAGAAGGAACTTGCGTTTTTCGATTCGGCTGTCGGGCAGTTCGTCAGGGATCCGGTCATGAGGAAGTCGGCCGTGCTGAAGGAGTGCGTCTGCTTCGTTCTCGGCGGGGCTTCGGCTTCCGGCTACACCGTCGACCTGATCAGGAGGTATTATGACGCGAGGGGGTCGCTTGACAGCGGCCAAGGGCTTCCCCGCGAGACCCTTGAGGGCATCAGGGCCACCTACCACAAGGAGACGCCGAAGGGAAAGGTTCTTGAGTTGGCGAAGACCGCCATGTCCGAGGGAGACAGGATGCGCGTCCAGAAGGCCGCGAAGGAGGCCGGGATTGAGGTCGAGTTCGACCCGACCAAGCAGGACATCGTGAGCCTCTTCGTCTACGCCCTGGAGATGGGTATGACCGACGCGATACGAGAGGCCATATTCAAGAAGGCGGCCGACATCGCCAGGAGTCTGCCGATGTCCTACAACAGGGTCGGGATCGTCCTTGACGCCTCCATGTCAATGTTCGGGTCCAAGGAGGCCAAGAGGCGCCCCTTGGCGATCGCTCTGGCCATGAGGGAGGTCCTTGGCAGGATGTCAAGGGATGCGACATATGAGAAGGTGGCCGGAGGCGCCGAGGCTTCCGGATGTCTGGTCTACCCGCAGGGCGACACCAGTTTGGCTGAGGCTCTCGTCGAGGTGGTGGAAAAGGAGCCCGATGCCGTGTTCATCATCACCGACGGCTATGAGAACGCCCCAGCCGGCCGCGTGAACGAGGTCGTTAAGGCCATGAGGGGCTTCGGGGTTTCGACTCCGATGTATCAGGTGACTTCGGTCATTGACGCCGGAGCAGGCAGCGTCAGGTCGCTTTCGGACGAGATGATACCCATGCCGGTGTCGAGGCCGGCGGGCATAGGCCTTGCGATGGTCAGGGCGGCTCTTGAGGCCGACCTTCCGCAGGGTATCAAGGCTCTGATAGGTCTTGCGAAGCCGGTGATCGAGGGCAAGAAGGGCGGTCAACCTCACGGGAGTGGGGATGTCCCGAAGGGAGGTTCCAAGTGAAGGTTACGGAAAACATGACGGTTGCGGACATGCTCAGGGGCTGCACGGCCGGACGGGTTCAGAGCGTCGGGTGCATGCAGGTGATCCCGCTTGTCAGTGACATATCTGATGACAGGTTTTCGGCTCCGGACGACGCCGAGGTGTCCACCAAGGAGTACGGGACGCTCGTCTTCAAGAACACGTCCGACAAGACGATGATCATACCGCCGCAGACGGCCTATGTGGTCAGCCAGATGGCTCAGGACCACGCTCTTCCGCACGCCGGTCTGGTCAAGGCCAAGACGATGAAGGCCTACAAGACGGCCGTGTGCATACAGCAGACGCAGGCCGGCCTGATCTCGTCCGGCAAGCACCAGATGGTCATCCTTCCGTTCGTGCTCCGCGAGCATGCGCACACGCTGAGGAAGGAAGTTGACTTCAGGAGGCTTTGGGGTGCCATCGGGAAGCTGAACAGCGAAGCCGGAGTTTCGGAGGCGTCCGGCGGCCACCTTGACGCCTTCCTCAAGCACTTCGAGAAGGAGCTCAACGCTTTCGTCGCCGAGTTCGAGCCCGTCAACAAGCAGGTCGGCGCGATCATCATGATCAACGGCCGCGTCGTCGGGATCGAGAGGACTCCGAACTATTCGTATTGGAAGGTTGTGTGGCCGGCTCTGATCCGTGAGTGCTACGGCAGCCTCGCCATGATGACCGAGAACAAGGCTGGTGCGAAGGTTCCCGAGACAAGGGTTCCTCTGAGGAAGGCTTCCAGCGTCGCTGACCTGAAGGCTGCCTTGGCGGAAGCTACCGAGTCCGAGCGTGTCAAGACGGCCGAGGTCGTCAACCGCCTGCTGCATGTGACGATGGTGGGCGAGAGCGAAAGTTCGGAAGCCGACATACGGGTTGATTCGGTGGCCAGCGAAGGGTTTGTCGGTCAGGTCGTAAAGGATGGTCCGGCTGTAGTCTACGGCTCCCTGATTGCCAAACAGGAGCAGCTGAAAAAGGACGAATGGGAGTCAAAGGCCAAGCCGTTCGCCATGTGAAGTTGCCACTTTCATATGAAGTTGCGACTTTCGGTTGTTAACCCGCAGGCTTCATGTTGAACCTGCAAGTGAATGTTGGATTAAAAAAACGAAAAACATGTTGACTGCCTGAAACTGAAGATGTAAGGTATTGGCATGCTGGGATCGAGACCGGCTTGTTCTTTAGAATGTTGTGGGGACGAACGGACTGTAAAGACAATACAGAAATCGTCCAATGGTAGGACATCACCTGCAAAAGTGAATGTTGTGGGTTCAATTCCCACTCTCTGACAAAATGTCTTTCGACCTATCGTTTGTTCCCATCTGACGATACTGGGCGCCCGGATCTCAGGCTCGCGAACTGCAAGGTCACTACAGCAAACTCTGATGTAGTAAAGCAAAAGTGACCTTCGACCATCGCGGGGCTGAACTC
>Ga0315288_10008110_pt1 | contig 13265 bp, 5 predicted proteins | sample YL17G11_20_MG_FD_203454 | JGI IMG/M metagenome (GOLD analysis project Ga0315288, IMG submission 203454) | Sediment microbial communities from Yellowstone Lake, YNP, Wyoming, USA - YL17G11_20 | ecosystem: Environmental > Aquatic > Freshwater > Lake > Sediment | place: USA: Wyoming | collected...
CTGCAGGATCCGCGCGAGGTGTTTGCCGACTGGCTCATCAGCCCGACGAATGCGTGGTTCGCCCGCAACATCGCGAATCGCGTGTGGTCATGGTTGTTGGGCCGCGGGATCGTTCATGAGCCGGACGACATCCGCCCGGACAACCCGCCGGCGAATCCCGAACTGCTGGCCCTGCTCGAACGGGAATTGATCGCGTCCCGGCACGATCTGAAGCATCTCTTCCGGCTGATCCTGAAGTCGCAGACCTATCAACTGTCATGCATGCCGGCATCCAGGCATCCGCAGGGCGAGGCCCAATTCGCCTTTTATCCCGTGCGGCGGCTGGAAGCGGAAGTGTTGATTGACGCCATCAACCAGATCACCGGCACGACGGAGAAATACACCAGCCGCATTCCGGAACCCTATACCTTTATACCCGAGGAAAAGCGTTCGATTGCACTGGCGGACGCCGGCATCACCAGTCCCTTTCTTGACTTGTTCGGGCGCTGCCCGCGCAATACCGGCCTGGAATCGGAACAACGCAATAATCTTCCGACGGCCGCCCAGCAGTTGCATCTCCTGAATTCGAGTCATATCCGGCGCAAGCTGGAACAAGGCCCCAAGATTCGCGCCTTGCTGCAACCTGCTGCCAAGCCGCGCGAGGTGGTCAACGAACTCTATCTGACGATTCTGTCGCGTTACCCGACCGAGGAGGAGATGCAAATCTTCGCGGCGTACAGCCAATCCTCCGAAGGCCGCCAACGGGCCGGGCTGGATCTCGCCTGGGCATTGATCAACAGCGCGGAGTTCCAATTCCGACACTGAAAATCGAGGGACGCACAAAACCATGAGCACACTTATCTCCCGACGTGACATGCTGCACCGCGGTCTTCTCGGCGCGGCCGGGCTATGTCTGGCCGACAGTCTGGCAATTCGCGCCTGGGCCGCGGCCCCGCCGTCCAAAGCCGCCGGCAAGGCGAAGTCGGTGATTCAAATCTGGATGTGGGGCGGCCCGGCGCACCTCGACACGTTTGATCCGAAACCTGAGGCCGGCAGCGATTACTGCGGTCCGTTCGGCAAGCCGGTCGAGACCAGTGTGAGCGGGACAAGAATATGCGAGTTGCTGCCGCTGCTGGCCAGGCAGGCGGACAAGTATTCCATCATCCGCGGCATGACCCACGGTAACAACGCCCACGAAACGGCAACCTACATGGTGCAGACCGGGCGCAAGGCCGGCGAGCGGCTCGTGTATCCTTGTGCCGGATCCGTCGTCTCGTTGTTCAAGGGTTATGACGGCGGGTATAAAGGGCAGATCCCTCCGTATATCGTATTGACCGAACCGCTGGGGCGGTTTGACGAGGCGGGCTTCCTGGCAGCGCGCTACAAACCTTTCACGACGGGCGGTGATCCGTCACAAGCCCGGTTCATGGTGGAAGGTATTGTCGCGGAAGGAGTCACGGACAAGCAACAGCGCGACCGGCGCGATCTGCTCAACAAACTGGACAAACTGCAACACTCCCTCCCGGAGAATCCAGGGTTGCAGGCGTTGGTCCGGTCGCGGGATCAGGCCTACGACATGATCATCGGCGATGGCGCAAAGGTGTTTGACCTTTCCGATGAGAAAGACGCCTTGCGCGACCGCTACGGCCGCGCCACGCTGGCAGCAGGGGCCCCGCCGACCATGATAGCGCCCCGAACCAGGTTCGGGCAATCCTGCCTGGTGGCGCGGCGGCTGGTCGAACGCGGCGTTCCCTACATCACCATCAACTATCCCGGATGGGATACGCACAAAGACCATTTTGTGGAAATGAAACGCAGATTACCGGAACTTGATCAAGGCATGGCTACATTGATCCAAGATTTGTCGGAGCGCGGCTTGCTCGACAGCACCATCGTCTGGTGGGGCGGTGAATTCGGCCGCACCCCGAAAGTCCAGTGGGAAGCGCCGTGGAACGGCGGCCGCGGACATTGGGGCAATGCCTTCTGCGCCGTGGTGGCCGGCGGCGGCTTCAAGGGTGGCCGGGTGGTCGGCGCGACGGATGCCAAGGGCGAAGAGGTGAAGGACCGCCCGGTCTACCCGTGCGACCTCATCGGCAGCATGTACCAACTGCTCGGGATTGATCCCGGCGCCAGTCTGCCGAACCCGCAAGGTATGGATGCCCGCATCATGCCCACGGCGGCGGAAGGCATTCCAACGGGCGGAGTGTTGAACGAAATTTTTTAGGCCAGTACTCTGTTAAGATTGAGACCGTGAGATGCACAAGCGCGGCGGGCAGTCTTGCCCACCGCGCGACTTGTGAGTTCAGGAGCGCTCCGTGAAGTCGTTCCCATTATCCGTGCTGTTGTTGTCTCTGACGGTTGCCTCGAATGCACTGGGGCAGCAGGGCGACCCTCATATCGGTTACGTTTATCCTGCCGGTGGGCGGCAGGGCACGACGTTCGAGGCGACCATCGGCGGGCGGTATCTCAACGCCACCACCGTTTACGTCTCTGGTGCAGAAGTCAGCGCGACGATCATCCAGCAAGAACGACAGGTGACGCCGACAGAGCAGAAGGAATTGCGGGAGACATTGAGCAAGATTCAAGAGAAGCGGAAGCAGGGCCAACGGGTGACGCCGGAGGAGGCGAAATCGGCCGAAGACATCAAGCAAAAACTCACGAATTTTGGCAGACGGCTGACCAATCCGTCGCTGGGTGAATTCATCACCCTTCAGGTCACCCTGACGCCGACGGCGGCGCTTGGCAATCGCGAGATCAGGCTGGGGACGCCAGCCGGCCTCTCGAACCCGCTCGTATTCAATGTGGGCGACCTGGCGGAATTCAGCAAGAAGGACTGGAAGAACATTCCCCAAGCGAAGCCCAGTATGGACCCGGAACTCGACCCGAAGCCGCCCGAGAAAAACATCACTTTGCCGGTCACCTTGAACGGCCAGATTCCGCCCGGCGGCGTTGACCGGTATCGGTTCCCGGCGAGGGAGGGCCAGCCATTGGTCGTCCTGGTCCGGGCACGCGAGTTGATCCCTTATATTTCCGACGCCGTACCCGGCTGGTTTCAGGCCACCGTTGCGCTATACGATGGGAAAGGCCGGGAATTGGCCTATACCGACGATTATCGGTTCCATCCCGACCCGGTACTCTTTTATAAAGTCCCCGCCGGCGGCGATTATGTGCTCGAAATCAAGGATGCGCTCTATCGCGGCCGTGAGGACTTCGTCTATCGCGTAACCATCGGCGAACTGCCATTCGTTACAGGCGTTTTCCCTTTGGGCGGCAAGGTCGGCACGCAAACGACCGTCGCCGCTACGGGCTGGAATCTGCCGTTCAACCAGTTGCCGCTCGATCTGAGGGATCAAGCGCCGGGCCTCTGTCCACTTTCCCAGGAACGGCTCGCCAACCGCGTGGTCGTTGTGGCGGACACCCTGCCGGAGGGCTTTGAAAAGGAACCGAACAACACCGCCGACAGCGCTCAGCCCGTCACATTACCGATCATTATCAACGGGCGCATCGATCAGCCCGGCGACATGGATGTCTTTCGCTTTGACGGGAGGGCGGGTGAGCAGATCGTTGCGGAAGTCTATGCGCGCCGGCTCGATTCGCCAGTCGACTCCATGCTCGCCCTCACTGACGCCACCGGCAAGCCGCTCGCGTTCAACGATGACCATGAGGACAAAGGCTCCGGATTGAACACGCACCATGCGGATTCTTACCTTGCGGTCACGCTTCCCGCGACGGGTTCTTACTTCGTTCACATGGGCGATACCCAGCGCGGCGGCGGCGAGGCCTACCGTTACCGGCTGCGAATCAGCGCGCTGCGCCCGGATTTCGAGTTGCGAGTCACGCCGTCCAGCCTTAACGTTCACGGCGGTGCGAGTGTTCCCCTGACGGTCCACGCGCTGCGCAAAGACGGGTTCACCGGCGCAATCACGCTGAGACTGAAAGACGCGCCCCAGGGCTTCACGTTGAGCGGCGCCGAGGTTCCGGAGAAGCAGGACCAGGTGAGATTCACGCTGAACGCCTCGCCGTCGTCCATGATGGAACCGTTTGCCCTGCACATCGAAGGCCACGCGTCCATCCAGGGCCGTGAGGTCGTTCGCCAGGCCGTGCCGGCGGACGACAGGATGCAGGCATTCGCCTACCGTCATCTCGTTCCCGCCCAAGAACTGAAAGTCGCGCTTTTCGGACGTTTCCGGCCCGGAGACGCCGCGCAAATCCTCAGCGCCATGCCTGTCCAGATCCCCGCCGACGGCACCGCCCGGATCCGCGTGAGACTGCCAGCCAGCCCGCTCGCGAGTAAGGTCGAATTCGAGTTGAGCGAACCGCCGGACGGAATCAGCATCAAGGAAGCGTCGCCGACGGAGATTGTGCTCCAGGCCGACGCCGCCAAAGTCAAACCCGGCGGCAAGGGCAACCTCATCGTGAAAGCCTCTGCGGAACCGCCGGCGGCGGCGGGAACTCAATCGCCGCCGGCCAATCGCCGGCGCATCCCTCTCGGCGCGCTGCCGGCCATCCCGTATGAAATCGTGCCGCGATGAGAACACGCATAGAGGGCCACTTGATTCCAGAGATTGTCGAGGTGGAATCCCGGCACCAGCCGGCCGGCCATGAAGGAGGAGGGCGCCCCGCCTGTGGTCAGGGCCTTGATGGCGAGGCGGGTCTCTCCCAGGCGCTCGGCTTCCGTAAGCGACGTGGCGGCATCCTGGCTTCTCCGTACCATCCCCAGACCAACGGCCAGATCGAGCGGTATCACCGGTCCTGCAAGGCGCGGGTGAACCTCCTGGTGTGGGAGACGCCGGCGGAACTGGAGGCCGAGATCGCCCGGTTCGTGGCGTGGTACAACACCGGGCGGTACCACGAGGCCCTTGGCAACGTCACGCCGGATGATGTATACTCCGACCCAGGATATGTGCGTTCGCCCGGTCGGTCATGCGCTGGGCGAGGCACAATGCCCTCTTGGTAGGAGCGGCCGTCTTGACGAGCGGCACTCGTCCCCACTTCACAGGCCTGTCTCCCCGTGGCCGCACGATCCTGCGATGGAGCCTGCTGATTGCGCTTCCGGTGACGGAGTTCCTTCTGCTCTCGGTCCGCGTGGACACGGCGTCCCTGGTCGGCAAGTCGGGTTGGTGGGCGGCGGCGCTGGGCCATGCGGGGGCCCTGGCGGCGTCCGTGTTTGCCGCCGTTGCGGCCGGCGCCATGATGGTCTGGGCGCGTGCGCGGCGAGTTGGGCCGGCCGCGCTCGGACCGGAGGCGGCAGGTTCGAGGGCATGGCCTTTGCTCGTGGCCCACGTGGCGTTGTTCGCTGGTTTCGCGTTCCTGTCGGTCCTCGCGGTGGAAGGGGAACCCGGTTCTTCCTCAAGGACGGCCGGCCTGCTTGCGGCGTGGGCGGCGTCGGGTTGCGCGGCAGTTGCATGCTGGTGCATGGCGGCGGTGGCGCCGCGGCGGTGGCTGCGGCTGGCACGGGAGAACTGGGGCGTGGCGCTGGCGGCCGCCGGTGTCGGCGCTGCTGCCTGGGTAGGTGGCCAACTCCTGGACGGGCTCTGGGTCCCCCTGCACGGGCCGACGTTCTGGCTCGTGCAAACACTCCTGAGGGTCTGCGGCCAGGAGACGGTTTCGCAGTTGGACATGTTCGTGCTGGGCACCCCGACGTTCTGCATCACGATCGCGCCGGAGTGCTCGGGCTACGAGGGGATCGGGCTGGTCGTCGTGTTTATGGCGGCGTACCTGTGGCTGTTTCGGCGGGGCCTGCGGTTTCCGCAGGCCCTTCTGCTGGTGCCGGTGGGCATCGTGGCCATCTGGCTGGCAAACGGCGTCCGTATTGCCGGGCTGATCATCCTGGGAACGCACGTCTCCTCGCAGATAGCCCTGGGCGGATTCCACTCGCAGGCCGGCTGGCTCGGTTTCATCGCCGTGGCGCTCGGGCTCGTGGCCGTCGCCCATCGGGCGCCGTTCTTCGCGGCGGCCAGGCCCGCGGCGGCCGGGCCGGGCCGCGCGGCCGATCCGACGACGGCGTACCTCGCGCCGCTCATGGCGTTGATCGCGACGGTGATGGTCACGGCAGTCGTATCAACAGATTTCGACTGGCTGTACCCCGTGCGCGTTGTGGTGACGGGCGCGGTCCTCCTGGTCTTCTGGCGCGGGGCCGGGCGGTGTGCGGCCTTGGCGGGGTGCTGGTCCTGGGGCGCGGTCGGGATCGGCACAGCGGCGTTCGCCCTGTGGATGGGCATTGATTGGGCCATGGCCGGGGGCCCTCGCCGGACGGCCTTGCCGCCGGACCTTGCGGCCGTGCCGTCCCTGTGGGTGGGCGCCTGGATCGTCTTCCGCGTGCTGGGCTCTGTCATCACTGTGCCCATGGCTGAGGAACTGGCGTTCCGCGGGTATCTGCTGCGGCGCCTCATCTCGGCCGAGTTTGACAAGGTCGCGCCCGGCACGTTCACGTGGCTGTCGTTCCTCGTTTCCTCGGTGCTGTTTGGTGCGCTGCACGGCCGCTGGCTGGCAGGGGCGCTGGCCGGAATGCTGTACGCCTGGGCCCTTTATCGCCGGGGCCGCTTGAGCGACGCCATCCTGGCCCACGCGACGACCAACGCGCTCCTGGCGGCCTACGTCCTCGGGTCAGGCGACTGGTCGCCCTGGGAGTGAGATGCTCGGACGCCAACAACATGCGGGGCGCCCGCGATCGGCCGCCTGGACGCTCCCGCAGGCCGGAGCATACCCTGTCCGGCGCCGGAAAAAGAACGGGCGGCTGTTCGGCCGCCCGTTGACCTCTGCTTTGCGACTGAACCCCTGAATTTCAGATCAAATCCTGCGGGCCAGAGCCGAAATCGACCTGCAGGTCGAGTCCGGTAAGAGTCGCGTTGGCCTCGAATTCAAGGGTGATCTTGAGCGTCTCGCCGGCACCGATGGTGCGATCGGCCAACTTGCCCTTCCACGTATCGATGGTCACCGAAGTCGGCGAATCCTTGGTGTCCCAGAGCGTGAAGCCGTCGAGTTTGACCTTCAGCAGCTTCTTGCTACTTGCGGCCCAATTCAGCATCAGACTCTCGATGCTGACCGGCGTGGTCCCGGTGTTGGTCAGATCGAGCGTTATGACCTTGCCGGAGACCACAGGGGTGCTAGCTGTGACGTTGCCCGGTCCTGGCGTCTGCGGACCGACGTGCACCGTCGCGTCGTCGAGCGCCACGACCGTGTCGCTGCCGAGCGTAGCCGTGACGACCGCGGTGTTGGTCAAATCGCCGCCGACCACGGTCGGAATCAGCGAGTTGCTCGAACCGATCTTCGGCGGCGAGTTGTGCTGGTCGAAGATCGTCACGCCGCCGAAGGTCTTGCCGCCGCTGAACGCCGCGGCCGAGATGGTGAAAGCGTACCCGTCGACGACGTCCCACTTCGCATCGCCGACCGGCGAGCTGACCGTCATGGCTTTGTAGGCGACACCGTTGTTGGCGGTCCCGGACTGGTTCAGGTCGGTTTCCAGCGTGCTGTCGAAGTCGACGAGCCAGCTTTGGGCGTTCGTCGCGCCCGCCACCCATCTGCCGTCACCGCCGCTGAACCCGAGCGACTGGTAGCCCGACCACGCGTTGGCCGCATACTCGGTGTTGGTGCCACCCAGGGTAATGTAGTCCTGGTAGAACTGCGCCAGCGTCGTGCCGTCGCCGTACTTCACCAGGAAACCGGCCTTGTCGCTGCCGGTCAGATCGCTGAACTTGTGCGTCTTGCCCTGCGATGTCCAGCCGATGTCGGAGCCCGTGCCATACGTGTTGTCGTTGACGTTCATGCTCTGACGGTAGACCACGCGGATGTCGCCGTTGGACAGCGTCGTGTAGCTCAGCGAGCCGGAGTGGTAGACCTGCCCGTTGACGGTCACAGTCATCTGCACCGGCGGGATCACCGTGGCGCTGTAGTTCCACACCTCGCCGGTCTCGAGGATGCCGTCGCCGTTGTCACCGCTGACATAGGTCGGCTCAAAGTCGTCGGATGAGTCGTTGGGCGTGCCGTTGTCGTCCTTTACGAGGACGTTGCTCAACGGCTCGGAGCCGGTATTCCTCACTTCATAGTTGTAGGTTATCGCCTCGCCGAAGTTGGCGGTCGTCTTGTCGGCCGTCTTGTCGATGCTGAATCCCGTAGCCGTGCGGACGTAACCGAAGTCCACATCCGTGCGGTTCTGGCCGGCGGACAAGGCCGCGTTAGCGACATTCAGAGTGCTCAGGCCGTCGAGGTCGTAGGTCTGCGTGTAGTTGGCCTGCGGAGTCAGCGTCACCGTATAGGTGCCGGCGGGCAGTCCCTCGAAGAGGTACTTGCCTCCACCAGCGGTCGTGTCCGTCATGGTGATGTCGGCCACGTTGTCGCCGTTGAAGTCGCCCGTGAGCGTCACAAGCCAGCCGTCGAGGCCCGACTCGCCGTCCTGCACGCCGTTGGCGTTCGCGTCGAACCACACGGTGTCGCCGATCGATCCCAGCGGGCCCGTGACGATCTCGACGGTCGCGCTGTCGTTATCCGTCACCGTGGTGCCATTGCCGATACCGGTCACGGTCGCCGTGTTCACCGACCCGCCGCCCTCGATGTCGGGGATGTACGAGTTGCTGCCCCCGGTCTTCGCCGGCGAGTTGTGCTGGTCGAAGATGGTCACGCCGCCGAAACTCTTGCCGCCGGTGAACGCTGCGGCCGAGATGGTGAAAGCGTACCCGTCGACGACGTCCCACTTCGCATCGCCGACCGGCGAGTTCACCGTCATGGCAGTGTAGGCGATACCGTTGTTGGCAATCCCCGACTGGTTCAGGTCGGTTTCCAGCGTGCTGTCGAAGTCGATGAGCCAGGTCTTGGCGGTCGTCGAGCCCGCCACCCAACTGCCGTCGCCGCCGCTGAACCCGAGCGACTGGTAGCCCGACCACGCCGCGTACCCCTCGGTGTTAGTGCCGCCCAAGGTAACGTAGTCCTGGTAGAACTGCGCCAGCACGGTGCCGTCGCTGTACTTCAACAGGAAGCCGGCCTTGTCGCTGTTGGTCAGGTCGCTGAACCTGTGCGTCTTGCCCCGCGATGTCCAGCCGGCGTCTGAGCCGGTGCCATACGTGTTGTCGTTGAAGTTGTTGTCTTGGCGGTAGTAGACGCGGACATCGCCGTTAGCAAGGGTCTCATAACTCAGCGTACCCGAGCTGTATGTCGGGCCGCCGACGGCCGGGGTCACCGTCATCACCACCGGCGGGATCACCGTGGTGCTGTACTTCCAGGTTTCGGTCGTATCAAGCAAGTTGTTCTGGTTGGTGTCACCAATGTTGAACCCGCCGCTAAGCACCGGCGTCGGATTGAAGTCGTCCTCGGCAAAGTCCGGGGTCGCATTGTCGTCGGCGACAACGACGCTGGAAATCGGCACGCCGCCGGTGTTCCACACCGAGTAGGTGAAGGTCACCGGGGTGTTGGGCGCAACGATAGCGGTACCGAGCACATCCTTGATGATCTCGATGCCTGGCGTGGGGTTATAGTACCCGAAGTCCAGCGTCTGGTCGCTGCCGCCGCTGGGCAGGAACACCGGACTCGTGGCGGCCGGCTGGGCGTTGCTGTCCAACGCCGGGTTGCTGCCCTGCCCCGTCGGGCTCGCCGTGAAGCCCGTTAGCGCCGGGTTGATCGCGTCCACCGTCACCACGTACGTCCCTGGCACCAGGTTCGCAAACTGGTAGTAGCCCGCCTGGCCGACGTTGGTCACCGTCGTCGTCTGCCGCGTCACCGCGTTCCCGGCACCGTCGGTGCCCGTCAGCGTCAGCGCCACCCCGTTGATCCCCGTGCTCCCATCGTTCTGAATTCCGTCGGCGTTCGTGTCCACCCACACATAGTCGCCAATCGTGGCCAGATGATACAACCCCTGGTCCCAGGTCAGATCGGTCTCGCCCGACACCAGCGTCGTCGTCCCGGCGATCAGCCCGTCGCTGTCCACCGTATCATCGCCGCCTTGGTTGGCCGGACTCGCCACCCAGCCCGGCGCCACAAACGCCACTTGATAGTCGCCCGGCGTCAGGCCTGTGAAGAGATACAATCCGCCGCCGGCGGTCGGCTGCGTTCCGACCAAGTTGTTCCCCGCGTCGTACAGGTTCACCGTGATCCCGTCGATGCCCGGCTCGCCGCCGTCCTGGATGCCGTTGGCGTTGAGGTCGTTCCACACGAAGTCGCCCAGGGCCGCCGATCGCTGGTTGCCGAAGTTGTAGCTGCCTTTGGCGATGAATGACTGACGGCCCTCGGTGGTTGTGACCGTTCCGTCCAGGGAGGAGTCCAGGTGCAGGATCAGTTCATTCTTGCCAGCCGATTCCGCGATCAACTGGTTGGCCAGGGCGACCATCGTATTGAAATCGGCCAGGCTGGTGAACCCGCGGGAGTCAGGACCCAGCGCCTTGAAGTTCTCGGCCGACAGATCCGGATTCACATCGTATCTCAGTTCGTACAGGGCAAGGCTGACGGCACCGGCTTCAATGGCCGGGTCCGGCGTTGACGTCGTGAAGGTGGGGTAGTGGTTGTACAGATAGCCCATCCGCCCGGCGTTGGCCGGCAGGCCGGCAGGCGCAAGAGGCGGACTCTTCTCTGTGCTCAGGGGATCGATGTCCACCGGGAACAGGGTCGGCCCGATGGGGGGCGGGGGCGGGGTGAAGGGCAGGAACGCGTCCAGGTCCACACAAAACGAAGTGAACTTCTCCGGGCTGATGTCTGTCCAAGGCGAAGCGGTGCCAACGGAGATGCTCAACTCTCCGGCCGAAAGATTGAACGGGAGGCTTTCGAAGAACGACAGGGAGACGCCTTCCCACCGTCTGGGGCTGTTGTTAACGCCAAGGTAGTTTGCGAAGGGGGGAGTCGGATTTGGGCTGGCCGGGTCGTTATCCAGCGCCCGCACCGAGACATCGATGAAATTGGCCCCTTGCTTCAGGACCGGCTGCAACTGCGACAGGGCCTGCGCGCCCGTGTTGACGTACCCGGCGGGCGGCGTCTCGATCAACCGGTAGTCTCCGGGGGCGATGTCCGAGAACAGGTAGGCCCCGTCGGCGCCGGTGGTCTGCGTGGCGACCGGCACGTCGTCGCCAGTGCCCAGGCTTGCGTCCGCCCCGGGCGCCGTCAAGGCGATCTGGGCGCCGGCCAGATACCCTTCCCCGAGGTCCAGTTGAGCGTTGTTATTGGTGTCGACGAACGCGGTCCCCTGGAGGAATCCGTTGCCGCTGAGGAGCAGGCGTTGCTCCAGCACCTCCATGAGCGGCTGGGCGACGGCCGGCGCCGTGGAGGCCTCGTGGGTCTCGTGGCCAAAGCAGGAGTGCGGACGTTTCACTGACCGTTTCATGGGACGACCTCCAAATCCGTCCTGGGGCCCCGGACGTGCTGGGTGTTCCTCGCCGGCACAGCGGCGCGGAACATACCTCCTCAAAGACATACTGCCCGTAAGGCTGAAGTCGGCGAACGCCGGCTTCAGTGATGCTTGGATCCTGCAACTCGGAAAGAGACCCGTCGAAGGTCCTGGGAGCATAGCAAGACTCTCCCAGTAGACGGCGAGCTTGAGCAGCGCTACACCCTCGTTCTGAGGCCGGTTAATACCCCTGGCACCAAACCCGCCGACGCCCTCTCGGCGGCGCCGAAGGAGGGCGTCCTCTGAGAGGCTTGGCTCAGGTGACCCGGAACCGTTCCGCTACCGGGCGATTCGGGACCGGAGCATGGCCACGCAGCCAGCCAGGAGGGCGATCGCGCCGGCGGCGAAACCGGCATCAATCTCCGGAACGTCAGGCAGACCAGGGCCGGCCTGCGCAGCGCCTGTCACTAAGAGGACAACCAAGGCACCGAACAACATCGATCGTTTCAACACTGTACTTCCTCCCTTTCTCGGACGCGCCTAGGCACCGGACGACTTCGCTTTTGTAAGCGGAGGATTATGAACTAAAAAGGGTAGAAAGTCAAACTACCAAGAAAGGAATAATTGCGACGGGCCCGGCACGGGTTCTCCAGCATCGCCAGATTGCCCCGTTTCACAGTGTGGGATTTACCTGGAGTGTGTCCAGCGCGGCTGCGCGCGGCAGAAGAGGGGAGACTACGGAGCGCCGTGGCGCCCCGCACCTACAAGCGGCCAAGTCCGTCCCCGGCCGCACGCTGCTCCAGGACCAGACCGGGCAGTTCATTGCCTATAACCTTGCGGGGGGACCGCCGAGCGGCCCGGGGCCCAAGAAGCCGTTCAAGTGCCGGCTGTCCTGCAAGAAAAGTTCCGACCTGGTCGCCTGGTCGCAGGAAGAGGTCCTGGCGGAGTCCGAGTGGACGGGCGCCGTGCCGCAACGCCCCCTCATCGCTTGCCAGGGGAAGAGCGGTCCGGCCGTCCTGGGGTTCGGCGAACCCGATGAATGGGGCCTGGCGCTGTGGGAACCCAACGCCGAGGGGCGGTGGGACCTGACCGGTCGCCTGTGGGGCCTTCTGCCGGATACCGCCAATGCAACGTACCACCCACGTTGGGGCTACCTGATCGCCTCGATGCACTCGCGGACACACGAGTGGTGGCCGCAGGAGGCCTCGGGGCCGTACCTGTGGCGCGGGCCGGACCTCGCCCCTATGCGCGCGTATCGCAACCCGGTCCTTCCGCCGGCGCTTCAGAAAACGGTGCCGCAGGAACGTCCCCAGAACACCTTTATCGTGGGGCCCCGCGGGGCGCTGCCCCAGGTGGGAAACTGGTTCAATGCAACGGATGTGGCGCCTCCGAACGCGCCGAGGCTGCCGGTGGGCGAACTCGCTTATGTGCCCGCGATGAGACGCGCGAGGGAAATCTTGAAGGGAAGTCAGCACTTCCGCGATCCGGCGCCGGACTGCGGCACGGTCCACCCCCGGGCCCGCGTTTTCATGATCGACGTCGGAAAGCAGCGTCTGGCCCTCGCCTTGGACGCCGAGAAGAGCGACGCCCAGCACTACGACGTTATCCGCCTGGACCCAACCGGGCGCGGCGATTTCGGGCAGGCCGCCATCCTGCGCCGCAACTGCCTGGTGCACCGGGCGGCGAAGGGGGCCGAGCAGGCACGCTTCGAGTACCAGTTCGCCGGATATCTCCCGGCCATGGACATCGGGGGCATCCCGGTAGCGCCCGGTCTGATCGTCGACTATGAGGAGGGTGCTGCGCTCGGCGCCGCGAGCAAAGTATCCTACGAGTTGTCGACCTGCGCGGTCGGCGAGTGCCGCTTCGGCGACAAGACCTACAAGGTCCGTTTCTACGACGCCACGGGCAACCTGAGCGTCCGCGACCCTGCGCGGCCGCCCTGGGACATCAACATGCCCAACGCCGAGGCCTGGGGCGACTGGTT
>Ga0315288_10008111_pt1 | contig 13264 bp, 10 predicted proteins | sample YL17G11_20_MG_FD_203454 | JGI IMG/M metagenome (GOLD analysis project Ga0315288, IMG submission 203454) | Sediment microbial communities from Yellowstone Lake, YNP, Wyoming, USA - YL17G11_20 | ecosystem: Environmental > Aquatic > Freshwater > Lake > Sediment | place: USA: Wyoming | collected...
TCTGCTGTATATTCGCCTGGTCCAAGCATCTCGATAACCTCCAACACGGATTCAGATTTCTATGTTGGAATATCGGCACTTGGGGGTAAGATACGTTAAAAATACTCTGTATTGCTGCTACAGTCTCTAATTTTCGAATCATTAAACCGTTTCATTTGACACCATCCGTCCTGCCCTTCTGGGCAAAATAAAGTTGAAAACCCGTACAGACGTCATTCCGACCGAAGTCCCGACACAATTCGGGACGAAGTGGAGGAATCTGGCTGTGAATAGGGTGCAAGCATACTCCGTGACCAGATGTCTCGACTCCGCTCGACATGACAACTGGAGGACTTCATTTTCCATCTCCTTTCAAAAGAGTTGACGTGTTAACGGCGCAGACTCCTCACCCATTTATGGATACCAACTGAACAACACCGCATCAGGCCAAGGAGAACCGCACATCACTTGCTCCTCAGACAGCTTCAACGCCGGACGAAACGATAAATGTTATAAATGTTAGAATGCATCTTCCCCGCAGAAAAGTCAAGAAAAATCCCTCGAAAATGGGCAATCTTGGCCAAAATCCCGTAGTTACCACGTATAGGTACACCCACTTGGCAGCCTGCCGCAGGATCGTTATCTCAACGGCCATTTGTACGGACAATCTAAAAGCCAGTAGTCCGTGAGCGATTGCAGGTCGGCAAAGTCAATATCCTCGTCATTGTCCAAATCGCCGGTCACGTCGCCGATAAGCCACAATTCTGCGAAAACCGCAAAGTCGTCGAACTCGACAAAGCACAACGGCCCGCCCGGCCAGAAACCGCCTAAAAGCTCATAGCCGCCGGCAGCACTGTAACCCGCATCCGGCTGACCTATCGTACCCGTAAGCACGTACTGCCCGCCGCTGCTCGTCCCGCCCCCGCCATCAATCGTGCTCCAATCCAGAATGTAATCCCCACCGCTCTGACTCAAGGCCGACAGACTTGTTAGTACACATACCGCCAGCAATGACATGATTCTGTTTCGATTTATCGGTCTCATTATTGCGTCTCCTCAGCCAGGGGGTCGCGGATGCTTGTTTTCTTTTGCTGCCCTATCTGGTTAATCTCACGAACTCATCAACGGAAAGTCCTGCCTGCCTGATGATAGCCCTCAATGTGCCTCGGTCAAGTTCCTTGTGGTCGGGAACAACCACCTGGGTAAAAGGAGTATCTCTGCGCAAGGTCACGTGGCTGCCTTCCCTGCGCTTGAAATAAAACCCCGCTTTGCCCAGTATCTTTACGCACTTTTTGCCCGAGACCACAGGAAGCTTGCTCATACTGCTACCACCATAACGTCAAAGTTCTCCTTTGGCACAGCAAGACCATCCTCTTCCAGGGAGTGTATGTAGCAGGAAATGGCCTCTTTAATATTCTGGATTGCTTGTTTCTTTGTCTTCCCCTGGCTCACGCAGCCCGGCAGGCTCGGACATTCCACAACCCAGTACCCATCTTCCCCACGATATACCACAACTTCTCTCATAAAACACTTACCCCTTGATTCAACTATGTCATGCACTTGTTTTCTTTGAATCATACCATAATTTAGGTGGGTTTCCAATGGCCGATTCAACTCGTACCGAAAATAATCAATAATCACTCAAGACCGGCCACCTCGGCTCGTCCCGCCCCCGCCATCCATCGTGCGCCAGACTATTTGATAGTCGCCGTCGACAAGGTTGCCTTCACATACTACAAGCAGGACAACGCAAAGCACAAGCAGCCACCGGATCGTTAGCGCAGTCATTACATGCCTCCTTCCTGAGAATGGACCATCTTCGCCACCAGAGACTCCATCGCGGCCATACGCTGCTCCAGCTTTCTGTTCTGTTCTTCCAACTGATTGACGCGACTATGGAGGTGCTCAATATAGATATGCGCCTTTTCGAGCTCTTCGACAACGCCTCTGCTGCGAGCGCCGATTTCGACCATCTCCCGGCCATTTTCATCTTTTTGTATTTTCGGCATAGCAGGCAAATGTTTTTCTCGCCACATAAACTCTGACTGCTCATCAATGGATTCAAGCTTATAGCCGGGTTCAAACACATAATCAGCGTGAAGGAGAGCCCCTCTCTGATAGATAGAGCCGTTGACATCAAGCTTGCCGGCAGGGGTCGTTGTCCCAATGCCGACACCGCTGCCACCACTAATATATATCTGTCCGCCCAAAACAACCGCAGTTTGTTTTGTCCCATCTGCCGACATCGCTACTGACGACCAGTCTCTATCCGATTCCTTAGCTATCCAGGTATTGCCCAAGTCCGTTGAGACATATATCTGTCCGCCGAAATCAACCGCAGTTTGTTTTGTCCCATCTGCCGACATCGCTACTGACTCCCAGCCTCTATTTGATTCCTTAGCTATCCAGGTATTGCCCGAGTCCGTTGAGACATATATCCGTCCGGTCCAAGCAACCGCAGTTTGTTTTGTCCCATCTGCCGACATCGCTACTGACGACCAGTTTCTATTCGATTCCTTAGCTATCCAGGTATTGCCCGAGTTCGTTGAGACATATATCTGTCCGGCGAAATCAACCGCAGTTTGTTTTGTCCCATCTGCCGACATCGTTACTGACCGCCACCATCTATTCGATTCCTTAGCTGTCCAGGTATTGCCCGAGTCCGTTGAGACATATATCTGTCCGGCGAAAACAACCGCAGTTTGTTTTGTCCCGTCTGCCGACATCGCTACTGACCACCAGCCTCTATCCGATTCCTTAGCTATCCAGGTATTGCCCGAGTTCGTTGAGACATATATCTGTCCGACGGCAACAACCGCAGTTTGTTCTGTCCCATCTTTCGACATCGCTACTGACCGCCAGTCTCTCTTCGATCCCTTAGCTATCCAGGTATTGCCCGAGTCCGTTGAGACATATATCTGTCCGCCATGAACAACCGCAGTTTGTTTTATCCCATCTTCCGACATCGCTACTGAGCACCAGTTGCTATCCGATTCCACAGGCGTCCAGTCCTTGGTCATGTGCGTCTCGTAAATTACCTCCGTCTTGATATTACCTTTAACCTCCAGTTTGGCGATAGGGCTCGCCGTTCCAATGCCGACGTTGCCATTAGAAGCTATCGTGAGCCTTGCCGTGCCCCCCGTCATTAATTGGACCTGAGTGTTTTTGAAGAGGGCCATATACTGGCCGTTAGTTTCATCTCGGAGTAGGAATTCACTTGCATCAGCCAGAATAGAGTAATCGTTTCCTCCTGTAGTGGAATCAGTCCAACGCAGCCTGGGAACATCGGCGGAAATATCAATGTTCGCCTGCGGCCCCGTCGTCCCGATGCCGACATTGCCGTTGTCGTAGATAGTGCCCGTTACTAGCGCTGAACCATCCCATTTTGGAATGCAGTTTGTAGTATTGCTGCCAACTTGCGGGTCTAATTCGCTTGTTATACCAACCTGATCACCATCATCTAATCCAGCAGGACGGTTGGAAACTTCAAGCCAAGCTATTCCATCCTTGATTGACGCAGGAACAGTTGGGTCTGTCTCAGTCTTCAAATAACCTGCCAGAGCGTGGTTTCCCCAGCCATAGGCCGTATTCCAGTTAGTTATGTTGGACCAGGTTATTCCAAACGCGGGAGAGCCGACGTAAACAGGGTCCGTCTCGCTTGTTATTCCAACCTGATCACCATCATCTAATCCAGCGGGACGGTTAAAAATCTCAATCCAGTCTATTCCAACGCTAATACTATCAGCTGTCTTTGCGTAAATCGCATAAGGCGTGGCCGTAAGCTCCTGACGTGGCGACAGAGTTGTATATACGTTGGGGTCGTTGAGGTTCCCTGCCCGGACGGCGATTTGCAGCCAGCGGTCGTTGCCATCAAAAACACCGCTACTAAAGTCCAATAAAACTGTGAAATAGCCATCGATTACATCTACCTCGCTTATACTGATAGTGCTTCCCTTCTGTGTCCCTACGACGTTGGCATCGTAGAGCTTGAACTGAAAATCATACAGTCCGTCCGCCGTGCTGTTGGCATCAATCAGCCGACCCTGATACGTGAACACCGTGCCTACCGGCGCGGCCCCTGCTGACTGGCCCAAACCAAACGCCAAACACAGTGCTACCGCTAAAATTCTCGAGCTTTTCATTTTCCTGCCCTTTCAAGAGTTGGTTGTTTTTCTATGCGCACCGGATCCGGGCCGGCGTATTCTTACGAATTCCGCAGAGTTGGGATGTACAAACCATCATCGTCTCCCGGACTCCGAATTCCGGCGCGATTAGTACAAAACGATAGCATAATTATACCACTTAAAGGCGCTGCCCGTCAAGAAATCCCCCCAAAAGTCTCACGCCGGCCTCTTAGAAACCGGGGGGAAAGGCCCTTCCCAGCGTCTCAAAACCCGCCCTGAGTGTAATCGAAGGGGGCTGAATGGCGATTTTTGAGCGATCGTTGCCGATTTTGTGTTTTTTTGGAGCGGCCTTTGAGTTATACTGCCGGGGCAGATACAGACATAGCCTCGAGCAGTCGGAACTGTGCAGCGTCCGTACTGCTGTGTTTTGAGCAATCTCTGTTCGTGGTTAAACACCACTGAAATGAGTTCTGCAAAATTGCAGGTAATCAACAAACGATTTTTTCTTTTCTAAGTAGGCCTAACCTGCAATTTTGCAGAAGCCTTCAGGACCAAATTGAAAGGAGACCAACCAATGAGTATAGAGAATCGCCAGAGACAACCAATGCGGCATACGTGTTGCCCGTGCGGCTTGCCCCCAGGGGGCGGCCATGATTCAAGCGACGGCATTACCCGCCGCACCTTCCTCCAGGGCGCAGGCGGCGCAACATTATTCGGAGCAGCCTTGACCGGCCTGACATGGTCCACCATAGCAACGGCGCAGACCCAGAGCGAGACCGCCCCCAAGCGTCGGCCCCTCATGGTCAAGCCTGTGCTCATTTATGACGTTCCGCAGCCCAGGAAGCAAACCAGTTGGCGGAGCTGGGGAGGAATCCAAACCGAGCAGCATGCCGAACAGGAGGCCGCTCGAATTCAGACCGAGCTGAACGACCTGACAAAGCGGGCGGACTTTCCGGTCAAATTTCTGCCGGTTTCCCGAACGCGAAATGCCGCGGGCCTCGCGGGCGTGACCGATTTGGACAAGGCCGATGCCTTCCTCGTCTATGCCGCGGGCGGCGGGATGGACACCTTCGACGCCCTCGCAAACAAGAGCAAGGATATGATCATCTTCTGCCGTCACACGTCCGGGCCTGTCTATCTCTGGTACGAGATTATCAGCCCGCGCTATCTCCGCCAGCACACCGATACGCTGGCGATCAAGGGTGTGGACGACGGCGACGTGGTTGTTGACTGCCAGGATGAGATTCTTTGGCGGCTCCGCGCACTATGCGGCCTGCGCAATACTATGGGCACTCGAATAGTGGCCATCGGCGGACCGGGCGCCTGGGCACAGCCGGCCGGTGTCGTGCCCAAGCTCGTTGAGGACAAGTGGAAGTTCGACATCCAGACCCTCTCCTACGATGAATTAGGAAAGCTCATCAAGCAGGCCCGCGCCGACAAGGCCGCCGTCGAGCGCGCACAGCAGCGGGCCGCCAAGTATCTAAAGTCAAAGGGCACAAAGTTGGAGACCAAGCGCGAATTTGTCGATAACGGCTTTTTGCTCGACCAGGTCTTCCGCGGGGTGCTGAACAAGGCCGGCTGCGGCGCTATTACCATCAACGGCTGCATGGGGACAATTATGCCGCTCGCCGAGACCTCGGCGTGCTTGACCCTGAGCCTGCTAAACGACGCCGGGTACCTCGCGTTCTGCGAGTCGGACTTCGTCGTGATTCCCTCCGGCGTCCTGCTGGCGAATATCTCCGGCAACCCGGTCTTCCTCAACGACCCGACGTACCCGCACGACGGCGTAATCACAATTGCGCACTGCACCGCGCCTCGCCGCCTGAGCGGCGACAAGCTCGAGCCGGCCAGGATTATGACCCATTTCGAGTCCGACTACGGCGCCGCGCCGAAGGTCGAGATGCGAAAAGGCCAGACCGTTACAAACATCATCCCCGACTTCGCATCCAAACGCTGGGTCGGACTGTTGGCCGAGACGATTGAGACCCCGTTTATGGATATATGTCGCGCCCAGGTTGACATCCGCTACGACTGCGACGATTTGCTATTGGCCGAGAGAATGCCCGGCTTCCACTGGATGACGGGCTATGGCGACTATACGCGAGAGCTCGGCTACGCCCTTAAACGCGTCGGCATCACCTGGGAAAACCTCAGTGCATAAGCAAGGCCGAGTTCGATTTGCGATGTAGAGGCGGGGCCGCTGAAGTCGGCAGAGGAATTGCGTCTGAAAACGGCGAGCAGGACTATATTACGCCCGCTCTTCGACAGTGCAGCTTAACGGTATGAAGGAGAATAGTATGAGATTCCAACGTTGCCTCTTAGGACTGCTGATTTCTGTGTTACTCACCGAGTCTGTACAAGCAGCCACACTGTACATTTCGCCGCAAGGCAATGATGCCTGGTCGGGGCGCCTGGCTAAGGCAAACAACGAGCGCACCGACGGGCCTAAGGCGTCGCTGGCCGGCGCCAGGGACGAAATTCGCAAATTCAAGGCGCAAGGCCCGCTCAAAGAGCCGGTCCAGGTTATTGTTGCTGCGGGGACATACACGCTCGCCGAGCCGTTTGTATTGGCGCCCCAGGACAGCGGAACAAAGGATTGTCCCATCGCATACCAGGCCGCTGACGGCGCCAAACCGGTGTTCTCCGGCGGACGAATAATCACTGATTTTCAGCCCGGAAAGGACGGTATATGGCAAGCTCGCATACCGCAGGTCGCAGAGGGCAAGTGGTATTTCGAGCAGTTGTTCGTCAACGGCCAACGCGCCACCCGGGCGCGCACGCCCAACAAGTGGTACCACTATATGGGCGAAACCTCCGAGGTTCCAATCGAGGGCAAACAGGGACAATACCGCCGCGTCACGCCCGTCCGGCCGGATGCGCTCGAACCGCTGCGAGAACTCAGCCCCCAAGAAATCCACGACGTCACGCTTATGGCCTATCATAAATGGTGCATTACCCGCCGATACCTGACCGACATCGACACCGCCGCCAACATCATCATCACCGTTGGAGAGCAGCTCAAGAGCTATTCAGGCTGGCCAAGTAATACCCGGTTTCACCTTGAGAACTTCAAGACCGCCCTCGACGCGCCCGGCGAATGGTTCCTCGCGCGCGACGGGATGCTGTACTACAAGCCGCGGCCCGGAGAGGATATGACCACGGCCGAAGTAATCGCGCCGCTCGTCGAGAAGCTCGTCATTTTTGAGGGAAACGCGGAGGCCGGACAATTCGTCGAGCATATCAGGCTCAAGAGTCTGACACTCCACCACAATAGCTATCTCCTCCCGCCAACCGGCTATGCGCCCTTCCAGGCGGCCTACGCCACCGAAGCCGCCGTGATGGCCGACGGCGCTCGCAATATCACGCTACAAGACTGCGAAATTGGACATGTCGCTACCTATGGCGTATGGTTTCGCCGGGGCTGCCGCGACTGCCGCGTTGAGCGAAGCTACATCCACGACCTCGGCTCCGGCGGCGTCCGCATAGGCGAAGGCGAGATCCGACCGAACGAGCCCTCCCGCACGAGTCACATCACCGTCGATAACAATATCATCCGCACCGGCGGGCGGATATACACCTCCGGCGTCGGCGTCTGGATCGGACAGAGCGGCGACAATACCCTTACGCACAACGAGATCGCCGACTTCTTCTACACGGGCATATCGGTCGGCTGGCGCTGGGGCTACGCAGAAAGCCTCGGCAAACGCAATACCATTCGCTTCAACAACGTGCACCATATCGGCTGGGGCGTCCTGTGCGACATGGGCGGAATCTACACCCTCGGCCCATCCGAAGGAACCGTCGTCAGCGACAACATCTTCCACGATGTATATGCCTACTCCTACGGCGGCTGGGGACTCTACACCGACGAGGGCAGCACCGGAATCGTAATAGAAAACAACCTCGTCTATAACGTCAAAACCGGCTGCTTCCATCAGCACTACGGCAAGGAGAACATCGTACGCAACAACATTATGGCCTTCTCGAAGCTCTACCAGGTCCAGGCAACGCGAGTAGAGGAGCATCTCTCCTTTAATTTTGAGAACAACATCGTCTATTACACCGAGGGCGTCCTCCTCTCCGGGCCCTGGACCCAGGTCAAAATCAATATGGACAACAACTGTTACTGGAACGCAGCGGGCAAGCCGGTGGACTTCGTGGGCAAGACGCTCGACGATTGGCGCAAGGAGACCGGCCACGACAAAACCTCAATTGTCGCCGACCCGCTGTTTGTTGACCCGCAGAATTTCGACTTCCATCTAAAGCCCGATTCCCCCGCTCTCAAGCTCGGCTTCAAGCCCTTCGATTACACCAAGGCCGGGGTATATGGCGACCCCGAGTGGATCAAAAAGGCCAATAGCGTTACATTCCCGCCTTTGGAAATCACCCCCGACCCGCCGCCCTGATACACTGCTCGTTCGCATGATTGCCCCCAAACCAGCCGCAAGGAGTGACACCGTATGAATCGCAAGCGCACCCGTTTGGTTCTGATGCTGGTCTTTGCCGGCGTCCTTGTCCTTCAATTCAGCGACTCTCTCGCGGCGGCCGAATTTCGCGCCGCCATTGCCGTCCGCGATGTCACCCCCGACCCGCTCCTGCCCGTCTCAGGAGGCGTCGGCCCTTCCAAACCCGTCAACAAAAAGATCGGCGCCCTGACCGTCCGCGCCCTAGTTCTCGAATCCGGGGACACTCGCGTCGCAATCTGCAGCGCCGATTTTCTCGGATTCCCAGGCGTCCTCTGCGAGAAAGTCCGCAAGCAGGTACCCGACATCCCCGCTGAGAATATCCTCATCGCCGCGACCCACAATCACAGCGCCCCCGATTGCTACGGCTTCCCCGGCCCCGACGGCCGCACCGCCGCCGACCTTACATACCTTGACGGCGTTTGTACGAAATTGGCCGATGCAGTCAACCAAGCCATCCGCCAATTGCAGCCTGCGAATCTCAAGATCGCAACCGGCAAGGCACGCGGTAAAATCGCCTACAACCACTACGCCGAGAACCTCTACGACCCCCGCTGCGGCGTCATTCAGCTCCTCGACCCCAACCAAAAACCGCTCGCCACCCTCATCAACTACGCCTGCCACCCCGAAGTCATCGGTGCCGGCCAGGAAATCCTCAGTCCCGACTTTGTCGGCCCACTCTATGACCGCATCGGGCAGCAAGGAGCAGGCACGGGCATCTTCATCAACGGCGCGCTCGGCGGAATGGTCACCGCCGACTGCCGAGGCCCAGACGGCAAAGACATCAGAACCTGGGACGAGTGCATTCGCATAGGTAATTTGCTGGCCGACGAGGCCCTGCGAATCGTCGCCGATGCCACAGTCCAAAAAAATCCCACGCTCGCCTGCGCCAGCACAGCCATTAAGTTTCCCGTCGAGAACGTGATGCTCCGCGCCGTCCTGCAGCTCTCGCCGTTAGGCTTCACAGCAGACGAAACAGGATGCGTCTCCACCCGGCTCAACCTCGTTAATCTCGCCGACGCCCAGATCCTAACCATCCCCGGCGAGGCCCTGCCCAACATCGGCTACTATCTCAAACGCAAGATGCACGGCCGGCATAACCTCCTCTTCGGCCTCACCAACGACGCCTTCGGCTACATCCTCACCAAAGTCGATTACAACAGCTTCGACCGCTACGACTACATCACCCGAACATCCCTCGGCGAAATGACCGGCGAAATCCTCATCGAACAAGCACTCAAATCCCTCGACTCCTTCCCCCGCCCACCCGTCATTCCGAGCCCGCCGTAGGCGGGTCGAGGAATCTGTTCCCAATTCAAAGTCATAAATCATTAAATATAGCTTCGGCAGCGTGGCCTTCAGCCCTCCATCAGACTAAGAGACCATCTCAAAACTCCAAATGTCATTCTGAGCGTAGCGAAGAATCTCATTTTTAGACACGCCAGACCCTTCGCTTCGCTCAGGGTGACAGATTTGAGATAGTTTCTAAACGCACCGCCGCTCGTGCCTGCCTCAGGTTATCATTCGCCATCGCCGATTAGGATACGTGCAAAGCTGATGGTTGTCCCGGAGCCTTGCCGTACCCCCAGCAATTCCAGTGTCTCTGACGCCGGTGAGCCGGCCCGCACCGTCGCAGTGAAAAAATCGCTAAACGGTCTATCTAATGGAACGCGGACGGGCGGGCCTGTGGTCCCATCCGTCAGGATTTCCACCAAGCGGTTCTCTGAAACAGGCTGGCCGCTTGCATCCGAACCATACGCGTAGAAGAACACGAACAACCGCTTTGCCGGGGTGATATGGAATCTGGCGCGCCCGGCCCGCTCATTCGATTTGCCTTCCTCCGCCGCGAGCAGTGTGCGGCGCAAAACCACTTTTCCTTTGCGGACCACGGCGTAGTTCAACGAGTGACTCTGCTTTTCGTCGGGGAAGAACTTCCCTCGCAATCGCTCATCCAGGGCTTGCTCGGTCCAGAGGACGTGCGCCGCGCCGTCCGGACCCAGCCACAGGTCCCCCGGATTGATCCAGCCGCAGGTCTTCTCCCGGCTGGCTATCTCCACCCACGGCTCGAACCGTTTCGTTGCGATGTCCGCAGACCACGTATAAAACAGCCGCCGGAAATCGTAGTCCCACTCGTTCCCGGTGAGCTGCTTCTTGAAGGCCCGCCATTGCTCGTTCGGCTCGACGATGTCGCTGACGCCGCAGAAGTGCACTTCACGCCCTTTCAAAACCACATTGGGATAGCATACGCGAATAGGCTGAGGTTTCGCGTACTCCGCTCCCCACGGCCATTCGAGCCGGCCTTGCGCGCTCCATTGACCGTCTCGATCAAGAAACACCCATTCCGCATGAGTGTAGCCGACATTCTGAAACAGGATCAGCTCATGGTTAGGCCCGTCGGCGGCGAGACTTCGATAAGAATGTTCGGTGAACTCCGGGCTGCCCGCCCACGCGGGCAGGAGCCTTCGCACAGGCTTGCCGGCATCTTCAACCGCAAACTCAAGCAGTTCCGGCCGTGCAGGCCCGGAAACCGCGTTGGCATCCGCGCTCACCGTCGGATTCGCGGAAAGGAATAGTCTGCTATCGGGAAAGCCGGCCATCGGGCACGGTTCTCGCGTTCGCCCCGATGCATCGACGCACACCCTCCGCCAGCCCTCTTTCCCGCGCTGGAACAGCATCCACCGGCAGTTGTTGAGCGGCTTGGCTTCATCGAGAGTCTCTATCCCGCTGGCGAATAGCTCATCGCCGATCCGCACCAAGCACGTTGACCCGTGACACCACATCGGCCCGGCCCCGTTATTGGCCGGCTTGTAGCTATAGACGTCCTCTTCGATCTGGACAACTGCTGTTAGGGGCAGACACAGCGCCGTCTTCGCCGCCGGCATCGCCCACAACAACAAAAACACGCTTACAACAGAATCTCTTTGCATCAACGGCTGCCTCATTGCTCACGCATATCCTGAAAAACACCGACCATAAATCATCGACCACCGACAGCAATGTAGGGTGCGATATTTCGCACCACTTTAACTCAAAACAATAAGCATACCACGTAACAACCGATATCGGCGGCCGCTCCGAGAACAATGGTGAGAGCCAGTGCAAGCCTCGCCTTCTGGGAAGTCCCCGTCCTTTTGGCGACGATGATTGTCAAGGGCAGCAGAATGACCAGTCGGAAAAGGGCCCCCGGCAGTGCCGCCAGAATAATCAACGTATTCCAACCAGCCCCGCATACGACCACAAAAATCATGATGCTACCGAACAAGCTCACGCTGTTGGCCGCCAGGAGCAAACGGCCGTTCAGATGACGTGCGAATCCAAAACTGATTGGCCCAAGGACGAGGAGCGAGATTAATCCCCCCGGGCCCCCCGGGACATTATACAAGGGGCCAACAGCAAGACGAAGAGCAGTTAACTTTAGAATCTCCGGCATGCCCTCTGCGAACGTCACCATCAAACTGCCGAGGCTTGGAATGGCAGTCACAAGTGATCCAGCAAGCAGAAGCGCCCCCGCAATTCGGCCAAGTACGACTTTTGTTCCTTCGGGAGAGAACCCTTTCTTGTACCTGCGAGTCAGGTTGAATCCCATCACAGCTCCGAGAGACGAACCGAGTGGGATCAACACCGGGGAGAACATAATTCCGTCCGGGACAAAGAAAGCTAGCATCGCAAGAAACCCGCCAAGAACACTCAGGCCCAGAGTTGCCCAGAAAGAGCCTGTTTGGTCACCAATCCTTCCTATAAGATAAACTGTAATTGCCGAAGCCGGCGGAAGGACTACAGGGCAGACCACCGATATCCACAAACCGAGCCCGACCAGGCCACCCATGCAGAAGTTGGCGCCGAAGGTCCTGGAATATGCTGGAACGAAGATTACCAAGCTGACTCCACCAACAGCAGCCATCGCAGCCACAGCAGCAACAGCCTCGCCTATTAGCCTGCCCTTGCTGACAGGCGGCCTCTCTGGCGTTCGATTTCCGACATTCCTTGATGCGATATTTCCCATACTCACTGCCTCCCAGCCTGCTCAGACCTTGCAGAGTGGCTCTCCGAAGCCTTCGACTCGAATTCCTTCACTAACTGAAAGGAGTCCTTCTGGGCGAGGTCCTTCCGGGCGACGTTCTTCGCGGCAAAAGTCTCCTTGTACCTGCGAGTCAGGTTGAATCCTATCACAGCCCCGAGAGTTATGTAATTATGTAGGGTGCGATATTTCGCACCACTTCAAGTATCACTCTTCCAGCCAGTCTAAGCTAATGATACCCAAGTCGCCCAGGCCGACCGTCCCGTCGCAGTCCAAGTCCGCCTTCTCGCAGGGGCAGCCGGCCTCGCTTTCCCATATAAGCCGTGCAGGGTGCGATATTTCGCACCACTCTAACTCAAAATACGCATCAGTGAGTTGCTTGCCGATTGTACTAAACAGAATAGCACTATCTCTCGACACAAACAAGCCCAAAATCGACGGAATTCCAAGCCAATGCCCCAAGATAGAAAAGTGTCAAGGCACATACGACGATGGCACCATACATCCCGACCTTACCAGGAAGTCGCCGCCTCCCGACAATCCCCAAGACCAGCGCCAACACTTCGGCGATGAAGCCAAGACCAAGGCAGGTGTAAAAGTAGATGACATCGTATGCACCGAGGTTGACCAGTAACACGCCGATGATGAGCGGCACCAACAGCCCAGCAATGAAGAGGACT
>Ga0315288_10008113_pt1 | contig 13263 bp, 8 predicted proteins | sample YL17G11_20_MG_FD_203454 | JGI IMG/M metagenome (GOLD analysis project Ga0315288, IMG submission 203454) | Sediment microbial communities from Yellowstone Lake, YNP, Wyoming, USA - YL17G11_20 | ecosystem: Environmental > Aquatic > Freshwater > Lake > Sediment | place: USA: Wyoming | collected...
ACTAATTCTTTGGTTATCCAGGATAAATTAATGATTACCCAAACCAGCATTGGCAATACCACAGATAAACTTTATATTCAACCCTCTGGCTTAGGTGGCGTTGACCTTATGGCTGGTAAATTTACTATTGATGAAACCGGCGACATTCATATTAGCGGTAATGTTTATGTGGCCGGCACAGTTTCTACTGAAGGCTTAGAAGCCCGAAGTGCAACAGTTTCCGGCAGTCTCTTCGCCAATTTAATTAAACCCTTGCCAGGCAATGACCTTGCTATCCAATTATCCTCCACTGCCTCCGATTCCGGCACCCTAAATACTAAATACAAAATACTAAATACTACTGGCGACGAAGTTGCCAGCATCGATGCTTCCGGCTCTGCTACTTTTAATAAAATCACCATTGCCAACGCTGCCCAAACTTCTGCTTCCGGTACTGGTTTTGGCCAAATTATTGATCCTCAATTTATTACCAATGCCACTGCCGGCAAAGCTGTTTTACCAGCTAATACTACGCAGTTAATCATTAATAATAAAAATATAACAGAAGATAGCTTAATCTATATTACTCCTACATCAAATACAGCTAATAAAGTTTTATATGTTAAAAGTAAAAAAGATTGTTTAGATGGCTACTTTACCGTGGCTGTTGATACTGCCATTAATCAAGAAATTGAATTTAATTGGTGGATTATCAACTGACGAAAGTCAGTTGATTAGTAGCTAGTATTTAGTAGCTAGTATTTAGTAGCTAGTATTTAGCAATAAAAAACATAAAATAAACCATGAATAATCAAATTTCCCAAATACCAAATACAAAATACAAAATACGAAGTTTTACCGATTTATTTTCATGGCAGGAAGGACACCGATTGGTGCTAATGGTTTACAAAATAACTGCTCAATTTCCCAAAAAAGAACTATATTCTTTAATTGACCAAATGAGAAGATGTGTCGTCTCTATTACTAGTAATATTGCTGAGGGCTTTTCTAGAAAAACAAACAAAGAAAAAATTCAATTTTATTTTATGGCAAAAGGTTCTTTAACAGAACTGCAAAATCAACTTTTAATCTCAAAAGATATCTCGTATTTAAATAAATCAGATTTTAAAATAATTGCTGAACAAACCGTTAAAATCCACAAATTATTAAATGGTCTAATTAAATCTATAAACAATAAATGTTAAATATTCTAAATACCCTAAATACTAAATACAAAATACTAAATACTAGATTCTATATTGCTCTCGCCATCCTTATTCTTGTAGGACCCCTTGTTTATTTAATAACAAAACATCCCCGCTCCGCCTCGGCCGGCTGGTGGGACGACACCTGGCACTACCGTAAAACCGTCGCTATCACCAATTCCAGCGGCGGCACTCTTACCAATCAAAGGGTAAAATTTTCCCTCGACACCGCTACTCTTATCACCGCTGGTAAAATGCAGTCTGACTGCGATGATATCAGGGTTACTGATAGTAACGGCAGTTTGCTAAACCATTGGGATACTATCTGCAACAACGCTTCAACTAATATTTATGTAAAAATTCCCAGTCTTCTTTCTACGGGAACCACGCTTTATGTTTATTACGGCAATCCCTCTGCCAGCAATATTGAACCTACCCTTGGAGCTAGCAGCAACCCCGGCACTTCTTGCGAAATGATGAAAGATCAAGGCAGCGTAACTACTGATGGCGCTTATTATGTCGTTCCCGGAGGAAATGATACAAACAGTATCCAAGTCTATTGCGATATCACCACTTTAAGCGAAGGCTGGACTCTGGTGATAAATAATAACTCAAGCATTACAACTAATCCGGAACCTGTCTGGAATGACGCGATCAATTCTGTTAACACCACCGGAACGTTTGGTTCAACCCTAACCGCTTTTGACCTTATCTTGGGACTAACCCACTGGAATTATTTGGGTTCAACTGCTATGGTTCAAGTTGGCACCAGCCCTTCCAATATTGAAAAAAGGGCTACCTACGATTCTATCTCCCTAAATACAGGTAATAACTATGCCCTAAGTCTTGGTACACAAACTTTATATCTGGGAGCTGACACTCCTGGCATTAAAAGTTATAGTGCCGCCAACAACTACCAATTCAGTACTTCAGATGATGACAATGATGTGTACGCGGACAACTGCGCCATCGAAAACGGCAGTTCTCCTTGGTGGTACGGTTCTTGTTGGGTTGGGTCATTTTGGGGCGGCGGTGATAGCGACGGTTATGAAAATGCTCCTTATTGGATCGGTATGTATCATAGTTATGGCGCCATTTATCTTGGCGGAGCGGACACAATGAAAAATGTTTCCAGCGGCTCTGCCAGCGCGGAAGAAAAAGGCACCTCGCCTATCGCCTATTGGTCTTTTGACGAAGGTTATAACACCACTGTCCATAATCAAATGGAAAAAAACGGCGAAAATGGCCTGGTTAGTTGGTGGAAAATGGATGAAGGTACTGGTACAACCGCTCCTGATACCATGAATATAAATATTGGCACTTTGGGCACCGGCACCTCTGCTCCAACCCGTTCAACTTCCGGCAAGATCGGCAATGCCCTAAGCTTTGACGGTAATGATTATGTTTCTATATCGGACAGTTCGACTTTAAGACCTTCCCAAATAACTGTCACTGCTTGGGTAAAATCATCAAACTGGTCAGGGCAAACCCATCCGATGATCGTCGCAAAGGGAGTCAACCAGGAATATATTCTTTGGTATGATTCTGAAGAAAGCAAATTCGGTTTTCGCATCGGCAATGTCGCCGTAACATCTTACAGTACTACCACCCCGGCAAATGATACCTGGTATCATTTAGTCGGCACTTACGACGGCACCACCAATAAAATTTATCTCAACGGAACTCTTCAGGATTCCGATTCTTATTCTGGTGGTATTCCCGCCAATACTCGTCCATTAGTATTCGGTGCTGGCAGTACCAGTGGTACTAGTTATTCCAATTTTCTAAACGGAATTATCGATAATGTTAAAATTTTTAATCGTATTCTCTCCTCTTCAGAAATAGATTCAGAATACCGTTCAATTCACGGCCAGATGATTAATATGTCTGCTTCTTCAGATTGGGTCGACGGCGCCCAACCCAATTCCAATCAAAAACCTTTAGGCAAGGCTTTGGATTTTGATGGCAGTGATGATTATGTAACCGTCGCTGATACTAACAATTCATTAGATTTTACCGATAGTTTTACCATAGAAGCTTGGCTCTATATTGATAGTTTACCCACCAGTGGCAATATTAAATCAATCACTACTAAATGGGTATCCAATACCGGCTGGGATCTTCGACTTTTTAATAACTCGGGCACTCAGAAAATAGGCTTTGGAATCGATGGCGCTGAAAGGGACACCAGTTACACATTGCCAACCAGTCAGTGGATTCATTTTGTTGGCGTCCATAATGCAACCAGTGACGTTGATTATTTCTATCTCAACGGGGTTCAAATTGCTTCTATAACCAGTTCCACCACTGACGCCTCGGCCAATGCCGCTACCACTGAAATTGGCAGAATGAATAGCACTTATGGAAGATATTTTGACGGCAAAATTGATGAAGTTAAACTTTTTGATTCCGCCATATCAACTGCTCAAATCAAAAAAGAATACAACCGCGGTGTTTCAGTCGCCATGGGTGTTGGCAAAAATGTTAATATCGGCGCCACCGGCCCGGTTGGTTATTGGAAACTGGACGAAGGCTCTGCTTACACTGCTTTTGATTCTTCGGGCAATAATAAAACCGGCACCTTAGGTGTTGGCAACTCCGCTCCCACTTGGACAGACGGAAAAGTTGGCAAAGCCCTAAGTTTTGATGGCATCAACGATTATGTTCCCATTACTACCAGCACTACCGGTATTATGGGTTCTGCTTTTACTTCTGCTACTGCCGAAGCTTGGGTTTATCTAACCGGCACTCCTTCTTCTACATCTTACATTTTTGAAGATGGCACTACTGATGGCTGGATTGTTATTGGCGTTAATACTTCCAGTCAACCATTTGTCCAAACCCGGCAAGCAGCTTCACCCTACACATCAGTTTATGCTACCTCTTCCACTGCCCTATCACTTAATACTTGGTATCATATTACCGGTATTGTTGATGCCAGTAATCTTTATCTTTATGTTAATGGCATTTATAACACCTCAAACACCCATACCGGCATTTGCGTTGTGGACAACGATGGCGTACGAATCAATAACGGTACTTTCCCGGGGAAAATTGACGAAGTCAAAATTTACAACTACTCCTTAACTGCCGATCAAATCAAGGTTGATTATAACAATGGAGCAGCAGTGAAATATTAATTAGTAGCTAGTATTTAGTAGCTAGTATTTAGCAATAAAAAACATAAAATAAACCATGAATAATCAAATTTCCCAAATACCAAATACTAAATACTAAAATGCCACTTGTAATCTTATCTAAAAATATAGTATAAATTACAAAGAGACGTTTGACGTCTCAAGGGAACGTTTGACGTTCTTATTAATACAGAGGAGGATTTTTATGAATTTAGCAAAAATTTTTACCTGGATTTTAACTGGTTTAGCTTTTATTCTTCCCTTATTCTTTCTGCCTTTAACTACCGAGTTTTATGTTTATAACAAAACTGTTCTTTTGGTTTTCTCTACTGCCATTCTCTTACTTGTTTGGGGTATGAAAATATTTTTTGCCAAAAGTGTCAGCTGGCAAAAAACCAGCCTTAATTTTCCCATTTTAGGCTTAATGGCCGTCTTTTTGCTGTCTACTTTTATCCAATCGCCCAACCACTTAACTGCTCTTTTTTCCCAAACTGCGATTATTCTTAGCCTGGGACTGCTTTATTTTATTATTGTCAATAACCTTAACGAACACCAAGAAGCCAAAAAAGCCGCTTCCTTTATCCTAATCGGTCTTATTGCTTCCTCGGTCGTTTTAGCCTGGCTAACTGTTTTTGCTTATTTAGGCCTTAATCAAAACTTTGGTTTGGAATGGCTCAAAACTAAACTTTGGACACCCAGCGGTTCACCCATTAATACCTTAAGTTTTCTGCTCGTTTTATTGCCCGCTACTTTATATTGGGCTTTTAAAACTAAATCAGGCCTGGAAAAAATCTTATTATTTTTGGCCTCTAGCTTACAGATTTTAGCCAGTATTTTAATTATTTCTTTATTTGTGGCTAAAACCGCCCAATTCTTTTACTTGCCGCCCCAATACGGCTGGCAAATTTGCGTTGAAGGCTTTAAAAATCTAAGAACCGGTCTTTTAGGTGTTGGCCCTAATAATTTTTTAAGCGCTTTTTCCCGCTTTCGGCCAATAGGTTTAAATAACACCGGTGTTTGGACCGTCAACTTTGGTTCCAACTCTAATGAATATTTTCAATTGCTGTCCACTGTTGGCCTTATCGGTCTATTTATGTATCTTTTATTAATTTTAAAAACCATTAAAAAAGATAATTTTAAAGCTGATTTGCTCACTAAAACCATCTATTTATTATTAGTCGCTGGCTTTATTATCCAACTAATTATTCCCGCTAATATTTTAGTTTGGCTGGTCATCTTTTTAGGTTTAGGTTTAAACCAAATTCTTAAATCCCCCCAACCAGCATCAACCACCAATCTAAAACCCGTGGTTTGGGGTACGATTGGCCTTATGGCTGTTTTTTCCCTCTCTACCCTTTATTTCCAGGGCAGATACTATTTGGCTGATTATTATTTTCGCAAAAGTCTTGTCGCTGCCAGCCAAAACAAGGGCATTGAAACTTATAATTTGCAAATCAAAGCGCTAAGGCTTAATCCTAATTCAGAAACCTATCGCTTAAGTTATGCCAATACTAATTTTGCTTTGGCCAATGCCTTAGCCAGCCAAAAAGATTTAACTGATCAAGATAAAAATAATGTCAGCCAGTTAATTTCTCAAAGCATAAGAGAGGCAAAAAATTTAATTAATCTCAATCCGCAAATTAGCAGCTATTGGGCCAATTTAGCGATCATTTACCGCAATATTATTAATGTTGCCCAAGGTGCTGACGAGTGGGCTGTTTCTGCCTATTCAGAAGCAGTCAGAACTGACCCCACAAATCCACTTTTGAGAGTGGATTTTGGTGGTTTGTATTATACTTTAACCAACTATGACCTGGCTATTGAACAATTTAGGATGGCGATTAATCTTAAACCCGATTATGCCAACGCTTACTATAATTTGGCCAGTGTTTATAAAGCCAAACAAGATTGGCAGCGGGCTTTTGAAAATTTGTCTTTAGCCATTAGTTTTGTGCCAGCCGACAGTCCTGACCGGCAAAAAGCTCTTACTGAATTAGAAGAAATCAGAACCAAACTACCGACTGCTTCTCCGGCGCCGGCCAAACAAACTCAGGTAAAAGAAGAGGAGAAGTTAAAAACTCCTCAAGTTTTACCAACACCAAAGCCGGGTTTCAGTAATATCCAACTGCCGGAAGAGGCAAAACCAGAGATTCCAACGGCCTCACCATCACCTAGCCCAAGCCCAAGTCTTGAACCGTCAGCAACACCTGCTGTTTCAGCCACACCATAAGAGATTAGTATTTAGTATTTAGTATTTAGTATTTAGGAATTTGAGATTTGGTACTTAGAAATTAGAAGTTAGATTACTGATAAATCTACCACCTCTAAGGTGGTAACCCCTTGACACCTTGGGTATTTTGTCACTGATTTACTGAAGTTTTCTCCATCTTAGATCTTACATCTTAGATCATAAATCTTTCTTTTGTCGCTGAATTACTGATTCACTGACTTACTGTGTTACTGATTTATTGAGTTACTGTTTTACTGAAGTCTTACATCTTAGATCTTAGATCTAATTAGTCTTAGATCTAAACTTTCCCCTAAATCTATCCTCTTTCGCCGCTCTAAACGCAGCCCGGCAAATGGGACAACGACTTGGTGATTTTAACCCTTTTTGCCCATAATATTCCTGCTCATCACTAGTCCAAGCAAAATCTTGAGCGCAATCTACACACTTTATTACTTCATCAGTAAAGATATTATTAATCATATCTTTTTAATTATTAATTATAATCTCAAAACTTAAATGTTCCAACCCAATGCTGGTCCGCCTCGGGCGGAAAATGTCAAAACTATATGTAAAAACTAAAAACTATTTATCTTTAACTAGTTTTAAGATTTAAGTTTTGGTTTTTGTTTTGCCCGTCCTCGGCTTCGCCTTGACGAGGCCAGGAAGTTTTAACATTTGAGTTATCTTTGTAGTGGACCGTGGGAGAGTCGAACTCCCGTTTCCGCAATGCGAATGCGGTGCACTACCACTATGCTAACGGCCCATTTTTTTCATTATACCATAATGTAAACACCGGGTATTGACATACATTTTTCTATCTGTTATTTTATATGTAAACACCCGGTGTTTACATATGCCTATAAGAAAAACTATTTTTGCTAATAATTATCATTACCATGTTTTTAATCGTGGTGTAGAAAAAAGAGTTATCTTTCAAGATGAAAAAGATTACCACGTCTTTTTAGAAATTCTGGCTTATTATTTAATTCCTAATCAAAAAACTCCACCAATTTTTTCCCGCAAGCCTCAAATAAAAATTTCTCAAGGTATTACCCTACTCAGTTATTGCTTAATGCCCAACCATTTTCATTTTCTAATTAAACAGAAGAAAGATAATGGTATTGTCAGTCTTATGCAGGCCCTAGGTAACACCTATGCTAAATATTTCAATAAAAGATATTACCGGGTTGGCAGTCTTTTTCAAGGAAGGTTTAAGGCTAAAATAGTAACCAAAGATAATTATCTCCTGCAACTCTCTAAATATATCCACCTCAATCCTCAGGAAATCTATAAAAAACCGCTTGTCAGTTATCCTTATTCATCTTATAAATTTTACCTTCAACCGCAAATCGCTCCTAAAGATTTTATCGACGTTAATTTTATTCTTGATTATTTTTCTTGCAAAGAAAAAAACTTTTCTTATCAAAAATTTGTTGAAGAAATAGAATTAGATTCTTCTTTGATTGAACCCTTTATCTTAGAAGAGTAAACACCGGGTGTTTACTCTATCTTATGTAAATACCCGGTGTTTACATGTTTACATATCATTTTAAATATCCCAAGGGGTTTTGAGCAACTCCATTACTTCTAATCTCAAAATGCAAGTGAGTACCCGTTGATCTTCCTGTCGAACCCATTTTCCCAATCGCATCTCCCCTTTTCACTGTCTGCCCTGCTGTCACGTAAAAAGATGACAAATGAGCATATAAGGTACTAAAGCCATTGCCATGATCTAAAATTATATGATTACCATAAGCATAACGCTCACTAATAACGCTTACTACTGTTCCTGAATCAGCTGCTAAAATATCAGGAGCATTGCTATTGGCAATATCAATGGCCGGATGATACCAGGCATAATATTGAGTAATTCCACCGCCGGCTGGCCAAACAAACTGTCCTGTCCCAGAAACTGCTCCGGCTGACGGTGTTTGTTTTAACCTGGCTAAAAAGCTTACTGGCGGCGCTTCTTTGGGTTCTACTCCATCAGGAACAATTACTAATTGTCCGACAGCCAAAGCAAAAGTTTCGTCATTAGCATAATTATTAAACGGCCAGTTAACAATTGTTTGGGCATCAACTGAATATTTTTTGGCAATAGAATAAATTGTTTCGCCTCTCTGAACCTTATGAACAATTCCTGTTACCGGCGGAATTTCCAGTTTTTGGTCTGGCTTAATCAAATCCTCCTTTTTTAAATCATTCTGCCACAAAATAGTTTCTTCTGATACACCAAACTTTTGACTAATCGAACTAATCGCATCGCCCTCTCTCACAGTGTAACTAACTACTGTATCTCTGGGCTTAACAGAAATCTGAGTTGTCGTTGACTCTTCCACCGATCCTAAGGCTAAAACTGTTTTTTCTTCTTGAGTAAATTCATTTTCTGGAAAAGCGCTTCTAATTAGCGGCGCAATCATAAGGCCAATTAAAAACAAACTGCTCATTGAAGTATGCAAAAAGGGCCGCACATACTTGCCTCTTTTTATTACCAAACCGCCCACTAAAACATCTTTTGCTTTTTCAAACCGATGAAATGAATTATAAAAATGCCAATAAAAATATTTCCTTAAAAAAGCAATATACTCTTTAAGATCAATGAAGAAGTCCTTTATGTTTTGGAATCGAAAACCCATTCGCTAAAAAATTCGAAGCACGAAATCCGAAATTCGAAACAATATCAAAATTCAAATTTTAAAATGTTCAAAGCTGTTTTGATATTTGAATTTCAAACATTCGAATTTGTTTCGGATTTCGATATTCGGATTTCGAATTTTAAATTATCCTTGATTTAATCCTTCCAAAAATTCTTTATTAGACTTACTTTTTCTCAATCTTTCTAATAAAATTTCTGTTCTCTCTTCCTTTCCCAATACATCCAACATTCGGCGCATGGTAGCCACTTTTTGATAAGTCTTGTCGTCCATTAACAATTCTTCTTTTCTCGTCCCGCTTCTTTGAACATTAATGGCCGGAAAGATTCTTCTTTCCTCTAAAAATCTATCCAAATGCAATTCCATATTGCCTGTCCCCTTAAATTCTTCATAAATTAACTCATCCATCCGACTGCCGGTTTCTACTAAAGCAGTCCCGATAATGGTTAATGACCCGCCTTCTTCAAATTTTCTGGCAGCGCCCAAAAATTTTTTGGCCGGATACAAGGCCGCCGGATCAAAACCGCCGGTCAATGTTCTTCCCGAAGTTGGCATAGCCAAATTATAGGCCCGAGCCAATCTGGTAATGGAATCCAGTAAAATCACCACGTCTTTACCCTGCTCAACTAGTCTTTTAGCTCTTTCCAAAGCAATCTCGGCATTTTTAGTTTGTCTTTCCGGTGGTTCGTCAAAGTTTGACGATATTACCTCACCTTTAACACTGTGCCTAATATCAGTAGCTTCTTCCGGCCGTTCACCCACTAAAACTGCCATTAAGTGCGCTTGAGGATAGTTCACTGTAATACCATTGGCAATTTGTTTTAAAATCGTGGTTTTACCTGCTTTAGGAGGAGAAACAATTAGTCCCCGCTGGCCTTTACCAACTGGTGCCACTAAATCAATAATTCTGGTCGATAAAGGCTTGTTCTCAGTTTCCAGTCTTAATTGTTCATCAGGATAAATGGGTGTTAACTGATCAAAATGAGGCCTTCTACCCAATTTCTCGATTGCGATATCATTAACTTTTTCTACTCTCAATAGTCCCCAATAACGCTCGTTATCCTTGGGTCGGCGGGCTGGACCGGAAATAATATCACCCGGACGCAAAGAAAAACGCCTAATCTGAGAGGTAGAAATATAAATATCATTATCAGAAGGGACAAAATTAGGCCGTAGAATTCCATGACCGTTTTGTTCCAAATCCAATGCGCCGCTTACTACCTCTGTCGGTACACCAGCATCAGGAATTACCCTATTATCCACCATGCCATCAAATCCAAGCTTAGCTTGGTCAAAAGTCCGCTGAGCGGGGTCAAATCCAAATCTTCTTGTCTCAATTAACGGTGTTGGTGTAACACTAACCAAATTCTCTACCTTCTTTACCTCTTCTACTTTTTCTCTACTTATCTCTACCTTTTCTACTTTATCTACCTTCTCCGGCGCCACCAAATCATCCACTGATAGTGGTTTGTCATCAATTTTTTTAATTAATTTAACGGCTTTTTTAATAGCCATATTTTCCTCCTTTGGTTCGCCGTAGTCCCGAAGGTTCGGGACGAAGGCGACCTTTGGTTCGCCGAATCTGCCAACTAGCAGAGCAGGCGACCTTTGAAATTAAAAATGAAGAATTAACATATACAACAAAAATTTATTTTATTTTGTCATTCTGAGCGTAGCGAAGAATCTAGCGAAACGTAATTTCTGACGGTGACTTTGTCACCTAGATCCTTCACTTCGTTCAGGATGACGGTTAGTCCAATTTTGGAATGTGATACCTATATATTTCTAATATTTAAATTTGCTTCGGATTTCGAATTTTTTTACCCACTTACCAACATGAAATATAAATAAAATAATAAGGGGAATTTAAAGTTTTCTAATCTTTCTCTTATTCAACCATTAATCATCTTCGTTGTCAAGGTCTAAACTAGAATGAAATTCCGTTTAGACCGCCGACCCCGTATACGACGTGCTTGCAATAACAGGCCGTACCTGCCCGCATTGCTACGCAAAACGTTGCAGGCGGGGGCCGTTTTGCAGACAGGAGTTATACTGGGGTCAAAGCCCGAACCTAATTCTATTCTGTTATAGATCTTAGTTTATAAACCTTAGATCTAAGTAATCTTATATCTCTGTTTTCTTTTTCACTTTTAAATTGTTTTAAAAATTCACTGGTAACTATACAAAAATTACTTACTGCCTCGTTAAGCTGCTGATTCTGGTTATAACCTCTCACCGCCTCCGGAAAAGATATGATAATAAACCTTAATAGATTTTCTGCTGCTTGTTCGGCAGTTTCTAAATCACTGACTTCAACTACATCATAAAATATCTCCAGCAAATGATCTCTTAAAGCCTGCTGATTTTCTCGGGTGCCAGCTAAAATAAAAATATCCCGCCATTTAAAAGGTATTCTTTGTTTCTCATCCCCAAAATCAGCAATCATTCCTGCGCCATCTTTTTCCCTTAACCAACAATCTAAATATTCTTCTGCCCAAATTCCTCTTAAAGTATTTAAAGATGGTTTATCCACTACACTATCTGCCTCCCTAATAAAATCAGCGTGACCTTCGATTTTTTCTCCTCTTTCACCCATTATCCTTGCTCCCATTTTTCTTCTTAAATCTCTAATATAATGACCCATAAAAGGAACATAATCTTCTTCTAAACCTTGGGCTAAAAGTAAATTATTAGCCGATCGTTTTAATAATTGATCTTCTCCTTTAACAATATCACTGCTGGCTAAAGCAATGGCGCCAAACTCTGCTTTATAAGGTATTACTTTACCTACTACTATCTTATCCACTCTTACGTCTCTTGCCAGCCTTTTCCTTTCTGTATAACCATTAACTCTTGTCGTCAGTTCTAAACGCTCTTCTGCTTGGCTTAAATATGTTCCTATTTGTTCCTCTCCCGTGCTTGCTAATCTTCTTAATCGTTTCCAATTTACCTCTCCACTTTCTGTTTCTCTCACAATCTTAGTTTTTAATTGCTCTACCCAACGTAGTTTCCTAACAGCCACAAGATCAGTCCACAACATTTCTATAGCATACATCACTTGTTTGGAATCTAAAGTGGCAGTAATATCTGCCTGCCGTTTTTTAACTAAACAACCATTTTCTTCATCAAAAGAAACACTAACTGCTGGCGGTTTTCGACCATCAAAAACATAAAAAGTATATCCTGTAATATCATTTGTAATTCTTCCTGTCGGCAATGATGGATCAATCTCGCTAACACCTAATCGCCTGGCAAAATCCACCGCTATCTTATCATTAAACAAACTATTCATCTCATGTCTTTCTAAAGTATTACCAAATAACTCGCCTAAATAAGCCACCTGTCTATGTTTAACAGCTGATTCTGTTCTTGAAGGATATCCTGTCGGACAAGGAGTTCCATATCCTGACTCTCTAAAAGCATCAGAATTAAATTGTTCTGGTAATGGAGTAAGTTTTTCTTGTGCCATCTTTATCTTAAATCTTTACTGAATTACTGATTTACTGTGTTACTGATTTACTAAAATCTTTACATCTTAGATCTTACATCATAGATCTAAGTAAAGTTAGTTCCAGTAAGGAAGGTAGTGAGGCACGTTATTATGGCTTCGCCATCAACGTGCCTAGCCTGCTTGCCCCGTAAAGACACTCCCTTATTTTCTCCTTGAAGGAAGGTAGTGAGCCTGCCCAACGCACTACCCTCCTTCTAAAAGAAAATGTTGTCTTTTACGGGGCCCAACGCACTACCCTCCTTAATAGAACAAACTCACTTGACAAACAGTTTCATTTATGTTTTTATAATTTTTAAGGCTTCGATTCTAGATTCTATCATTGAGTCAAGCCTTACCTTAAAAGGGCATTGCTAATCGTGATAGTTCGATTAATCTCGAATAAGGCAACGATAGTAATGCTCTTTTTTATCAAGCGAAAGCCTGATAAACCCGCCGTAGTTTCAGGTTGCGAACACGGCTAAATAGCCGAGTGAGCAAACCTAGAAACGAAGGCTGGGTTTTTCATATTTTTTACTTTATCATAACTTAGTACCTCTGTCAATCCTAT